>Ga0193697_1000148_pt1 | contig 27177 bp, 25 predicted proteins | sample L3m2metaG_FD_145073 | JGI IMG/M metagenome (GOLD analysis project Ga0193697, IMG submission 145073) | Soil microbial communities from a riparian zone of the East river system, Colorado, United States - L3m2 | ecosystem: Environmental > Terrestrial > Soil > Riparian zone | place: USA: East River...
CGCGGCGCATGCGGCCCGATTCCAGTTTACCTGGAAGAAACTGGGCATTCACATCACACACGCCGGCATTGTCCTGTTGCTTGTCGGGCAACTCGCCACCGACATGCTTTCCGAGGAAACGCAAATGAAATTCGCCGAAGGCGAAGCGCGAAACTACTCCGTCAGCCCTCAGTCGACCGAATTGGCGTTCATTACTGACTGCGGCGATCCGGAACGCGATAAAGTTGTCGCAGTCCCGGACCGGGTGTTGCGAACTGAAAAGGAAATTACACATTCTGATTTGCCAGTAACGATTCGACCCAAACAATGGATCGTGAATTCCGATGTGCGTCAGCGCGCGCCGATGGTGGACACAAATCCGCCTCCCGCTACCGCTGGACACGGACGCAATGTGACCTTGATCGAATCTCCTGAAGCGAAAGGGATGAACGAAGCGAACCTGCCCGCGACGATCTTCGAGTTAGTCGGGCCACAGGGCTCCCTTGGAACATTTCTTGGCCACCTGAAACTCAAGGACCAGGAAATTACTATTGGCGATAAAACCTGGCGCGTGGCGCTTCGCTCTGCGCGCGAGTATCACCCTTTTTCGGTATCCCTCATTAAGATGACTCACGATGTTTACCGTGGGACCGACATCCCAAAGAATTTCCAGAGTAGAGTGCGTATCGACAACCCGCAAACACGAGAGTCGCGCGAGGTCGATATCTACATGAATAACCCGCTGCGTTACCAGGGACTGACATTTTACCAATATCAAATGGGCGCCGATGAATTCGAACGCAACCGCGAGACAAGCACGCTCCAGATGGTGCGCAACCCGGGTTGGATTACGCCTTACGTTGGCTGTATCCTGGTGGCAGCCGGTCTCTTAACACAGTTTCTCATGCATCTGGTTGGATTTATCAATAAGCGGAGGACCGCATGATAGGATTAGGATTGTTACGTCGGATTATTGCAAATCGACGACTCAGTAAATGGCTGCACTGGATAATTGCTGGAGGGTGCGGCGCCTGGGTTATTTCAACGATTCCTCTGCCACGCGATAAGAAATGGGCCGTGAGTGAGTTCGGCGAACTCCCCGTTCTCGCAAATGGCCGTTTTCAACCGATGGATTCGCTGGCGCGCAATTCATTGCTCCAGCTTCGCGAGAGGCAGCAGCTCTATATTCCGAAGTCGCTTCGCGGTGCAGGTGACAAGGCCGAGTTGTCCGCAACGGAATGGTTGATGGAAGTAATGATGAAGCAGGAGCGGGCCGATGATCGTAAGGCATTTCGCATCGATCATCCCGAGGTGAAGAGCCTGCTGAAATTGCCGGCGAAAAATGAGGAAGGCACAGAGGATGGAAAGCATTATTCGTGGAACCAGATCAAGCCGTCTTTGGAGACTATCGAAAAGGAAGGCAAGCGCATCGCGAAGATCGAGTCGGCGCACCGCAAACCTTTTGACCAGGCCATTATCAAACTCGAAAACGGATTGTTCCTCTACATGCGGCTGAAGAACACGATCCAGCCCGAGAACTCCACGAATTTCGTCGAGGACCTCAATCAGTATGTCGCGGTGATCGGGCCCGGACTTAAGGCGTTTGAAGCGCAACAGGCGGAGAAGGAGCATGACAAGAAGCTTCTGGAGGTATTCCGAAATTACGTTGGCCGTTTCGACGCGATGAGACGGATGGATACCCCGCTGTTGGTCCCTTCCGAAGGAGCCAACCATTCACGCCATGATTGGGTGCGAGTCGGAGAAGCATTGCTCAATGTCATCCGTGGGGAACCGATCCCATTTGCAGTGAAGGCGTACGCGAATATGGCCGTCGCCTATCGCCAGGGCAAAGCGGCAGATTTCAACAGGGCCGTGGGAGAATATCGCAGCTCGCTCGCGCCGAACTTCCTGCCCGAGTTGAAGAAGGGCAGCCGCGAATATTTCTATAACAATCTCCAGGCATTCTACAAAGCGTTGGCGATTTACGTCGCAGCTTTCATCCTGGCATGTATTTCATGGTTCAACATGTCGGAGTCCCTGCGGCGCTCTGCGGCGTGGCTGGTGGTAATTGCTTTTGTTGTCCATACCACGGGATTGATTTTTCGCATGGTGCTCGAGAATCGTCCGCCCGTAACCAACCTGTATTCTTCTGCGATCTTTATTGGCTGGGGAGCAGTGGTGCTTGGAATGATCCTGGAACGGTTTTACCGCGATGGCATTGGTACCGTCGTAGCGTCATTTGTGGGCTTCGTGACTCTCGTCATAGCGCATAACCTCGCTCTCGGCTCGAATCTCACAATCGGTGGAGGCGACACGATGATTATGCTCCGCGCGGTGCTCGACACCAACTTTTGGCTTTCGACACACGTCGTCATCGTCACGCTTGGATATGCCTCAACGTTCGTCGCCGGAGTTCTCGGCATCATTTACCTTGTGCGCGGAATCTTCACCCAGACCCTCACGTCTACTACCGCCAAAGCGCTCAGCCGAATGGCTTATGGCATCCTTTGCTTTGCCACCTTGTTCAGTTTTGTCGGCACTGTCCTCGGAGGCATCTGGGCTGATCAATCGTGGGGCCGATTTTGGGGCTGGGACGCAAAGGAGAATGGCGCATTGATCATCGTGCTTTGGAACGCGCTGGTTTTGCACGCGCGCTGGGGCGGCCTGGTCAGGGAACGTGGCCTGATGAATCTGGCGATCGTTGGAAACATAGTGACCAGTTGGTCGTGGTTCGGCGTGAACATGCTCGGCATCGGCTTGCACTCCTACGGCTCGATGGACCAGGCGTTCTGGTGGCTCGTGGGCTTTATCGCCAGTCAGATTATCTTGATCGGCCTGGGTCTCATTCCCCAGGAAAACTGGCGCAGTTTTCGCAATCTTGCGCGCCCAGATGCATCTTCGCCGGGCGCTCGGCCTGCTCCGGCTCGCGCGTAAACATCAAAGTGTCTTGCGCAGGAACTTGATGCCTTTGGTCGCAATCTCGTCGCGGGTCGGCTCAATGCGCCGCCAGATCGCCGCGGCACGAGCAATCACTTTCACGTCAGTCGTGAAGGATTCGATCACGACGTCGCCCTTGTACTTGACGGCGCGCAGAGCAGACGCGATCGGTTTCCAATCAATGTGATCGTTGCCGGGAGTGCCCCGGTCGCTGCCGCACGCGTGAAAATGTCCCAGATGTTTGCCCGCCTTGCGGATGGCTTTGCCCTGGTCTTTCTCCTCGATGTTCATGTGGAACGTGTCCAGGTGTAGTCTGAGAGCTTTGCTGCCGACGTCCTTGATCATTTTCAGGCCCTGATCGCAAGTATTGATGAAATCCGTCTCAAAACGGTTGAGCGGCTCGAGGCACACCTGCTTGCCTTTTTGCTCCGCATACTTGCAAAGCGTCTTGAGATGGCCGACCACCGTTTGCCATTGCTGTTTGTATTCCTCTTCGGGCACGGCGTCGGCCCGGCCAACGGCGGAATAGACAGGGCCAATCAGCGAGGGACATTCCAAATCGACCATCTGATCAATCAGCTTGATCATGTATTCCAGCCCGGTCCGCTGCTGTTCAGGCGTGCCCCGGAGGTCGCGGTCGGGCCCCATGCATGCGCACACCGAACCGCAGGCGAGACGATTCTCATCCAATTGCGCCTTCACGTGGCGGGGATCGATGTGCGACAGGTCCTCCACAGGAATCTCGACCGTCGCGAAGCCCCATTTTTTGAAAGTCTTAAACAACTTCGTGCTTTCGTTGGTAAACGGTGACGTAAAAAGAAATGTGTTAATCCCGATTCTCATACCATGTTTGCCCGAGGCTTAAGAAATTAGCTCCGGCTGTCAAAGAGAAACCAATCTCCTGCGCCCTGGTTCGGCCGTTCGTGGTCGGGCGTCGCTCCAGCGACGGCCTCTTCTCGAACTATTTTGCAATCGCCCGGAAAAAGTACCGTGCAATCTGTCCTGTTGTTGAGTAAAGCGTCATTATGGACCGCAAATCCGTCGGCATTTTGATCTTTCCGGACGTCGAGGTCCTTGACTTCGCCGGGCCCTTTGAAGTTTTCTCAGTCACGCGCCTGAATGAGGAACGTCGGCGTTCGGACTTCTCTCCATTTCATGTCTTCCTGGTCGGGGAAACGGCAGCGCCCGTCGTCACCACAGGCGGCATGCGTGTCTTGCCTGAATTTACAATTGAGAATTGTCCACCTCTTGAAGTGCTCGTCGTCCCCGGCGGGTGGGGCACGCGCGAGCAGGCCAACAACACAAGACTGCTTCAATGGATTCGGGACCGCGCGCCGCAAACGAAGACCATGACCTCCGTCTGCACTGGTTCGTTCCTGCTTGGCTCGGCAGGCTTGCTCGAAGGCCGCCACGCCACCACACATTGGCGTTCCCTTGACCGCATGTGTGACACCTTCCCGGGCATCAAAGTCGAACGCACACTTCACGTCGTCGAAGAAGGCAACGTGATCACATCCGCCGGCATCTCTGCGGGCATTGACATGGCTTTGCGAGTTGTTGCTCGCTATCATGGCGAACCCATTGCTCGCGCTACGGCGCGCCACATGGAGTATCCCTTTCCCGAAACCAACGAGCGCCGAATCTGAGGCAAGATGACATTTGACGAAGTCATTAAATATTAACGCCCTCGCTTGCGTCGTGGACTGCGCGCACTCCTGTGCCGCTTTGGGATTTTGAATTCACAACTGAGTTAGAGCCTTCAACCCCGCCGCCACTTCACCGCGCCCGGCCGCGGTTCTGCCGCAAATTCAAGGTGAATGACCCGGCGGTGATTCGGATTTTTCGCTCGCGAGGAAGCATGCAACAGCAGCGGCCGCATTATTAGTGCGCCACCTCGTGCCACAGAGCACGTTACTTCCGAGCCACGAGAGCGACACTCATCGATTTCTTCGCTGCTTAGGAAACCGCCTGTGTGCGAACCTGGCAGCACACGAAGCGCTCCATTCTCTTCAAAGCAATCATCCAGGTGCAGTCGAACAATCAGCATTCGCTGCAACACTGCCACCGGCGGTTGAACATGCCACACCCCTTCCTTCAATGACCACGGGCCATATTGCGGACCGTCGATCTTATCTTCGACCGCGATCATCAGGTCCTGATGCCACGCGACATTCCAGTTCGCTTGCGGTGTCTTATCGAAGAACAAACTTTGCACCACGAACGCTCCCGCCCCAAGGACCGGCTCAACTAATTCTCGAATGCCCTGACTCCCAGCCAACTCGGCGACTTCCGGTACAGCTTTGGTCAAATGCCGCAGCCCATAGCCTTTGCTCTTTCCGTTTTGAGCCAGCGTTCGATCGATCGCCCGAATCAACCGCCGAACCTCCCCTTCGGTCAGAACATGTTCAACGATCCCGAAGCCCTCATGCTCGAGTTGGAACTGTGTCGCCATTGATTACTGATATCACCGATTACGCAAACACCAGGTCCACCGTTGTCGCATCCGGCGTTTATTTCATGCGCGATTGGGATTAAGTTGACCAACGAAAGCCCCACCCTGAACATCGCGTAAAAGATGCAAACTGTTGGGGTCAGCTGCGACATTTGCGGAACTCAGATTCAGTTCGCAAATGATGGAGTCGGGTGCATGCATTGTAACATAGCCTACCATCGCGCGTGTCTGTCTGGAACTGTCTGCCCCGAATGCAGTCAGGATATGGACGAGATGGACAAGAACAAGGCTGCCCGTGAGAAACGAGCATCCGAGGCGCAACTTCATTCCGGTCGAAGGCAAATGCAAATCTGTCTGGGAATTTTGTGGCTACTCGTCGCCTTCAATCTTATTTTTCCTCTTTTACTGCGTTTGCCCAGCGGCTTTGCGTTCGGGCGATGGATAGGCGCAATCTGGCTGTTGGGGTTATCGTATTGGACTTACACGGGAAAGGTTTGGGCAAGGATACTTCTGGTTATATCAGTTGCTCTGACGATCATCGCTTCTGCGACTGCGCTTTACAGAATGATTGGACATAGCACGGCGCCTGCCCTGATCTATACCGGTGTGGTCCTGTTTTCGGCAATTGCAGTATTCGGCTTTTTAGTTTGCTCTCCGGACGTCTATTATTTTCTCGCTGCCCAGAAACATAGGTCAAAATGAAAAGCCTTGCGCTATCCCACGTTGCTCGGCGACGTGAGCTGCACTTCTCGGCTTATGATTTTTGCGCATACACTCCTCTCCCCTTTCTTGTTTCGGACTGCGACATTCTTTTGTCATTCGTCATTCGGAATTAACCTGAAGCATGCCCCGCATTTTGAAGCTCCGCGCACTCGCCGCATGGTTGAGCCTGTGGCTTCTGTGCTCCTGCGCGACGGCGCCTTATCCACCAGCGATTAGTCCGCCATCCGAGTTGCCGGCTGACGTGGCCATGAACAGAAATGCGGGTCGTTGGAGCTTATTGTTTGTGACGCTCCGTTGGGAGAACGGCGAAGAAATGCCATTCGTTGTGGACACTGGCTCCTCCTGGACTCTTTGCGACGAATCGCTGCAGCCGAGATTGGGGAAACGCCTCAACACAATCACAGTCGCGACGTGGGGCAATGAGCATAAAGCAGGGGTCTATGCGGCGCCAAAGCTCTATTTGGGAAACGTTCCCCTGGTGGTTAGCAACATCGTCACGTGCGATTTTACGAAGCTACATTATCCTGGTCGCATCGGCGGAGTTCTGGGCATGGACTGCCTCAAGCACTATTGCGTCCAACTCGATTTTGAAGCGGGCAGGATCCGCTTGCTTGACCCTGAACAAATCAATGCTGCTGAATTGGGCAAACCTTTTCCGCTCACGTTTAGATGGAACCTCCCTTTCATTCATCAAGCCACTCTAGCCGGAGGAATCATCACGAATGCACTCATCGACACCGGTTACGACGTCGATGGCCGGGTCGAAAAAGGCGCCGCTGGAACGACGAACGCGCTTGCCGCAAACGAGTCCAAAACGCTGCATCTGCCGGCATGTAGCTGGGGTGGAGAAACTTACACCAACCTGATTGTCAGACAGGCTGACAGCCGGTACGTCATTGGATTACGTTTCCTCGCGCGGCATCTCGTCACCTTTGATTTTCCCCATCAGACAATGTATCTGAAGCAGACACGCAGGGGTCCTCTCGCCGATAAAGACATCGAAGCAGCAGTCGAATTCCTAACGGACTTGAAGAAAAAGGGCCAGGCACCTGGCTGGTCGAAGCATGATAAAGTATCGATTTATGCCCATCCCTCTATCCCTGACACACTCGGTACGCAAAAGAATCGCGACTCATCCGTCTACTATTTTACAGTTACCGGCGGATCTGGAGACATCCCGTGGAAGCTGCAAAAAGCATGGCGAACTGATCAAAAAGACCAGACGATTGAAGAGTATCGCATCCCTTGAAATTTTACACGTGAGGCCGTGGGCTCATACGCGCACGTCCCTGCGGCATATTCTTGTACTGGTGCTATGCTTGCTCGCATTCAATTGCATGGCCCAACCCGGACCATTACTTGTGGTCGAACACGATTGGACAATCCGCAACGGTAACAAATGTTACGGTGTTTTGCAGACCAGCCTGAGAGGAGATCCAACTCATTGGACCGGCGTTTACTGCGGCAAACATCTCTTCACTGTCAAAATGCCGATTCTCCACCTCCTCGCGCTCGTGGCTTTGCCCGTTGCCATCGTGGCCGGCGTGCTGTCGGCAATCCGCAAGTCACCGCGGCCGCCCAAAGTTGTTACCTCCGAGCGCGCGCCTTTGCCCAATGATCCACCGATCCATTAATCCAGGAATCCATCTCCGCTGATGCACGCCATCGTCGTATCTGCAGGCAGCGATGGTGATGTCTTCCCGTTCGTCGGCCTGGGCATGAGCCTGCGATCGCGAGGACATCGCGTTACCCTGCTCGCCAACGAGGGCTATCGAACTCTCGCCGCAGAGCATGGGTTCGATTTTCACGCATTGTTTTCAAAGGAAGAAACCGACGAGTTATTTGCCAATCCGAACCTTTGGCATCCGATACGCGGCGGACTCGTCGGAGCCCGATGTTGGGGCCGCTTAATTGGCCGGCATTACAGGTTACTCGCCGAGTTGTCGGCAATGCCCGACACGATCATGGTCGCGAACCCAAGCATCTTTGCTGGTCGCCTGGTTCAGGAGAAACTATCGGCGCGCCTGGTCAGCGTCGTCATCGGTCCATGGTTTATCCCCAGCACAGGTATTACTTCAGGCGTATTTTCCCTGCCGCAACGCACACCGCGGCCACTCGCCAGGCTTTATTGGGACCTGCTCCACGCCTTCGGCGATTACGCTGTGGGTCGCTATCTCAACCGGCTTCGGGTCGAGCTCGGTTTGCCGCGCGTCAAACGCGTCTTCAAATGGTGGTATTCGCCGGACCTCCTCATCGGCATGTTTCCGGATTGGTATGCCCCGCCACAGGACGATTGGCCGCCCCGCACGCAACTGGCCGGGTTCTCAATGTTCGATGGCAACTGCGAAACCGAATTGTCGCCCACGCTCGCCGACTTTTGTCGTGACGGGCCGCCACCCGTCGCCATCACCTTTGGAACTGAAATGTGGCACGGCGCGACGGTCTTCCGGGCCGCGCTCGAGGCCTGCCAAATTCTTGGTGTGCGAGCCCTTGTCTTGACGAAGCACTCCCATCAACTGCCAAATCCCTTGCCGCCGTTCGCCCGGCAGTGTGCCTTCGCGCCATTTCGACATTTGTTTCCGCGTTGCGCGGCCGTTGTGCATCATGGCGGGATAGGCACTACCGCCAAGGCGCTCGCTGCCGGCATCCCTCAACTCATTCTCCCATTTGCGTTCGATCAGATGGATAACGCGACCCGAGTAAAGCGGCTTGGCACGGGCGATTGGCTAAAGCAAAAACAGCGCGACGGCCCTTCCATCGCAAAAGCCCTTGCCAACGCGATGAATTCCCAGGTGCAGGAGCGCTGTCGCGCTTTGGCCGCACGCTTCGACGATAATCACGATGCCCACGACGTTGCCTCTGGTTGGATCGAGGACCTTGCGCATCGCGTCCCGTCGCCCACAAAGGAACCACTGAATCGCTAAGCGATGCCAACTGCCTGCCCTTCATCCAATAAAAGCAGCGACATCGACTCGCCACCATACAGAGGCGCTTCTATAGTCACCGGATGCCGCTGCTTGAACTGACGCAGGTCAGGAAATGTTTCGCCACCCCCGACGGGACAACGCATTGCGTCGTGGATGTGCCGCGTTTCGAATTGGCAGATAAAGCCCACGTCGCCCTCGCCGGTGAGAGCGGTTCAGGGAAGACGACACTCCTGAATCTAATTGCCGGAATCGTGAGTCCTGACTCGGGAAGCATCAAACTGGCTGGGCGCGAGCTGGGGAATCTGCGTGAGGGAGAACGGGACCGTGCGCGCGCCGAAACTATCGGCTTTATTTTTCAGACGTTCAATCTCCTGCCGGGCTACACGTGCCTTGAAAATGTGCTCCTGGGCATGGCGTTTGGGCCAGGTCACGACCGCAGATTTGCAGAGATGCTCCTGAAACGTGTCGGGTTGGAGAATCGTCTGCACTACTATCCGCGCCAATTATCAACCGGCCAGCAGCAGCGTGTCGCCGTAGCGCGCGCGCTGGCGAATCGGCCTGGCCTTGTCCTTGCCGATGAGCCAACCGGCAATCTCGATCACGCAAACGCCCGGGAAGCGTTGAAACTGATCCGTGAAGCTTGTTACGAAAACAATGCCGCTCTCCTCCTGGTAAGCCACGACCGCGAAGTGCTGGCGGGCTTTGAAAATGTTGTCCAACTCACAGACATCAATCTCGCCTCACGAAAGGTCGCGGCATGACGATTGGCTGGATCGTTCGCAAAAGCCTGCGCCAACACGCGTTGTCCACGGTCGTTACCGCGGTGTCGATTGGGCTTGCGGGCGCGCTCCTGATGTCGATTTGGGTCATCAAGTCGCAATCGCATCAAACCTTCACGCGGGTTACCGGAGGGTTTGACGCCGTCCTTGGCGCGCGCAGTTCCAAGCTCCAGTTGGTGCTTAACGCGGTGTTCCACCTCGAAGCCTCCCCGGCAAATATCGAATGGCAGGATTACATCGCGCTGACAAACCACCCCACCGTCGCGTTGGCCGTTCCGATTGCCATGGGTGATAATTATCGCGGCTTTCGCGTGGTCGGGACTTTGCCCGATATGTTCACCAGGATCGAGGATGCGCCGGGTCGCAAGTTTCACATGCAAGCACCGGGGCGGATCTTCGACCCGGCATTGCGCGAGGCGGTGGTCGGCAGCTTTGCCGCGCAGAAATTGAATTTGCGCCGCGGCAGCAAATTTCATCCCTATCATGGACTGAACTTCGCCGAGGAACACGAGCACGCGGAAGAATACATTATCGTTGGTGTCCTCGAGCCATCGAACACGCCTGCCGACCGTGTGATTTGGATTCCCCTCGAAGGCGTGCAAAAAATGAGCGGCCACGCCGCCGAAGCCGCTACACAAATCAGTGCCGTACTCGTGAAATTGAAAACGCCCATGACCGGACAGATGCTCGACAACCAGTACAACCGAAAGGAGACGAGGCTGACGTTTGCGTGGCCTATCGGGACAATCATGTCGGACCTGCTCAACAAGATCAGCTGGTTTGACCGCGTGCTCGAGTTGGTGGCGTACCTCGTGGCGGTGGTCGCGGCCGGATCGATTCTCGCGAGTATTTACAATTCGATGAATGAACGCCGTCGGCAAATCGCTTTGTTGCGCGCCCTTGGAGCGCACCGGGGATTCGTCTCTGCAAGCATTATCCTTGAGGCGGCGTCTATTGCGTGCATTGGCGTGCTCATCGCCTTCTTCATCTACGTAGCGATCACATCGACAGCTGCGTCGATCATTCGAACGCAGACCGGTGTCGTTATTGATGCGTGGGCATTTCATCCCGTAATGATTTGGGCGCCGCTGGCGCTGATCGTGTTAGCTGCTCTGGTGGGTTGCGTGCCTGCAATGAAGGCGTACCGCGTTGACGTGGCTGAGCACCTGTTACCAACACAGTAAAGGACATGGACAGCCGCACCGGCGCAGGTAAAATAAAGCCGTGAAGTTCGGACAAATCTGCGCGCCGATAATGTTGGGCGCCGCGCTGGCCGTCATTGGCTGCAAAAAGAAGTTGCCGACCGCCGAAGTGTCATCGGACATTCGTGGCGCGCCGATCAATGCGGCTGTCCCCAGCGCCGCCGCCAGCAGCACCAACGCCGTAGCGCCCGCACCCACTATTGTACCCGCATCACAAGACGATGGATATATGCCAATTGGGTTCGACAAACTCGCAGGTTATCAAATCGAGATCTCCGACGAACTCCTGGGCCCGCAAACCAACAACGCAACGAAGAGCGCGGACACGCAAATTCCGAAAACGGTGAAGGACTTAAGCGACAAAAAGATTTCGCTCCGCGGTTTTATGCTGCCGCTGAAGGTTGAGGGCGGCCTCGTGACTGAACTGTTGATCATGAAAGATCAGTCGATGTGTTGCTATGGCACGACGCCGAAGATCAATGAATGGGTCAGCGTAAAAATGAAAAACGGCGGCGTCAGACCGCTCATGGACGAGCCGGTCACGTTGCTCGGCCGCCTCAAGGTCGGCGAAACCCGCGAGAACGGATATCTCGTCGGCATCTACAGCATGGACGCCGACAAAATGGCGGAGCGGAATTAGGCCTGCCTGACCCGCCTTGGGACTATCCTCGTTCCACCTTGACATCGTTTACAATGTAAACGAAAGTCCTGCTGTGCCGACTGTTGTGCAATCCTGCCGGATCGAACGCAACGATGCCGCATTGCTCGCCCGCCAGGCAAAGCGGCGTCAGCTTGAAGTGTCCACGTTGAGCAGCCTTTACCTGAGAGAGAAAGCGCTGGAGGAAGAGTTTCCTGGAATCGGTTTTCGCGACAGCGCAGCCGGGCGCGAGGCATATCTCCTCGGTCATCGTGTGGCCGTTTGGGAAGTTTTGGATGTGTTTCGGGAGCTAAAGACGATTGCAAAAACCGCGAGCCATTTTCGCTGGCCGCCATCGCTGGTGCGGAGTGCGCTCGCCTTTGCGAACGCGTTCCCGAAAGACATTGCGCAGCAGCGCAAGGCTGAGCTCGATTCGTGAAACCGCGGCTGCTCGCCGACGAAAACACATCGCACCGATTCGTCTCGGCATGCCACCGCATCGAACCCGCGTTTCCACTCGTTCACATTGCCGAGTGGCAGAACGGAGCCTATTTGTCTGCCAGAGACCTCGCCCTGTTAATGACGTTGCGGGAACACGCGCTGATTCTGGTTGGTTTCGACCGCGCGAGTTTGCCAATGCACGCCGGCAGCTTGAGCCGCGAAGGTGTGGGCCACGCCGGCGTAATTCTCTTTCGCCGGTCTGTGCCGAGCAAGGCATATGGCAGGCAGGCGCGGTTGCTGGTCGAGTTCTGCCAAGAGGCTGAACACTGGGATTGGGCGGATCGAATTGAATACTTACCCCGACAATAGGCATAGTGGCAGGCTCCCAACCTCACGGTGCGCCCGGAGAACAATGTTCTCAGCGCGTTGCCAGCTCAGCCTTCGATCGCGGCGCTCGAGATTTTGTTCTTTTTGGCTGGGCCCCCGGTCCCGGACTGGTCTCCTGCTCGATCTTGCGCAAGAGGGCTTCAAGATCGGCCACTTTCAACGGCTTGAGAAGATGGGCTTCGAATCCAGCGGCGCGGCTTTTCTCAAGGTCTTCCTTCCAGCCATAGCCGCTCATTGCGACCGCGCGCACGGGCCCGCGCTCGCGCAATTGGCGCATCAACTCCCATCCATCGCCGTCAGGAAGCCCGATGTCGGTGATGATGAGGTCGAAGGAGTTTGTGGCAGCAGCGTCGAGCGCGGCACGCATTGTGCCTGCGGCATGGACGCAATGTCCGTTGAGGTCGAGGAACATTTTCATTGCCTCCAACGTGTCCTGGTGGTTTTCCACTACGAGTATGCTAAGCGTCCTTTTACGTTTCATTGGTTCCTGCGATGGTTTGTAGTTCGACTGTAAATTCGGCGCCGAGGTTCTTTCCGGCGCTATCGGCCAGCAATCTCCCGCCGTGCGCGTGGATCGTCGCTTTGGAGATCGCCAACCCAAGCCCAAGGCCGCCGAACTCGTGCGTGACTTTCTGTCCCCCCTGCTCGAACGGCTTGAAAATCTTTTCCAGCATGCTCCTTTCAATCCCCACGCCACTATCCTTGACGCGCACACAAATCTTATCCCCGAAGTTCGCCGATTGGACCGTGATGGTTCCTTCGCGGGACGTGAACTTGACCGCATTTTTGATCAGGTTCCAAAACACCTGCTGCAATCGCGCCGGATCGGCCCGCGTAAAATGCGGCGTGGCCTTCAGCTTGGTGACAAGGCTCTGGGCTTTCGCCTGCACATCGACATGGCAAATCTCAATCGCGCTCTGCAAGAGCCGGTGCACGTCTACAGTCTCAAATTGCAGCTCCATTTTCTTGTGCGTGATACGGCTGAGGTCCAGCAGATCGTCGATCAACTTGGCTTCGAGCTGCACATTTCGCTCAATCATCTGCAACGCCGAGCGCACTTTCTGCGGCAACCGGGCGGTCGCTTGCAACGTCTGCGCCAGCATCAGGACCGGCGTGAGCGGCGTGCGCAATTCGTGGCTGAGCATCGCCAGAAACTGGTCCTTTGCCCGCCCCGCCGCCTCCGCTTCCTCACGCGCCTTTTGCTCCGCTTCCAACGCGCACTTCAGGCGCGCTTCGCTTTCGCGCAATGCCTCTTCAGAGGCCCGACGTGCGCGGCGGCTTTCAGCCTCCCGCAACTCGCGGGCGACGGCCGGAACCAGGCGCGCGAGCTTATCCTTCATCACGTAATCGTAAGCGCCGCTCTTCATCACCGCCACCGCAAGCTCCTCGCCGATGTGGCCCGAAACGATAATGAACGGAATATCCGAGTTGTGCGCCTGGACGAGTTTCAGAGCGTCCATGCCGCTGAACCGTGGCATGACGTAGTCGGAAATCACGATGTCCCATTGCTCGCGCGGCAAAGAGGCTTGCATCGACTCCGGTGTATCGACGCGCTCGCAAATAACGTCGTAGCCGCCGCGTCTCAGGGCGATCTTCAACAAATCGGCGTCGTCTTCCGAATCTTCGACTAAAAGTACCCGCAACGGCCTGCTCAACACCACACCTCCGCTCCGACCCTGTGCCTCCTGGCAGGTTCGCCACGGCTAACAACTTTGGCTTTCACAGGCAGTGATCGATACCACGTCCGCGAACCCAGCGCCTATAGGGTGTTCACCCATAGGCTCTCGGCATGGGATTTGAGGCGGCGGTCGAAACCGCAGCCTATTCGTACCTCAGGGCCTGGATTGGATCGAGCTTTGCTGCTTTAAACGCGGGAATCAGCCCGGCAAGCACACCAACGACTGCGCTAAACAGAAAAGCAATCGTCATCGCGGGCACGGTAATGATTGGCGTGTTTTCCGTCGGCGAAAGCAACGCGATTACTTGCACCAACGCATAAGAAGCCACCAGGCCGGCAATGCCTCCGAGCACTGCGATGACCACGCTTTCCACTATTATCTGGATGAACACGTTAACGTTCGTCGCCCCGATCGCCTTCCGGATTCCCAATTCCCGGATTCGCTCCGTAATACTCGCGAGCATGATGTTCATAATCCCGATCCCGCCCACGAGCAGGCTGATCGCGGCAATGATTCCACCACTCATGCGCGCGTTATGAATTGTCGAATTGATCTGGTCCGCCCAATTTTCCTGCGTCTGAAACCCGAAGTCCTCAATGCCCTTGTGCGTGTTCATCAAAATATTTCGCGCCTGTTGTAACGCGGGCTCCAGCGTGTCGATGTTCTCGACCTTGATATACACGCTCGACAGCCGCGGATCCGGAATTGTGTTCGTACCGGTTGGCGTTTTGAACTTCAGCCACATCGTATTTATTGGAAGGTAAACGGTGCCATTCTTGCTGCGGAACACGAAGCTGCCGCCTCGCCCGCGTCCCCCTCCCCCGCCCCAACCGCGGCTGCGTGTCACACCCGTTTGCTCCTGCTGCGGCTTGCTCTGTTCCACCAGGCGGTACTTCCGGTCCTGCTCGCTCTCATAATGCTGAAACATCCCGATGATCGTCAGCGGCTGGCCGTTGACCATCATCTGCTCGCCCACAGGATTGAGTTCGTAACCGAGCTTTTCCGGCGAGCCAAACAACTCATCGCGAATCATCGTGCCAATGACGCAAACGCTATTGGCGCATTCGTTATCGATTTCGTTGAACATTCGACCGTACTCGACCACGTGCTGATTCATATCGATCGCTTCGGGCGAGGTGCCGACGAAATTGAACGGCGTGAACGACTTTCCTCCGTGGGTAAACGTGGCGCGCTGCACGCGCATTTCCGGCGTCACCATTCTCACCAGGGGAGCGCTGGCCTTCAAAGCGTTCACATCCTGCATGGTTATTCCGACGGCCTGATCGGCCAGATGCAACTGTGCCATCGGAATGTCCTGGTCTTCGATGCGCACCTTTTCCAATCCCCCAATTGCAATCAACGCTTCGCGCATCCCGTTTTCCATCCCTTTGACAAGCGCCGACATCGCGACCAGGCTCGACACGCCGAGAATGATTCCCAGCATGGTGAGCAGGGAGCGAAACTTGTGCGCCCAAATCTCCTTGAAACCGATCGTGATGGCGTTGAGGAAGTTCATCTCAGTTGTTCTGAACGCCTCCCGCAAGCCGCGGATCGATTTGCTTCGCAATTTTCCCGTCCCGGATTTCGATTCGCCGTGGAGTGCGCGCCGCAATTTCCGGGTCGTGCGTGACCAACGCGATCGTGCGTCCCTGTAAGCTCAATTGCTCAAACAAACTAAGGATTGCCTCGCCCGTGACCGAATCGAGATTTCCCGTCGGTTCGTCGGCGAAAACAATTTTCGGATCGTTGACGAGCGCTCGCGCAATCGCAACCCGCTGTTGCTGCCCGCCAGAGAGTTGCATCGGCCGGTGTCTGACGCGGTTTTCGAGATCCACCAGTTTCAAAGCTGCCATGGCGCGATCGCGCCGTTCGCGCGCGCCGGCGCCGCTGTAAATCATCGGCAGTTCGACGTTTTGCAGTACATTCAACTTCGGCAGCAAGTTGAAGAATTGAAAAACGAACCCGATCTTCTGGTTGCGAATGCGCGCCAACTGCTGGCCCCGCGCGTCTTGAATCATTGTTCCGTCGAGCGTGATCGACCCTTTTGTCGGCGAATCAAGGCACCCAAGAATGTGCATCAAAGTCGATTTTCCGCTGCCGGAAGGACCGATAATCGAGATAAATTCCCCCAAATCGATGTCGAGCGACACGTCGTCCAACGCTCGGATTTCTTCCCCGCCAAGCTCGTAGATCTTGCTAACGTTCCGGACTTCGACCAGCGCCATACCGTCACGAACCACTTGCGCGCACCGGAATGCGTTCAGCGCCTTGCCTCGCCGGGCGCCCTGCAGTCGAAGGCGAAGCAGCGGGCGATTCATCCGCGCGCGCGCCTGTCCCTGTGAGGCGGTTGGCAGTGGCGCGAGTCTTGCGCACATTCGCTATCGTTGGGTCGGCAACTCGCTCCAGCGAAACGATGTCCCCCTCCGCCAATCCCTCCTGCACCTCGGCATAGTTATAATCCATGATACCCAGCGTTACGGCGCGAGGCACAAACTCATCTCCCTGCCGTACATACACAAATCGATCGCCGCTCCGATCGGTATGCACGGCGGCGAGCGGCACTGACAACACGTCATCAGCAGAAGCAACCGGGATTGTCAGGATTGCCGTCATGCCCGGGCGCACCCGCGGGTCGATTTCCTTGATCTGAACTCGCGTCGTGAAGCCTTTGATCCCGTTTTTTAAAATGGCCTGGGGCGCAATACGCTCCATTTTGCCTTTCATCCGAAGGCCTGGCACCGATTCAACCTGCACGTCGACTTCCTGGCCGGGCTGAAGGCGGATCACATCGGTTTGATTGATATGCGCGGTGATAATCATGTCGTTGAGGTTCGCAATGGTCATCACTTCCGTGCCGCTATTAAAACCACCCGAGCCGGACACCGCCTGCCCAATCGACACTGGCCGCGTCAAAACAGTGCAATCGAACGGTGCCTGAATTTTCGTCTTGGAAAGTCGGTCCTCCAGCAACCGCAAAGCCGCATCGGCCCGCGCCAATGTATTACTCGCCAACTCGAAGTCAGTGCGCGTGTCCTCGTAAATCTCCTTCGCGACGAGGTCCTCTTCGAAGAGTTCTTTGGTGCGCTTGAAATTTCGCTGTGCCTTCGTCAACTGCACCTTGGCGCCGTCGATTTCCGCCAGACGTGTCGACCGCTCGATTTGCAAATCCTTATCGTCGAGGCGACAGAGCAGGGCGTCCTTTGCGACCTTGTCGCCGATATCAACCGGCAGTTCTGCGATTCGGCCGTTGACTTCCGGGCGCACGGAAACCTGGTCGGCTGGGCCAATGTCTCCCGCGGCGCTGACGCTGAACTGTATGTCCCGAGTCTCACACGGCGCGGTCTTCATTCGGCTGACTTCCCGGTCGCCTTCGGTGCGAGGGACCTTCGACCAGACGTAATAACCGCCGCCGGCGAGGGCTACAATAATCACCAGGGTGATAAGGACTTTCATGCTTGCGATTTACCAGCTTCCACTGTCTCGCCTGCGGAAAGCAAAACTTTTCCAACGAGACCAGCCTGATAGAGACGTTTTGTCGCTAAATTCTATTCACCCCCGCCTTTCGGTCTCGACGGACGGGCAGTCGCGCGACTTAAATAACACCGTGGCCAGACAATTTGAAGAGGATCTCGGCGAGCTGAGGGGCCGGCTCCTTTCCATGTCCCACCACGCGGAAAGGGCCGTTCGGCTTGCCCTTACAGCACTCGTTGACCGTGATGAAATGCTGGCGCGCAACGTGAAGCAGGACGACACGATCCTGGATCGGTTCGAAATCGAAGTCGACGAACTCTCCGTTCAACTCCTCGCCAAAGCGCCGCCGGCGACCGATTTGCGCCTCATCACCATCGCCATGAAAATCTCTCACGACCTCGAGCGCGTCGGCGACGAGGCCACCACCATCTGCCGGCGCGCGATCGATCTCAATCAGGAGCCCCAACTCAAGCCCTACGTCGACATCCCGCGCATGGCAAATCTCGCCCTCGAAATGCTCGCCGAATCAATGGAAAGCCTCGCGCAGCAAGACCCCGTCCGTGCCCGCGCCGTGATTCCGCGCGACAAGGAAGTCGACGCCCTCAACAAGCAACTGCACCGCGAGTTGGCCAGTTATATGGTCGAAAACGCGGACACCATCACCCGCTGTTTGCATTTGATGGTGATTTCAAAGAGCCTCGAACGCATCGCCGACCACGCCACGAATATCGCCGAGGAAGTCGTTTATCTCTGCGAAGGCAATGACATTCGCCACGATCCGCAGCTCAAGCGCCCGTTGCAAAAGTCGTCACACTAATGCCTCACGACTTCGTGATCGTTTTCCTGAGCTTGAGACTCGGCTATCGATTCTGTGTTTGATGCGATCAATCCCGCCTGATCGACGGCATGCCCAATGGTTTTCACGACGAGGTCTTCCGGTGCAAGGCCAAGCCTTTGCTGGATTTGCTCAATCTCTTCTTTGGCGCCCCACGTCATGACGATTAGTTTCACGTCCGGGAAGTGAGTGCACAGGCGTTTGCACAAGTACTTTACGTGCTTCCACGCCGGCGGCCCGACCGTGCAAATACAAATCAACGATAATGACGACCGATGCATTTCATCGATGCATTCCCCCGCAAGAGCGTGGTCGGAAAATGCTTTTGCGCCGACACCGCGCCGTTCGAGCAGTTGCGCAACGATCGTCGCGGCGATTTCATCGGCATCACCACGCGCCGGAATGCAAGCGACCGAGATATGCTCCGGTTTGGGCGGCAGGGATGCCGGCTCCTCGGAAGTCGTCTCACCTTCCTGTTTGGCCTGCACATCGACGTGATCGGCCAGTTCAGCGACCAATGCGCGTGTATTTTGCCAAAGCTGCTTTTGGTTGCCTTCGTGCAGGGTGCGTTGTTGGCGTCCTGCTTCGGCCATGCTCAACGCCGGCAAGATCACTCCGTCATAGAGTGCGACGAGCGGACGGTCTTTGAGAAAGTCCTTTACCAAGGTCGCGGCGTCTTCGGGGTCGCGCGCGACGAGGCGTTGATAGAAGCGCGTCTCAATCGGGAGCACCGGCTCATCGGCCAGGAGGATGTAAAAGAAATCGAGGTGCGGAAAATACCGTCCGATCACCGCAAGACAGACTGTCAGTGGTGTTGATAAAAAGAGTCCCACTGGTCCCCACAGCCATGTCCAGAAGACGGCGGCGACGATCACCGCAATCGGCGAGAGGCCGGTAGACGCTCCATACAACCATGGTTCAACGACGTTGTTGCTGATGAGTTCCACGACGATGAACAGCGCGATGGTGGAAATAAACATCGTCCACCCAGGATCGACGGCAAAGGCGAGCGCGACGGGGAAGCAGGCAGCCACCCATGGCCCGATATACGGAATAAATCGCAGCAACGTCGCCAGTACGCCCCACAACACCGCATTCGGCACCCCAATAAAATATAAACCGAGACCGATCGGAATGCCGTAGGTCATGTTCACAACGAGGTTCATGAAAAGATAACGGCTCACGCGCGTGGCGGCGTCGTCCAGGGCTTGAGTGGTCACGTTCAATTTTGCCATCCCGATGAGCCGCAGAAGCCGGTCGCGCATGTCATCCATGTAGATGAGCATGAAAATGACAAAGATCGTCACGATGCCCGCTGCGGCGAGCGGGTTCAGGACCGTGCCCAGCACTCGTTGCAACACCTCCAACGAACTCGGCTTGGGCGCGTGGACTTCGACAGGAATGGGCTTTTTCTCGGTTGTTTCAGCGGTCTCGGAATTCTCTTTGTCGTCGCGTGAAAGCTCCTCCCCGGTATCCTTGATCATTTTTGAAGTCTTGCCGAACACGCCCACGCTCGGTGGTCTGATAGACTTGAGCTTCTGCGTGATCGTCGCCTGGTAATTGGGAAGCTTGTTCGCCAAGTCATAGAGCTGTGTGCTCACCAGCCAGCCAATCGCCGCAATGACCGCGGCCGCGAAGCTAACCACTGTGACCACGGCGGGCACCTTCGGAAGCCGGAGCCGCTGCAATTTCGCCACCAGCGGCGCAAGCAGGAAGCTCAGCAGCAGCGCCAGTGCGAACGGGATGAACACCTCGCGTGCCACGTAAAGAACGGCCGCCACAAGCAGCGTCGCCACAATTGTGACGGCTCGAAAAGTCCCTGTTCGCGGGCGTTCGTCCATTTGGTCCAGCCTACGCCGTTTGCGGGTTTTTGCTACGTGGGTCAGAACCTATCCGCACCTCCATCTTGATCTTAATCCTAATCCTAATCCCAACCGGTCTTCTGCTGCGCTAAGCGCAGGTCCTTTATCCTACACAGAACAGCTTACAAACCATCCAAGCAAATTCTTGAGCAGCACAGCGGACAAAGCTGTAGCTCGCTCGAGAACGCCCGAATAATCATCGCGGGTTCTAAGCACTCTGATGTTTGCTTCATCACTGCATTCGTTTACTGGGACTAAGACCAAGATTGAGAGATACTTTCAGAGGAGGTTGCATCGATTGGATGGCACGTTACTCTTTGCGCCATGGCGGAAGCGCTGAACGTCCTGGCTGTGGTGGGCAGTCTTAACAAGGTGTCCACGACGCGATACGTCATCCACTATGTGATGAAAGGGCTCAAGACGGGTGGCGTCAGTGTGGATGTGCTCGATCTGCTAAACGAGCCATTGGCGCTGTTTAATCCGGAGCTTTACCAGGGTGTGACGGGCTTTTCTGAATTGAAGGCGCGGGTGGATCGCGCGGATGTTTTCGTTCTCGGAACGCCCGATTATCACGGGAGCATGAGCAGCACGATCAAGAATTTCCTGGATCATTTCTGGCATGAATTCGCCGGCAAACTCTTCGCGACGATCGTGGCTTCAAACGAAAAGGGCCTCACGGTCACCGACCAGCTTCGCACCGTCGCGCGGCAATGCTACGCGTGGTCGTTGCCCTACGGCGTTTCTTTTGCGGACCAGGTCGATGTGAAGGGAGAGAGAATCGTGAATGAATCGTTTCGCAAACGGCTGGATATGCTCGTGCGGGACGTGCGGGTTTATGGCGAAGTGCTGGCCCGCCAGCGCCGCGCCGACCTCGCCAGCAACGAACCGGGTTTCATGGCGCGCTGGCGAAAGGGAATTGACGCGTCTGAAAGCTGAGCGGCGCGGGTTGACGCTTGAACAACCAGCACCTAGGTTATCTTTGTGAGCAACGTGGTTGAAATGCCGCCGGGAGTGGATCGGTTTGAGGTCCGCAAGCCGATGCCGCGCGCCCAGTTCGATACGCTCTCGAAGGAAATCCTCGAGCTGAAGAAGAAGCTCAATGCTGTCATTCTCGCGCACAATTATCAGGTGCCCGAAATCCAGGACGTGGCGGATTACGTTGGGGATTCGCTTGGCCTCTCGCAGCAAGCCGCCAAGACCAGCGCGGATGTGATCGTTTTCTGCGGGGTGCATTTCATGGCCGAGACGGCGAAGATCCTTAATCCGCACAAGGTGGTTGTGCTGCCCGACAAAGACGCCGGTTGTTCGCTGGAACAGAGTTGCCCGGCGCCGAAGCTCAAGGCGTTCCAGGCGACGAACCCGAATTTTTACACGATCGCTTACATCAATTGCAGCGCGGACGTGAAGGCGCTGAGCGATGTGATTTGCACGAGCGGCAACGCGGTGAAAATTGTGAATGCGTCGCCGAAAGACCGCGATCTGCTCTTCGTGCCCGATGAAAACCTGGGCGCGTGGGTGATGGAGAAGACTGGCCGGCCAATGACGTTATGGCGGGGCGACTGTTACGTGCACGTCGAATTTACGCACGCGAGCATCATGCGGATTCGGCGCGAGTTTCCTGATGCGCCGCTGGTTGCGCATCCCGAATGCACCAAAGCGGTCCGCATGCTGGCGGATGAAGTCTGTTCGACGGAGAAAATGGTGGAGTTTTGCAGGCGGACGCCGTCGAAGCAGATCATTATCGTGACGGAGGCGGGCATGCTGCATCGGCTCAAGAAAGAATGCCCGGACAAGACGTTCATTCCTGCCCCGACCGACAACTGCCGTTGCAATGAGTGCAAGTTCATGAAAATGAACACGCTCGAGAAGGTTTACAATTGCATGGCTGACCTTCATCCGCGGATTGAGCTTGATGAGGAAACACTTCGGCGGGCGCGGCTGCCCATCGAGCGGATGCTGGAGATCAGCGCAAGGCCGTAGGGTCGAGATTACGAGGAAATCGATGCACAACTCTATGGTTTGTTGGCATCTTCAGGTTTGAATAACCCAGGGGGCTCAACAACGGTGCCTTGAGAATCGTAAATTACTTGGCGCTGTTGTTTGTCTAAATTAAACGTAATTCGATACTGCATTGGTTTCGCCTTAAAGGACGATGTTTCAACCTTGACTATCCGGGCGTCTGGGTTGTTTGAGCGAAAAGGCTTCATAACATTCTCGGGGACATTGGAAATCTTAGTTTCCTTTGTGACAAAAGTTGGCGAAGGCTCCGACACTAGGTAGCGACAGCCAGTAGAAAGGCTAACGAAAAGCAAGAAGGCGGAACGTAGCAATAGATGGACTTTCATGCGCATTCTTTGGTTGATCATTGACTTGCGGAAATAATGAGGGGGCCGACGCTTCCACAACTGCGCCGACCCCCAAGCACCCATAAACCTCCGATGCGACTAGTCTGCCTGCGCGCTCCAAAAATTTGCAAGTGAATCTTCCAAGATGTTGTCGACATTTTGTCCGACAATTTTGAACGCGCTCAGCGCAATTGTTTCAGCAATCGCAACACCGTTTCGTAGATGCGCGGCGCCGCATTTGTCTCAAGGTAACTCGATTGCGCCCGCCACGTTTCGTATCCGCCCAGCTTGAAATGATCGACGGTCGGCAAATAACCATTGTAGCCGTTCGCAAGCGAGACGGTGAACGATGGTTTGAAGGGGCTTTCCTTTTTCAGTTGCAGCCCAATCTCGACAAAAACTTCACACGGGATCGCGGCCATTCCCACGTCGCCGATGCGCAACGCCTGCAGGGTCAGCGGCACCTCCGGCGGATAATCTTTCATTCGCAGTGTCTCGCCCGCATACACCTCTTCCAGTGTTCGAAGTTTGCCGCCAGTCTTGCGGACAATTTCTTCGGCGCTTTCGACCTCGTCCAGAGCTGGTTTGCGGATTTTCAAGTTCATCTCGGTCTGCACAGTCTTGAGCGGCACCCAATCGCGATATTGCACATTTGCGAGAGAACGATGAACGGCTTCGGCGACCGCGTTTGCCACGATGCGCATCTGTCCGAAAAGCGACTGCTTCGACTGGCCACCACGGAAGTCCACATTATTAATGTTACCGCTGGTGCCGTTAGCCATGGCGGCGACAAAGAGCGGGTCCTGACGATCGGCGTCGAGCAATTGCTGAATGCGGTCGCAGAACATGCCGTAGTAATCGGCCGAGATGGTCCCCTGCCCCACGCCGCCGCAATAGTGCAGAGAATAATTCGCGAAAAGCGCGAGCGGTTTGCCATTTGTGTGCTGCACGGAAATGAAAACCGCTTCCGGATCGGTCGGGCCGGCCGGCTTGAGAAGGTCGGGACTGCCAATCGGCGGATTCATTTTCACCTGATCGTTGGTTTTGCCAAATGGATCGGTGAGGACCGTGCCGGGTTTCATGAACCATCGGCGATTGAACACTTGCTCCGGGACCATCGCGCTGCCCCATCCGATTTTTGCCGGCGCGAGATTGTTCGCGGCGCGCCAGACGCCATCTGCGATTCGACGCGCCAGGAATTTCTTGTACTCCGGATCAGGTCCACTCTGGAAAACCCAGGTTGCAGCCGCACCGGAGTGCGTGTGCGTGGCCGACATCAACATGTTCGAGGGCGCGATACCGGACCGCTCAGAGGCCAGTCGCTTCGCCTCATCGAACACATCGCGCGGCACCATGCAACTGTCCACCACCACCAGCGCGAGCCGCGTCTGCGAATCGTCCAGCACGATACAACGCGCATGTAGTTCGTCGTGCACATTTGTCGCGATGTGATCGTGCATATTGCCGTTGATCGAAACGCCGAGCCAGGGAGTGATATTGCTCGCGGCCGCCCCTGCGCGAAATGTCCTGGCCGGCTGCGCAAGAGTTGCTGCGGCGGAAAGACACCAGAGCAGAATGCCGAACAGTCTCATCGCCGATCTCAAAAGACGTCGTTCCACGTTTTCGGATCCTTAAGCATCACTTCGCGAACCAATCGAATCGGCGGCGCGCCGTGGCGCAGGAATTCGTCATGAAACCGCTGCAGAGAAAAATTGCGTCCCTCCTGCTTCCGCCAATCCTCGCGCAGTTTCAGGATCTGGAGCTTCCCAACGGTGTAATACAAGTATCCGGGATCGTAAGTCCCGCGCAGCGCCTCCTGGTAGGCCGGTTTGTTCTCGTAATAGCAATTGCGTTCGAAGAATTTCGTCGCCTCATCGAGTGGCATTCCTTCGCAATGCGTCTTGATCGACACACACATGCGGCACAGGCGTAGCAATGCCTCCATCGATTGTGCCAGCCGATACTTTGCCGCGCGCACCAGATCTTCCTGGGTCTGGTGGGCATTTGCGCCGAAGCCCTGGTCCAGCAGCATCTGCTCGGTGTAATGCGCCCAACCCTCGACGAACGCGTAGCTGGTGAAAATTTTCTCGAGACGCGACGCGGGCGAGGCGTTGAGGCAAAGAAATTGTGTGTAATGCCCCGGATAGGCCTCGTGGATCGAAACCACGTCCGTCGTGTAATAGTTAAATGCGCCGAGCCATTCCTCTTTTTGTTCCGGCGGCCATTCAGGCTCGACCGGTGTCACATAGTAATATGCCTCGGTGGCTTTCGTTTCGAACGGGCCCGGCGTGTCCATCGAGGCGAAACTTGTCGCGCGCAAATATTGCGGCGTCTCATCGACAAGCGCGCGCACGTTGGAGGGAATCGTGACGATCTTCTTGTCCACGCAGAACTGCCGGATCGCTTCCAAATTCTTCTTCGTGTCGCGAATCAGGTTTTCGGCAGTCGGATGGTCTTTTTGAATCAACTTGGCGACTTCAATCGGTTTCTTGTTCGGGTCGATCTTGCGCGCGGTGTCCGCAAAAATCTCCTGCTCGCGCCGCAACTCCTTCAAGCCAACTTCCAGCAATTGCTCCGGGCTCAGCTCAATAAGCTCTGCTTTCAGCATCCGAATATATTTTTCGCGACCGAGGGCATACTTATCGTGGGCGCGAGGCAGTTTCTCGGTCTTCAGATATTGCGCGTAGCCTTCGAGTTCTTTGATCGCGCCGGCATTCGCCTTTTCAAACTCCGGTTTGAGCTTAGGGTCCTGAAAATCTTTCAACGCTTCGACGAGGTCCTTGCGCAGAAAATCCGCCGCTCCGGTTGCCACTTGAATGGCCGTTTCAACATAAGGCTTCCCCAGCGACTCCTCCAGATTTGCCCGCGCATTGGCCATGACGTTCGATGCCTGCCTTTCAATCGCGATGATCGAACGCACCCGGTTCTCCAGCGGCGCAAAGTTCCGCTTGATGTAAATGTTGACGTCGATCGCATCCGCGTAACTCATCGGGTTCTTCCGATAGGAATCCATCTCGATGAACCGGAACAGGTCGCCGCGGATCGCCGATTCCAGCACGCGAAGGTCGTAATCAGTTCGAGCATTGAGGCGCTTGCCCTTGTGTTGCTCCAGTCGCGACTGAAAATCCTTCAGCCGCGCGGCTTCGCCATTGATCGACGCACCGCTTACGTCCGTTACGCGGCCATCGTACTCGTGCAATCCGAGCGACGTGCCCATCGCGGGTCGCCAATTGAGATAGCCTTTGATAAAATCGTCCGTGAGTTTTGCAAATCCTCTATTCGCATCCGAATCGTTGCTCGGTTTCTCGCTCGCACAACCTGCGAGCAGCGATGCAATCAGCGCTAACGCCAGAAATTTCTTCATCGTCGCGGGAGTGTGGCAAAGCAGATGAAAAAGTCGATACACAGACCAACGCGTGGTGCTAACTGTGCGATTCAATCGGAGTTCGAGGAATCCTCCGTTGCAACCACAACATGGCGCCGCAAAAAATCCAGCAGGCCCCGAGGTCGCCCGCCATCCACCACAACGGCATGCCCGCGCGCCATCCGAATTCGGCGCCGATGCTGGCGGTCACGATGGTGGCGATTGCCTGGAAGGTAATCGGGCGCGCGTAACGCCGCACGTCCTGCGCAAACGCGAGCATCAGACCGCCGTAGAGCGCACACAAAGCCGACGTCGCCCGCGCGAGATATTCCACGACTGGCTGATGGTGCAAGGGTCCCATGCCAAGCCATTCGTGTACCGCGACCATCCAACCCCACGGCATCACAAACGGGAACACCGCGATCACCGAAATACCGCCAAACCAACACAACAGGATTTTGAGCCACCGTTCAGCTGTCATGGGCTTAGCTGTAAGCAGCAAGTGACTCGTCGGCAAGCCCGCTTGCGAAGCCGTTGCGCGCCACGATCAAGTCTTTTTGACCAAATGCCGAAGAAAAGAATGGGTATGTCTCATCAAATGCACCGAAAGGTTGATGCCGTCACGGTTTCCGGCTAGAGAGAGGCGAAATGAATCTGAATCCAAATACGGTTCTCTGGATTTACATCGTGCTGCTGGTAGTGGGTGGGATGATCGGCTTCTTCAAGGCCGGCAGCAAAGCATCACTGATTACGTCATGCGCATTCGCAGGAGTGCTGGTTCTTTGCGTGCTTCGCGTGATTTTTCAGCCCTACGTCGCTGACATCGTCCTCGCGGTGTTGCTGGTCTTCTTCGGGTATCGGCTCACCGAGACAAAGAAGTTCATGCCCAATGGGCTGATGCTCGTCCTGACGCTCGCCGCGTTGGTGCTAAGGCACGTCCACTTCTAGCCTACTCCAGGCCGGCGGCGCGGCGCGCGCGCTTGAGGACTGCGTCGGCCACCTTATGGGCGCGGGTGGCGCCGTCGCGTAACACCGATTCAACGTAACCGAGGTTGGCAGCGAGTTCGGCGCGCTTCGCCCGCGCGCTCGCGAAATAATTCCAGTAATGTTCGAAGAGCGCTTTCTTCAGGTCGCCGTACCCAGCCCGCCGGCGCGCA
>Ga0193697_1000149_pt1 | contig 26955 bp, 17 predicted proteins | sample L3m2metaG_FD_145073 | JGI IMG/M metagenome (GOLD analysis project Ga0193697, IMG submission 145073) | Soil microbial communities from a riparian zone of the East river system, Colorado, United States - L3m2 | ecosystem: Environmental > Terrestrial > Soil > Riparian zone | place: USA: East River...
CGAATACTTCCGGTTCATCCTCCAGGAATGCCGCCGCCTCTCCGCCTTGATCCAGAACGTCCTCGATTTTTCCCGCATCGACCAGGGCCGCGAAGAATATGAGTTTGAGCCATCGGACGTCCTGCGCCTCGTCGATGAAACCGTCAGGGGCATGGAACCGACCGCTGCCGAGCGCCACATTCAACTGCGCTTCGTCCCGCCCCCTTCTCCCGTCAACGCGACGCTCGACGCGCGCGCCATCCAGCAGGCACTCGTCAATCTGATCGACAACGCGATCAAACACTCACCGCCCGGTTCGGAAATTACCGTTGGGCTCAACATCGCACTCTCGCCGCAACCACTGCTGCAACTTTCAGTTGAAGATCACGGCGAGGGAATTCCGGCTGTCGAGCATGAGCGCATTTTCGAACGCTTCTATCGTGTCGGTTCCGAACTGCGCCGCCAGACTCCGGGGGCAGGTATCGGGTTGAGCATCGTTAAACATATTATTGACGCGCATGGTGGACGCGTGCGCGTCGAGAGCGAACCGGGCAAGGGCAGCCAATTCACAGTCGAAATTCCAGCAAAAGGATAGTCGCATGTTAAATAAAAGTAGCGCGGGACTCCGTCCTGCTGTATCGCCGAACTCCGTTCGGCTAACCACCCGCATTTCAGTGGCTGCACTGTTAGCTAAACTCTACAGCATATGAAGGGACACGAACGCATTTTGATCATCGAAGACGAATTGCCGATGCGTCGCGCCCTTTCCGATTGCCTCGAAAGCGAGGGCTATCGCGTCATCACTGCCGATAACGGCCAGACGGGCCTCGAACGCGCGCTCAAAGAGAAACCCGATCTGATCTTGCTCGATATTATGATGCCGAAACTCGACGGCTTCGCGCTTTGCGCTGAACTGCGGCGGCTTGAAAGGCGGATGCCTGTTCTCATGCTCACCGCCAAAGGCATGGTGAGCGATCGTGTGCGCGGCCTTGATGCCGGTGCTGACGATTACCTCGTCAAGCCGTTCAGCACGGACGAATTGCTCGCGCGTGTTCGCGCGCTGTTGCGCCGTATCAGCAAAGCCGGACTCTCCAGTGATCGCCTGGAATTCAACGGCGTCCGGATCGACTTCGTTCACCAAAAGGCGTTGCAGGGAAAGACCGAGCTGCACCTCACAGCGAAAGAGTTCGCGATGCTTCGTTTGCTGGCCGACGCGCAAGGCGAGCCCGTCTCGCGCGAACGTTTTCTCGATATTGTCTGGGGCTACGGCGCCTTTCCGACGACGCGCACAGTGGATAACCACATCGCAAGTCTGCGCGGCAAAATCGAAAAGGACCCGGACAATCCCAAATTCATCAAGACCGTCCACGGCGTCGGCTATCGCCTCGAATTGCCTGAAATTACAAAAGCATGACAACGCCAATTCGCCCGCTGCGTCAAACTACGCATATGAAAAAGATTTGGATCGTTGTTGCTTCGGCGCTGATCATTGGAGCCGGGCAACTGTCTGCGGCCGACACTCTCACCGAGGCGCTGCAAAAGGGTCTGTTCGAAGAGGAGGCCAACCAGAATCTCGATGCCGCCATCAAAGCCTACCAGGACGTGCTCTCACGCGCTGATGAGCAGCGTCGCGTCGCCGCCACCGCGCTCTTTCGCCTCGCCGAATGTTACCGCAAGCAAGGCAAAACAAACGAAGCCGCGGGTGAGTACCGCCGCGTTGTCCGCGACTACGCCGACCAAACCACCCTCGCCAATCTCAGCCGTCAGAACCTCACCGGCCTCGGAGTGTCTGCTCCGGGCGTCGCTGCGGCGGGAGCCACAACTCCGGACGGAACCACCGTCGCCTCAACCGACGAGGAAGAGAAAGAGATCCGCCGCATCAAAGCGCTGATCAAAGACAGTCCCGATCTGATCAACGCGCGCAACCAGGAAATTTATCGCACCGGCTCGGGCGACAGCACTCGGACGTATTCCGGAACGGTGCTTCATCTGTCTGCCTATAAGGGACACTTGCAGGTCGCGCGCTATCTGCTTGAGAATGGCGCCAACGTAAATGCCATCAGCTCCGAAGACCTCACACCTTTGCACTACGCAGCCCAAAACGGACACCGGAACCTGGCCGAGCTGCTGTTGAGCAAAGGCGCCTCGCCGAATTTTGGCGCCGGAACTTCCTACCGCGGCACACCATTGCACGCCGCCAGCACCAAAGGATTTCCCGCCGTCGCCCAGGTTCTGCTTGCTCACAACGCCGACGTCAACGCGACAGACGGCTCCGGCAAAACGCCGCTTCATGCCGCCATCGAGGCGGGCTTTCTGCCCGTTGCCGAACTGTTGGTCGCTCGGGGCGCAAACGTAAATGCCGTCTATCTAAACCCATACCAGCCTTATTCCAGTTCACCCGCGACGCGACTGGAACCTTACGACGGCACGCCGCTCCATTTCGCAGTGCAAAAGGACAATCTCGAAATCACAAAACTCCTGCTCTCCAAAGGCGCTGATGTGAATGCGCGCAGTGGCGCCGGGCTCACCCCGCTGTACTACCTCGGTTACAACAGAAGCGAAATGGCAGCCTTGCTGCTGGAGAATAAAGCCGACGTGAACGCCCAGGGTTCTTCCGACAGTCGCTTCAGCGGTTGGACTCCTCTGCACATTGCGCTGTTTCATCGCGCGACAAACGTCGTTCAGCTTCTACTCGACAAAGGCGCCAATCCAAATCTCGTCATGGAGAATCCCAAGACCCTTGAATTCCGCACCGCGTTGCACAACGCGGTGGAATACGGGTATGCCCGTGAGGTTGAGCTGTTGCTTGATCATAAAGCAGACGTCAACGCTCTCGACTTTCTCGACAACACTCCGCTCATTCGCGCCACAAAGAAGAATGACGCCTCAATCCTGAAAGTGCTTTTGGCGCACGATGCCGACATCAACGCAGTGGATTCCAATGGCAACACGGCTCTGGCAATCGCAGTCCAAAGCGACCAGAAGCAAGTCGCCGAACTCTTGCTGGCCAAGGGCGCTGACCCGAACGGCGTCAACGGGAATGGCGCTTCCCTGCTCTACGTCGCCATGGGGTCGCCTGGCCAGACTGGCCAGGGTCTCCGTACGATCCCGGCGCCCATGCCTGTACCGCGAGCCACTCCAGCCCCGAAGCCTGAACCCAAGTCTGGCAAGACCATGGTCGAATTGCTTGTCGACTATAAAGCCGATGTGAATGCCCCCGTCACACGGGAGGCTGCACCCAATACCGCGCTCCAGTATGTAGTCGTTTATCGGATGACTAATTGGGTCCGCTTATTCCTCGACAAGGGCGGTGACCCGAATATTCCGTTCGCACACCCCGAAGTGAACAATCGCACTCCCTTGCATGTGGCAGTGGAGCAACAGGCGCTCGCGATCGCCGAAATGCTCCTCACGCACAAGGCAGATGTAAACGCTTTGGATGACTACGGCTGGACGCCCCTTTTCCGCGCCATTAACAAAGGCGACAGCAAAATGGTAGAGCTGCTCCTCAGCCACAATGCAGACGTCGCTGCATTGAACCGGGATGGAGCTACGCCTCTAGCCAAAGCCGTTGAATTCAAGAACGTGGCCATCGTCGAGCAGTTGCTTGAGAAAGGAGCCAATCCAAACGTGTCCAGCAGCGGCGTCCCGCTTTTGCATAGGGCAGTCAGCCCGGCTACGCAAACTGCCCTTGGTGGCGTCGCGACATATAGTCTCGGCGGCCCCGGCGTGCCGTATACGGGCGTGCCGTCCGGCGGCGTCCCGCTCCCAACCGTGCCGGGCCGATCTGTCCGGCAACTTGGAGTCAATCCGACCGCCAATCCGATTCCTGCTCCTGCGTCCAGTTCCAAGCCACCGCCGAAAATCGAAAAAAGCATTCTGGAGCTGCTTCTCCAATACAAAGCCGACCCGAATATCCGCGCCACTATACTCGAGCAGGAAAGCCAGACTCCCCTTCACATCGCCGCGCGCGCCGGCAACGAAACCGCTGCAAAACTGCTCCTTGCTTATAAAGCGGACGTAAATGCGGGCGACAATCTCGGCGTCACTCCGCTCCATGTTGCGGCCCAAAGCCAGAGCAGCTCTTTCGTCGAACTGCTCTTGACCAACAAGGCGAATGTCAACGCCGCCAACAGCAGTGGAGCAACGCCGTTACACTACGCGGCAGCTTATTCAGGCAATACGAACGCTATCTCCGTGCTCGTGGAACACGGCGGAGATATAAATGCCTGCGACCGGGATGGAGATAGTCCCCTCTTGAGACTTCTGCAAACCCGGAACATCGGCCTCAACCAGGCATCCGATTACAATTTCACCGAATTCATGCTTCGGCTCGGGGCCGACGTGACAAAAAGTTGTGACGGCAAACCAAGTCCGTTCGAGTTCGCCATCAAACGCGGGTTTGCCGAGAACATCGTGGATTTGCTCCGCCGGTTCCATCCCGCAAAACTGAGTCGCGTCCGCCTTTCAGGTCCGGTACAGCAGTTTGCCTGGTATTTTGAAACCACAAAAGCTGCGACACTTTCTCAGGCCATCGGCGCTGTCGGCCTGGGCGAAAAGGCGAACCCGCGCAACATCTCCGTCCTGCGCGATGACCCAAAGACCGGCTTGAAAGAACAACGCGGGTACGACCTTGTCGCCATCCGCCTCAAGGATGCGCCCGACGTGCCCCTGCGCGATGGCGACAAAATCATCGTCGCCGAACGCTAAAGACCCCCTCAAATTCGGCCACGTCCTGGACTGCGCCTGTCCCCTGGCGCTTTGGTATTCCACCGGATGCGTCTCACTTCACCTTTCCCAACTCCGCGCCCACAATCTTTTTCCAAATCGCATACCCTTTCTCATTCATATGCAACCGATCGTCCAAATATATTTCCGGCCGCGGCTGTCCGTCCTCGCCTAACATATGCGGAAACACGTCAATGAAACTCAACTTCGGGCTGGTCTTCGTAAACTCCCGAATTAGTTCGTTCGCCCGGCGCACGCGATCGACTTGCGCCCACCGCGCCGGGTTCGGGGCAATCGAAATGTAAGCGATCGGGATGTCCGGCAGTTTCGCTCGCACCCTTTCCACGAACGCCTTGAAGTCCGCGGCGACTCGCTCCGGGCTCTTGCCGCCGTTGATGTCATTTCCGCCTGCATACATCACGACCCTCTTCGGACGGTACGGAATCACGATGCGGTCTGCGAAATGCACTGAATCGGCAATCTCCGATCCGCCAAACCCGCGATTAATCACTTTGTGGTCCGGAAAATCGTCCGCCAGCGTCTTCCACATCCGGATGCTCGAACTGCCAATGAACAGAATCGCATCTTTCGGAGGTGGATTGGTGCGGTCCCGCGTTTCAAAAGCGGCGATGTCCGCGTCGAAGCGATTGGTTTGTGTCTGCGCCGAGGCGGCGATCGCACTGAGGAGAAGAATCGCGACGAGAAACAATCTGTGTTGCATCTGCCAATTCAGACGCAGACCTGCCCCAAACGCAAGCGGTGGCAAAAGCAAAAACCGCCCGGATGCTCGCATCCGGGCGGTGAGAAAGACGGCGCGTTGTTATCGCGGAGCGATGAGTTCGCTCATCTTGAAGATCGGCAGGAACATACAGATCGCAATACCGCCGACCGTCACGCCAAGGAACACGATCAGCAATGGCTCAATGAGCGACGTCAGCCCGTTCAGGGTGGTCTCGATTTCTTCGTCGAGGAAGTTCGAGATGCGCTCCAGCATTTGCTCAATCTTACCGGTTTGTTCGCCGGCCGTGATCATGCGGATGATCATAGAAGGGAAGACCGGATGCTTCGCCAGGGATGACGAGATGCTCTCGCCCTTTTCGATGTCCGCGGCGGACACACGAATCGCCTTTTCCATCACGACGTTGCCCACGGTGTTCGCAACGATTTGCAGCACTTCGAGGATCGGGACACCGCTTCGAATCAGCGACGCCAGCGTGCGCGTGAAGCGCGCGAGGCAAATCTTGTGGGCGATCACGCCAAAGATTGGCAGCCTGATCCGCGTGCGGTCCCAGAATTCACGGCCCGGCTTGGTTTTGATGTACGTCAGCCAGCCATAAATCCCGCCGACCGTCGCCGGCAGAATGTAGAGCAGATACTCGCGGACCGTGTTGCTGAAATTGATGAGCCACTGTGTCGGGCCCGGGAGCTTGGCGCCGAAACCTTTGTACACGTCCCCAAACACCGGCACAACTTTGACCAGCAGGAAGATGGTGATGCCGATCGCGACGATCGTCACGACCGTCGGATACATCATCGCCGCCTTCACTTTCTTGCGAAGCCGCGCGGTATTCTCAAGGTAGGTGGCGAGCCGCGCGAGAATTTCCGCCAGCAAACCGCCGCGCTCGCCCGCTCCCACCATGCACACGTAAAGCCGGTTGAAAACCTTCGGGTGCTTCGCCAATGCTTCCGAAAAACTGTCGCCGCCTTCCACGCGCGTGCAGACATCCTTGATCACGTCGCGCATGATTTTGTTCGTCGTTTGTTCGGCCAGCGCCTGGAGCGACTGGACCATCGCCAGACCGGCATCGATCATGGTCGCGAGCTGCCGCGTAAAGACCACGAGATCGGCCAGCGCCACCTTTCCGCCGGCAGTCTTGCCTTTGCGGCCGATCTTCTCCTGGATGGAAACGACCAGCAAATTGCGGTTTAACAACGCAGCGATCGCCGCCTGCTCGGATTGAGCTTCCATCGAGCTGCGTATCTCCCGACCACTGCCCGATTCACGGGCGACATAGCTAAACGAAGGCATAATGTTGGTCTCTTATTTACCCGCTTATCAGCACGTTAGAGGCCATTCCGTCCCACAGCGCGCGCCTAAGCGAAGTCTCCTTATTGTTTCGGAAGCCCCCGACCAATACTTTAATGCGCGACTGGGCAAATACCGCCGGGTGGAGGAAACGACGGCTATGTCCGTGAAGAATTGATCTGCCCCCGAGTCACACCAAGCTGATTAATGAGCTTGAGTTGCTGCCACAGCTCGCGGCCGCTGAGTTGGCCGCGCACAAGCTGCCGGTATTTTTCGACAATCTCTTTCACCTGCCCGGCGGACTCATTGAGAAACTCGATGCGAAATTTGCGTGCCCCAATTTTGACCATTCGTTCCAAATATTCAGCGCCAGTCTGTGCCAGCGCATTGAACACCGTGTTCCGGCAACCAATGTCAGCTTTCAAAGGATGTTCCGCGCCAACCCGGTCGCGCAGCCGTACATCGTGTTTATCGCATGGCCTGCCGCAATTCGTGTAATCAGTCCCCTCGGAAAGGAACGCGCAGAACACACAGTGCTCCATGTGAAACATTGGCATGTGCTGGTGAATGGTCACCTCGTACCATTCCGGCGGCGAACTCTGCAACAGCGCTTCGAGTTGCGCGAAATTCAAATCATAGGATGCAGTCACGCGCTCCAAACCAAACCGTTTAATGAAATATTCTGCGGTCAATCCGTTTGCCACATTCAGCGAAAAGTCTCCGATTCGGCGGCTGTCAGAAAAGTATTTCAGGTGATCGCAATTTCGGACCAGGTAACCATCCGCTTCGCACGATCGCACCTGCTTCAAAATCCAGTCCTCGCCCATTTTGAAAATGCGCGGTGGAGCTACGAAGATTGACGTCTTGTTCGAACGCCCCGTTTGCCAGCCGCGAAATCGCGTCACCGCTTCGCGATATTTTTTCGGGTCTTCAAATTCGCAGTACACCGTTTCCAATTCCATCTGGCACACTGCATCGAGTTGCGCGAAGTTGCGCACCAGCACGATCAATTCAGGCTCCACGCCATTGGGTTTCGAGCCATCCTTTCCGGCGGAAAGCTCCTCCCCGGTCGGTTGGTTGATTGTCCACTGCTTTGACGCGGCGCGTTGTGCTTCCAGGCTCGCGACAAGTTCTCTCCGAAGACGATTTAGTTCGCTGACGGGCAGAATCACGTCTCCCTGCAAAAGGTTCTTCAACGAGCCGAGCTTGAACGGCGTGCCGCCGAGTCTGCCGAATTGCTCCATCAGACGCTCGTTTGTTAGCGGCTGCTTTTGAGCTCGCGCCAAAGTATTTTCGGAACTCGTCTCGGCGACGTGGCCCAGTTCGTCACGCGCAATCACCGTCATGTGCTCGCCCTCGCGGCCGTGAATCTCAAAGGAAATCGGTCGTTGGAAATGCGGTTGATCGCCCGCAAACGATTCGCGCAATCGGCGGTCCAACTCCGGGTCACTGGTCTTCCAGACCTTGTCGCCCGGATGAACGCGTCTGAAATCAATATCACCATGGCCAAAGTTCAAAAGCGCTTCGCCGCGTTTTTGCTCCAACTCATACACTCGCCCGCCCTCTTCCTCCTGATCAGGGTGGCCGGCATCAAACACAACGCCGTCGCCGGGCTTGAGAGGTCCTTCGAGTTTTATTGCGACCCGGTTCTTGTCCACACGCGCGACTTCGCCCAGATACACACCGCGCTTTTTGCCGAAACGCGCGTGCACGAGTTCCTGGTTGTTGATCCCTTGAAACCAGCCCGTGTAAAGCCCACGCGAGAAACCCATTTCCAAATCGTATCGGGCATCGGACCACAACTCATCGCCGCCTGAGGCGTGCCCTCCGGATTCGTGGCAGAGTTGGTCCAAAGCCTGGCGGTAAACGCGTGTGATGTTTGCGACGTACTCGGGCGTTTTGAGCCGGCCTTCGATCTTAAGGGACGCGACACCGGACTTCACGATCTCCGGCAACACTTCGATGCCGGCGAGGTCCTGCGGGCTGAGCAGGTATCTCCGATTACCCAGCGGCACATTGCGGCCGTCTGAAATGAGCTCGTAGGGCATGCGGCACGCCTGCGCGCATTCGCCGCGATTGGCCGACCGCCCGCCCAATGCTTCGCTCGTGAGGCATTGCCCCGAATACGCGACACACAACGCGCCATGAACAAACACTTCCAGCGGCAGTTGGAGTTCCACCTGCCGGATTTTCTCGATCTCTTTCAGAGAACACTCGCGTGCGAGCACCGCCAGTTCGCATCCCAACTCGCGCGCGAACTCCACGCCCGCCGCGCTCGTGATCGTCATCTGCGTGGAGGCGTGGATCGGAAAATCCGGTGAGATGCGGCGAATCAACCGGCAAATGCCCACGTCCTGCACGATGACTGCGTCCGCGCCGGCCGTGATAATCGCGCGCAGGTGCCGTTCGGCTTCGGCCAATTCGTTCGCGAAAATGAGCGTGTTAAAAGTGATGTAGCCTTTCACTCCGCGCCGATGCAGATATTCCATGAGCTTCGGCAAATCGGCGTCGCTGAAATTGTGCGCCCGCATCCGCGCGTTGAAGCGTTCCAAGCCGAAATAGATCGCGTCCGCGCCGTTCTCAACCGCGGCGCGCGCGCAATCCCAGTTGCCCGCAGGCGCCAGGAGTTCGGGGCACACCACGGGCTTCGCCGACAAAACGGCTGGATGCTCAAGCTCTGATGTGTGGCTACTCACCACGCGTACCATACGCGCCTGTGCGTTGAACTTCAAAGAGAACCGCCGAAATCCGGGCTTTTTCTCACTCCTTCGGCCGCTTCCAGATCGGCACGATGCGCTTCATCTCATCGATCAGAAACTGGCACGCCGCGAACGCCTCACCCCGATGCGGTGCAATCACTTCGACCCACAGCGAAGGCTCGTTGACCTTAACAAGGCCAATGCGATGCACCACACGAATCGATTCAATCGGCCAGCGTTTTTCGATCTGCCGGAAAATTTTTTCGAACTGGTGCTCGGCCATTTTCTGAAACGCCTCGTATTCGATGGCTGTGATCTGAATCTGTCCTTCACTGTCGCGAACGACGCCTGCGAAATACACGGCCGCGCCCATTCCCGCAGACATCCTGCGTTGCGCGAGCAGTGCCGCCTCGTCGATTCGATCCGAAATGATTACAAGTGACGATTTCATCACCCGCCCTGCACCGGTGGAAAGAGCGACACCTGATCGCCTTCCCGCAGTTGATAATCCCTCGCCGCGTATTCCAATCCGACACCAACCAACATAGAATTCTGCATGGCTTCCAGTTTCGGAAATCGCTTGAAAAGTTGTTTCAGCAAATCAGCGATGGTGCTGTTGGCCTCGACGGTCTCGGTGGCTTCGGCTGCACCCGTCAGATCGCGAAAATACGAATAGAAACTTACCGTCACCTGCATACTGCCCCCCAATTATACCTTATACAAATCGGGATGAAGCACGCCGACGAACGGCAGGTTGCGATAGCGTTCGGCGTAATCCAGCCCGTAACCCACCACGAACAAATCCGGGATATTAAAGCCCACGTAATCGGCTTTCACGCTTTCCTGGCGGCGCTCCGCCTTCTCAAGCAGCACGCAAGTCTTGATCCGGCGCGGTTCCAACTGCCGCAATTTCTCGACCACTCGCTTCAAGGTTTTGCCGGTGTCGAGGATGTCATCCACCAGCAGCACATCGCGCCCTCGCACGTCCAGGCGCAATTCCTTTGTGAACACCATCTCGCCGGATTCAGTGCCCGCGCCGTAGCTCGAAACGCCGATGAAATCCAGCCGCAGCGGCAGCGACAAGTGACGGAGCAAATCGGCCAAAAACATTACTGTGCCGTTCAGGACCGCAACCACCACAAGCTCGCGCCCCGCAAACTCTTCCCCGATCTCGTGAGACAATTCGCGCACACGCCGCGCGAGCGCCGCTTTCGAAATGAGCACGCGCTGCATTTCGTTGTGCCATTTCGATGGCACGCTGGCCTCGCGGCGGCGCGGTGTGGTTTTCGTCAGCATTATTAAATGCGTTTCGATTCCGCCTGATCTTTGGTGCTCAAATCGTGCGGTGCTCGCATACGAAAAGCATTTCGCTCTGCGCGAACCTACGCAAGCGCAATCGAGACGCAATTTACTGCAGCACGCCAAGAGCAGAACTGAGGAAATGTTGCTTCAAACAAGCTGCGCCTTAAAGCTGCTCAATTACCTCGGCGACGTCGAACTCTAAACCTAGAACATTCGAGCGGATTTTCCCGCGTTCCGAACCTTTGCACTGCAATTCGTAAGCGCCGGACTTCAACGTAAAAACTTCAATTCCGTGATTTCCCGGATCAACGATCCAAAATTCTTTCACACCGAATTGAGCATACAGGCGCATCTTGCGCTGCCGGTCACGCCGCACTGAAAAAGGCGACAAAATCTCGATCACAAGATCGGGAGCTCCGACAATACCGCGCCGCTCGAGGATAGCGACCCGATCAGCCCTGACGAATACCAGATCGGGTTGGACAATATTTTCGTCATTGAGGATTACATCCAACGGAGCGTAAAGAAGCTCGCCCAACTTAGTTGAAGCCACGTAAGAATCGAGACGGCGGAAGAGCGCTCTCGAAAACTTCTGATGATCGCTTTCGGGACTTGGCACCATAGGCAAAAGCTCGCCGTCGATGACCTCATAGCGCTGATCATCTGGCAAGGCGTAATAATCCTCGTATGTCCAGCGCTTCGGTTGTGTGGCGACACCTGCGGCCATATCTAAATTTTACCAAATTTATTCATCTTCGCCAAGACGGCTCTCATGCAAGCAATTCGCGAGCTTTTGCCAGTGCCTCGTCGAGTTTCGAGGCGTCCTTGCCGCCGCCACGGGCGTTGTCGGGTTTGCCGCCGCCTTTGCCGCCGACGACCGGAGCAATCGTCTGAATGATTTTGCCGGCCTGGATTTTCGACGTGAGATCCGGTGAGACGGTGGCGATCAATGAAACGGCGTTATTCGCAACGCCACCCAAAACGACAACGCCTTTGAACTGGCTCTTCAGCGAATCGGCAATTGATTGCAGGTAATCGCCATCGGCCGGGCCGAGGTTTTCGATGATGGCACGAGTCGAGCCGATGTTCTGCGCTTTCGCGATGAGCCCGCGAGCAGTCTCGGCGGCCTGCTTCTGTTGCGTGGCCTTGAGCTGCTTCTCCAATTCTTTTTGTTGGGCGAGAAGTGACTCGATCTTTTTTTCCAGCTCGTGAATGGGCGAATTGATTTTGCCTGCGAGACTCTTGATCAATTGTAGTTGCTGATTGGCTACGTTGTACGCTTCAAGTCCGGCAACTGCTTCGATACGGCGCACGCCCGCAGCAATCGCGCTCTCGCCAACGATGCGGAACAGGCCAATCTCGCCGGTGGCGCGTGTATGTGTGCCGCCGCAAAGTTCCATCGAATAACCATCGAGTGCTTTCAGTTGGCCGCCGATCTGCACTACGCGAACAGTATCGCCGTACTTCTCACCGAAGAACTGCATCACGTCTTTGCGCCCCTTGATTTCGGCATGCGGCACTTCCGTCCAACTCACGCCCGCATTTTCCAGAATCCGTTCATTCACGAGCTTTTCAACATCCGCAACCTGCTGCGGCGTGAGCGGCGCGCTGTTGAAATCAAACGTCAACTTCTCCGGCCCGACATACGAGCCCTTCTGTGAAGCTTCCTTGCTAACGACTTCGTGCAATGCCCAATGAAGCAAATGCGTGACGGTATGGTGACGCTGGATAGCTTCACGGCGTGGACGATCTACGATGAGTTCGACTTGAGCACCGACTGGTGGTGCATCACTGTCGGAAAGGACATGGAGCCATGTATTTCCGGTTTTCTGAGTGTTAATAATGCGCCACAGTTCTCCACCACGAATCAATTCGCCGGTATCGCCAACTTGTCCACCCGTTTCGGCGTATGCTGCTGACCTGTCAAGGACAACGACCGCCCGTTCCTTTGCGATCTCTACATCAACCACTTTTGCTTCGGTGGTTAGTTCATCATAGCCAACAAAGTGCGTTGTATACGTCGCAGAGAGAGTTCCGGTAGCTTGAAACGTAATCCTTGCCGTACCAGAAATAGTGACAACTTCTCTCTTTTGGGCTTTGCGTGCCCGCTCACGCTGTTCCTCCATGAGCTTGTTGAAACCAGCAACGTCAACAGCGAGACCACGCTCACGAGCCATCAACTCCGTTAGGTCGAGAGGAAACCCGTAGGTATCGAAGAGGAGGAACGCAGCCTTGCCACGAAATTTTCCGCGCAGTGATTCTATTGCATGCAGCCCCGACTCAATCGTTGAGACGGCCGGCATCAACTGGTCAGGAATAAAGTCGAGTGATTCCAAGTCCAAAGGTCCTAAGATGTCGTTTGTAAGCTGTGCGAGTGGTCCGATAGCGATCTCCATCTCCGCTTCCTGCTCAGTTGCAACCCTTTTCCAAAGCTCGAAGTTCCTTGGCAGCTTCTCTCGGATAGCATGTACTGTGTCGCGGATCAGTTTGTGCGTTTCCTTTCTCTTGCCGGAGCGCCATTCATTACCATCAGCGGAGTCGTGGATGCCCTGTTGATGATTATTCAGGCACTCTTGGATTTCTTTGTTTGCCTTTAGCTTCTGCAGAAGAGGATTCGCAAAGGCATAGAATCCTTGCGCTTCCCTATCCAGCGAGATGAATTCTTCGAAAAGATGGATTCCCTCATCCAATGTTTTATTAAATGCTTCCTCTTCAACGCGAATGACATCTTCGACGTGCTTCTGGTTCTCCCGGATTTCGGAGAAGACGTGGCCCATGGTTTCGATTAGTACGCCCACGAGTTTGTAGAAAAACGGTTCGTGAAACCCAAGAGTGCGGCCATAGCGAACAGCGCGACGAAGGATGCGCCGCAGAACGTAGTTGCGGTCGGTGTTGCCGGGTTGGATGCCATCGGAGATGGCAAAGCTCAGGGTGCGGATGTGGTCGGCAATGACTCGGAAGGCGATGTCGATTTTCTCCTGCTCAGCGTCGCCAGTGCTCCCGGGCTTCGGAAGGGTTGAAGTGTAACGCTTGCCGCTCAACTGCTCGATCTTTGTGAAGAGCGGGCGGAAGATGTCGGTTTCGTAATTGGAAATTTTGGCGTTCTTGAAATCGCTGAAATTTTTCGTGCCCTGGATGATGCTCGTGACGCGTTCAAATCCCATGCCGGTATCGACATGGCGGGCGGGCAACGGCGAGAAGGTGCCGTCCGGGTTCGCATTGAACTGGATGAAAACCAGGTTCCAAATCTCGATGCAGCGCGCGTCGCCTTTGTTGACAAGTGAACCTTTCGTGTCGCCAGTCGACGTGAGATCGACATGGATTTCGGAGCACGGACCGCACGGTCCCGTCTCACCCATCATCCAGAAGTTATCTTTCTTGCCGCCGTAAACAATGTGGACTTTGGGATCGAGTCCGGCAGCAGTGAAGAGCCTCGCCCAATGATCGTACGCTTCCTGGTCCAACTCGCTTGGATCGCCCTTTGATTTGTCGGGATTGTAAACCGTCGCGTAGAGCCGTTCTTTGGGAAATTTCCAGATGCCCGTGACGAGTTCCCAGGCCCATTCGATCGCTTCTTTCTTGAAGTAATCGCCGAAGCTCCAGTTGCCGAGCATCTCGAAGAATGTGTGGTGATAGGTGTCGAGTCCGACGTCTTCGAGGTCGTTGTGTTTGCCGCCGGCGCGAATGCATTTTTGGGTATCCGCGGCGCGCGGCGGATTGTACGGGGACTTTTGTTGTCCCAGGAAAATCGGGACGAACTGGTTCATGCCGGCGTTGGTGAAGAGCAGGTTCGGGGCGTCGGGCAGCAGGCTGGAGGAAGGGACAATGGTGTGCTGCTTCGACTTGAAGAAGTCGAGAAACGACTGTCGGATTTCACTGCTCGTCATCATAAGCGCCGGGTGACCGGGCCGATTAGATTAGGCCAAGAGACCCGATAAGGCCAGCAGGTAAGCGGGTGGGCGAGCCGGTCGCCAGGGTTGGATCAGGACGAACGCTTTCGACTCCCTGGGCGAGTCGTCTTCGCTGTTGACCAGGAATCAAGTTCGGTGATCTTTGTACGGTATGAAGGCGCGCTTGACGGTTATTTTTGGCGCCGTGATGGCGGTGTGTCTTCGGGAGGTTCCCAGCGTGCAGGCGCAAGGCGCCCCTGACGTTGTCTGGGAGGCGGTCACACCGAACACGCTGGCGAACAGCATTCAAGGGGTCGGGTGGTCTCCGAGTCTCTCTGGTGCGGTGGCTTTCGGATCGACGGACCGCTGGCTGCGGACGCGTCGGGCGGACAACGGCGCTCTGGTTTATTCTGTATTGCAACCGCATCGTTCCGGCAGCGCCAACCAAACAATCTACTCGGCCGATGGAGGATTTATTGCCGTGCACAACTCCAGCGGCGGTCTCGGTTATCGTGTGCATCGCGCCGCGGACGGTGTTTTTCTCGGCATGCTCACGGTAACGATTGGTGTCGATGGACTCGTGCGCTTTTCGCCGGACACTCAACTTCTCGCTGCCGTGGGCGGAGATGGGACGCTGTCGCGCTGGCGATTCAAGAACTTCACGGTGTCGGTGACCGTGGGCAGTGGGTACGATCGGACGAACACGACATTCAACTTTTCGGCAGACGGACTGCTGCAATCTGCCGCGAGCCAGGGGACGATCACGATTCGGCAGCGCAGCAACGGCCAGGCCGTCCGTGTTCTCAAAGGCGGTTTGGCCCAGGGGTCCACGCCCGTTGCGTTCACGCCGGACAGTACGCGCATTGCTGCCTGGAGCAACAATCCCAACGAAGTGGTCCTGTGGCGCATATCCGACGGCGTTCGGTTGAGGGCGTTCGGCGGGAGCGCAACGAACGAGGGTGTCGGGGCGATTCGCTTCACGCGGGTCGGCGCGAACCTGGTCACGACTGGTTACCTGCCCTTTGTAGATGCGAATGGGCTCTGGCAGCAAAAGGGCGTGATTCGATTCTGGCGGGTGTCTGACGGGAGCTTGCGCCAGGCATATGATGCGCGGACGGGTATCGGTGTCACGTCACCGGTAGCGTGGTCGCCGGACGGCACGCGCTTCGCATATGGCACGTATGAGGGCACCGCTGTGGCAGCGCGCACCCCTGTAGCAGTTCAAACAACTCTTGTTCTTAAGGCCGTCGAGGTGCTGCCTGATGGCAACGTGCTGTTGAGGCAACGCGGGACGCCGGGCGCGGAGTATCATGTGGAAGTGACAACAAATATGGTGGTGTCGCGAGAACTGGGCGTGGCGACAGCGAATTCCAACGGCTATTATGAGTTTCTGGACACCAACGGCCACGGCTCGTCGCTGAAGTTCTACCGGTTCTGGAAGACTCCGTGAGGCGTTCACGATTTCAAAGGAGTACTCCCGCCCTGAATTGAACAGGGATAGGCGGTTTAGGAAACCGCTGCTCTATCCATTTGAGCTACGGGAGCGTTCTGACCGGAAATAATTTATCAGTACCTATCCCAGTCGGCAATTGTATCAAATCGCATGGCCTTAGCGCGGCGGGGCCTTTCATCAAGGCGTCTCAGGAATCAGGACAATGCTGAAAGGCGTGTTGAAATTGGGTCGCGGCGATTTATGCTTACGGGATGAAGCTGAAAACCGAGGTCCCTGCTCGAGAAGCACAGGACGACTCGCCACTGCCATTGGTGCTGATCCTCTGTACTGGGAACTCCTGCCGGAGTCAGATGGCGGAAGGGTTGTTGCGGGCAGCGGCAGGAGATTTTTTGGAGGTGTCCAGCGCGGGGAGCAAGCCGGCGGGATTTGTGCATCCACTCGCAATCAAGGTGATGGAGGAGATTGGAATCGACATTTCGGGGCACCGCTCCAAGGCGGTTACGGAGTTCCTGAACAAAGGGGTGGAAACAATTATTACGGTGTGTGGCGATGCTGACGAGGCGTGTCCGGTTTTTCCGGGACGGGTTAACCGACATCACTGGCCGTTCGATGATCCGGCAAAAGCGCAGGGGACAGAGGAAGAAAAGTTGGAGGCGTTTCGTGCCGCGCGCGACAAGATTCGGATGGTCTTCGAAGCATACGCCGTCGGCCGCAAGCACTGCTTGCGTGGATCGCACGCGGGAGCAAGCTGACGATTACCTCCCGTTTGCTGACTGCATCAGTCGTGATTTTTACGGGCGATGAAGATTCTTGTCGGCACGGCGAGTTGGACTGATCCGGGGTTTTTGGCGGATTGGTATCCACCCAAACTTCCAGCCAGTCAACGGCTGCGCTGGTACGCGGAGCATTTCAATTTTGTCGAGGTCAACTCGACGTTCTATGCGCTGCCGCAAGCGAAGATGGTGGAGCGGTGGTGCCGCGAAACGCCGGACGATTTCGTGTTCGATCTCAAGCTGCCGAAGGTGCTTTCGCGCCACGCCATGGACCCGAGGTTTCTGCCGCCGGACCTGCGGCGCAAGGTGCCAGTCTCCGGTGGAAAGGTGCAACTGACCACGGCGAGCGAGGAGTTGATCGTGCGGCGATGTCTGAGCGAGCTATCTCCGCTGAAGGAGTCGGGGAAGCTGGGCGCGTTGTTGCTGCAATTGTCCCCGGAGTTTCGTCCGAAGCATCATAGTCTTGCGGAGTTGGATTCGCTGTGGAGGTTGTTGGCCGGCCATTCGATTGCGGTGGAATTACGAAATCGGGACTGGGTCACGGGAGCGCGGTTTGAGGAGACGATCGGCTATTTCAAAGAGCGGGCGATTACGCTCGTGCTCGTTGACGCACCGGAGAGCGAGCATTTCACGGTGATGCCCGGGTTCGATCGGATTACGAACCCCAAGCTCGGCTATTTGCGGCTGCACGGGCGAAACGAGCAGGGATACATCCGGGGCAGGTCGGTGGCGGAGCGATTTGATTACGATTACAGCGAGGAGGAAGTGAAGCAAATCGCCGCGCGCGTGCGGGCGCTGGAGAAGGAGGTCGAGCGGCTGCACGTGGTCGCGAACAATAACCGGTCGAACTACGCGCCGAAGCTCGCGAAGCGGTTGCAGGAGTTGCTGCGAATCCAGCGGGACCTCCGCGGCAAGCTGGCGGCGGCGCAGCAGGGGGAGTTGTTTGGGAAGAAGTAATCGGTGATCAGTTGGTCGGTCGGGCCAAGGATGCGGCATAAATGCCGGACTACAAACATTGACTCGACGAAGCTCGCCCCTCCGAGAACGGACACGAACGGCGTCGCGTCCCTACCTAAGCGGCTTTACGGCGAAGTTCGGTGGAGCCGGGACGGAGGAGGAGGAAGCTGGGAATCACGCGGCCGGTTTTGTCGGTGAGGTCGTGGCGCAGGCACTGGAAGGCGTCTTTCACGCGCTCGTAAACATTTTGGGAGATTTGGATGCTGCCTGGTTGCCCGAGTGATTCGAGGCGGCTGGCGATGTTCACGGTGTCGCCCCAGAGGTCATAGGTCAGTTTGGCCTGGCCAATGACACCGGCGATCACCGGGCCCTGATTGATGCCGACGCTCAAGCGGAGGGATGTATTGTACTGGCCGTTGATCCTGGTGATCTCCTGCTGCATGTCGAGCGCGAGCGTCGCCGCGCAGGCACTGGAATCGCGCTGCTCGGGAGTCAGCCCGCCCGCAGCCATGTAGGCATCGCCGATGGTTTTGATTTTCTCAAGGCCGCGCCGGGCGGTGAGCGCATCGAACGCCGTGAAGACTTCGTTGAGCAGAGCAAGAAGCTCCTGGACAGGAACATGCGCGGCAAGGCTGGTAAAGCCGACGAGGTCGGCAAAGAGAACGGTCACGTCGAGATACATTTCGGCGATGTTCGTCTCGCCGGCCTTCATGCGCTGCGCGATGCGCTCGGGCAAAATGTTCAAAAGCAGGCGCTCGGACTTTTCCTGCTCGGTCTGCACCTGATCGTAAAGGCGCTTGGTGTAAACGGCATTTCCGACGCGCAGAATTACGTCCTGCAAATCGACCGGCTTGTTCAGAAAGTCGTTCGCGCCGGCTTCGATGCCCATCAAACGTTCCTTGCGTTCGCTCAGCGCCGTGACCATGAGCACAGGAATGGCAGCGGTCGCGGGATTGCGCTTGATTTCCCGGCAAACGACGAATCCGTCCATGCCGGGCATCATGAGGTCGAGCAGGACAACGTCCGGGGAGCGTTTTTTGATGAAGGCCAAAGCCGCGGCGCCATCCTCGGCTTCAACAACTTCATAATTGCGCCGTTCGAGCGTGTCGCGGAGAAGGGTGCGATTGTTCTCCTCGTCGTCAACGACAAGGACGCAACCTGCGCGCATCGGTAGTGATTTGAGAATGGTCATGTGGCTACTGGGGTTTGTTCCGTTGAACGGCACGCTCGAGGAATTGCATGACGAGCGTGGGGAACATTCGAGTATCGATCGGTTTGGTGATGTAGCCTTCGCAGCCAGCGTCGAGGGCCTTCTGTTCGTCGCCTTTCATGGCGTGGGCGGTGACGGCAACGACCGGGATGGCAGCGGTCTGCGGATCGGCCTTGAGGGCCCTGGTAGCCTCCAGGCCGTCCATGCCCGGCAGGCTCAGATCCATGAGGATCAAGCTGGGCTGTGTTTCGCGGGCGAGGTTAACGCCGACCTCGGCGTCTTGTGCGGTGATGACTTCAAATCCGGAGCCTTCGAGTAAATCGGTCGCGAGCTCGAGGTTGATCGGGTTGTCTTCGATCAGGAGCACTTTGAGAGAGAGATTGCTCATGACGCTTCGGTGGGTTCCTTTGTTAACTCCTGGAGTTCGCTGATGAGCGCGGCTGGATTGAGCTTGGTAGTGATCGCCCAGGCGCTGGCCAATCTCGCCTTGTCCGCCGGCGTGACCGAGATTCCGGTGTGAACAATGACAGGGAGCTTGCTCGTCCTGGCGCTGGAGCGGAGGGATTCGAGCACCTGGAAGCCGTCGACTTCCGGCATGTTCAGATCGAGAACGACGGCATCGGGCAGGCAAACTCCGGCGAGGCGAACGGCGCGGCGGCCATTCTGCGCGCGCACGACCCTGAAACCATGTTCGATGAGGAGGTTCGAAAGGACTTGTGAAATCGTCTCTTCGTCATCGACGAGGAGGATGGTTTTGAGCTCGGCCTCAGTTGGGCGGGCAATTTTGCGGGCGGCCTGGCTGAAGGATTTGTACTCGCGCTTGTCGTTCGCGACGTTGGTGAACAGAAATCGTCCCTCGGAATCGCGGCCGACGCGCACAAAAGGTACGTTGACTTTCCGGGCCTGCACGATGTGACGCAGAGCGTCCACGGATTGCGATGAGACGAGGTCGGCGATGGCGATGGCGAAAGGCCGGGCCTTATCGAGCACCTGGCGAATTTCGTCTGCGTTGTGAGCGACAGCGACGGAATAGCCGTTATCGGAAAGATAACGGGCGATGCCGGCTTCCGCATTCGGCGCAGTTGAGAAAACAAGCACCAGTGGGGCCATGATGTCACCTTCAAAGAAGGCGGTGTCATTGGTGCTCGGAGTGGTGGCGAGCGGCAACACGACGGTGAAGACGCTGCCTTTGCCCTCACCCTCGCTGTTCACCGAGATGCGCCCGTTATGAGCTTCGACGAGCTTGCGCGTCAGCGTGAGTCCAAGGCCGGTGCCTTGCTGCTCACGTCCATAGGAGGAATCGACCTGCACGAATTCCACAAAAATGCGGGCGTGATCCTCTCGCTTAATTCCAACGCCGGTATCGCAGACATTGATGACGAGCCAGCCGCCGTGACAGGCCATTTCGAATGGCAGTGGGAACGATCCGGAATTTTCGTGTTCGATGCGCGCGTTAACCGTGACCTTGCCTCCTTCGGGGGTGAACTTGATGGCGTTGCTGAGGAGGTTGTACATGATCTGCTTGAACTTGGGCTGGTCCGCGGCAAGAGGAGGAAGGTCAGGCTGCGTATCGAGTTTTAGCGTGATGCGTTTCTTGGCCGCGAGAGTTTTCACGATGGCGTGCACGTCTTCAAGGGCCTTGCGCACTTGAAAGGAGGTCACACTAAGTTCCAGCCGGCCAGCCTCGATCTTGGAGAGGTCGAGGATGTCGTTGATGAGCTGAAGGAGATGGCGGCCGCTATTGAGGATGTTGGTGACATACTTGAGCTGGCGATCGTTCAGTTCGCCAAACATTTTGTCTCCCAACACTTCTGAAAATCCGATGATGGCATTCAAAGGCGTGCGCAACTCATGGCTCATATTTGCCAGAAACTGGCTCTTGGCACGGTTGGCGGACTCGGCGGCATCCTTGGCGTGCTGGAGGGCTTCTTCGGCGCGCTTGCGGCGCGTGATGTCGGAAAGAATTCCGTCGGCGCACATGATGCCGGCTTTGATGGAAGTGGCGATAGCGCGGTCGTGCAGCCAAATCCATTCGCCATCCTTGCGTTGAATGCGATACTCCACATCAAACTGGCGATTCTCGGCAAAGAGCAGTCGATAGGCCTCATCGACCTTCTTCGCGTCGTCCGGATGGACTTTGTCGCGCCAAAAACCCCCGCCGACAAGCATGAGTTCCTGGTCGCTGTAACCGAGGACTTTGTCCACGTTGCTGCTGATATAGACAAAGTCGCGGGCGGCGTCGGCAGTCCAGAGGAGATCGGGAATATTGGAGACAAGGGAGCGGTACTTTTGCTCGCTGGTTTGGAGCGCCTGCTCGGAATGTTTGCGATTGGTGATGTCGCGAATGACGGCCTGGAATTCGGCGTTCGCGCCCTCGGCGGTAAACAGCCGGCGTACGGTGTATTGCAGCCAGACCATCTCGCCGCCTCCGGGTGCCGATACCTTATGATCGAAGGAGACGACCGGCTGTTCCGCCGGGAGATTTTCAAAATAAGTGAGCGGGATATCAACATCGTCGGCGAGCATGCGAAGGAAATTGCTGCCGAGGAGTTCGTCGCGGGTTTTTCCCTGGAATCGACAATAAGCTTCGTTGACAAATGTCAGTGTCCCATCCTGCTTGAAGCGGCAAATGAGGTCGGTTTGGTCCTCGACGACGCCTCGATACCTGCGTTCGCTTTCGGCCATGGCATGGCGAGCGCGACGCCGCTCCATCGCCGACGCGGCGAGCAAAAGGTTCGTCACGGCGAGCAGGCCAATGTAGCTGCCGATGAGCATCAAGCTTTCCTTTTCCGTGCTCGCGACGAACGGACCGCGCTTGTGCAAAAGGGCGTAAATGGCGACGACCGAAACAACGACGGTCCCGGTGGTTGCGCCACGCTGTCCAAATCGTACTGCGCCCCAGACAAGGAACGGGAAGGGCAGATACGCCAGAGGGTAATTTTGGAGGCCGTAGACGAACCAGGTGTGAAATGAGAACAGAGTGCCGAGGGCCAATCCTCCGGCGCAGATGATGCCTTCGAAGATCGTCTTTTTGTCCCATTTCGTGCCGGTGGGGGTGGCCCAGGAAAGAATGAAAGGTGCAACCACAAGCCCGGCTAACGCATTCGGCACCCACCATTCCACGACTTTGGGAAAAAACTCTTCAAAGGGAATCTGCTTTGAATATACAAGGCCAAGAACGTTGAACATCGCGTTGACACTCGTGCCCAGGAAGCAGGCCAGGCCGATGAAACCGGTCACGTCACGCGTGCGGTCCATGGAATTGCGAAAGTCGATGAGCCTATGCAGAAGGAATGCGCATACGATCGCGCCGACGGTGTTGCCGACGGCGGTGCCAAAGGTGAAGAAGCCGAACGGCAAACCGTTCATGAAGGAGAAAAGGATCGCGCCCATGGCGACACCCGGCCAGAAGCGATATCCGAAGAGCAAAATGGCAGCGAGAGCGATGCCTGAAGGAGGCCAAACCAGCGTAACGCTGCCTGACATGAATGAGCCTTCTTTGCCCAGCAGGCCGCCGACAAAATAGAAGGCGGTCAAAATGACCACCCGCGTCGTGGTTGTCAGGCTCAGGACACGCTTCTGCATCACGCTTCCCGGTTACGAAGCAAAGCGAGTTCCAGTCAGTGAATGGGCAGGAATTGCCGACGACCGATCGCATCCCTTGACGACGCGCGGGGCGCCTGCGACGGTGCGGGTAGTTGGTGCATAAGCAGTTAGAGGCGGCGGCTCAAGGCATGTTCGCCTCCGCCGCGAAAATTCCCGCTGTGCAGGACCTGCTGCGGAGCGCGGAAAAGGGAGGTGTTTTGTCTCTCGCCGGAGTGACCGCGGGAGCGCAGCCGTTCCTGGCTGCATTTCTTCATTACAATTTTCCGAAACGGGCAATCGCAGCAGTCGTCGATGGAGTCAAGGCGCAGGAGACATTTCACCAGGACCTGCACACGTGGTTGATGGCGAGTGCGGCGCAAGCTGAGGCTGTCGAAGCGCCGCTGTTTTATCCAGCATGGGAAGTGTTGCCGCACGAAGCGAAACTGCCCCACGCCGACGTGATCAGCGAACGCCTGGAAACGCTGGTTGTGCTCTCGAACACGGGGGGCGGAGAGGCGCCGATAGTTGTTACGAGCGTCACGGCGTTGATGCAGAAGACTTTCGCGCGCGAAACGTTGCGCGAGCACATGCGCACGCTGAAACCCGGCGACAGTGTTGACCCGCTCGAAGTGATGGAGTGGCTGGAAGCGCAGGGTTACGAACCGGAAGCACAGGTGAATCACAAGGGCGAATGCTCGTTGCGCGGTGGCATCCTCGACATTTTTCCGATGAATAGCCCATGGCCGGTGCGGATTGAGTTTTTCGGAGATGATCTCGAATCGCTCCGCCACTTCGACCCGATCACGCAGATTTCGCGGGAACAAATTGCGGAAGTCACACTACCGCCCGCCGGTGAGATTGGGATAATCAAGAAGCTTCGCGAGGCCACGGGAAACGAGCGGATTACGGGGACGCTGGCCGATCACCTTCCGAGGGACACGATTTACGTGTTATGTGAACCCGATCGACTTGGCGAGCATGCCGACGCATACAGCCAGGGTCTGCCGAGGGACGATGAGTTTCATTTAGATTGGCAAGCAGTGCAGGAACAACTGGGGGCGGCTTCTGCGACAATTCTGAGCGTGCGCGAGAACGCGGAAGAGAACACCGCCGACGCGCTCAATCTTCAACTTGAAAGCCTCGATGCGTTTCGTCCGGTTGTGGAAAAGGCGCCGAATCCGGAAGTGGTTGAAGCGCAGCGCCGTGAATTTTTCGGGCAACTGCATCGCTGGTTGCGCCAGGAGTATGCGGTGCATGTCTTCTGCAACAACGCGGGAGAACAGCAGCGGTTTTCGGAAATCTGGGCTGAATATGGATTGCAGGACGAGGGCCCGCGCAAGCGGCCGGAGTTACACATCGGAACGCTCGCGCGCGGTTTCCTTTCGTCGGAATCGCGGCTGGTCGTGGTCACCGACGCGGAGATATTCGGACGTTACAAGGTCCAGCGGCCGCGCCGGTTGAAGTCGCCACACGCGCAAACGAGCCGATCGTTGCTCGACATCGATTTCACCGATCTCGAAGAAGGCGATTATGTAGTTCACCTGCAACACGGGATTGGGCGTTACCTCGGTCTGCAAATGATGCCGATGGCCGGCGGGACGAAAAAACTTGAGAAAGCCGCGGCGTCAGAATCGCAGGAATGCCTGGTGATCGATTACGCGGCGAGTGATCCCGCGCAACCGCCGCCGAAATTGTATGTGCCGATTACCGAGGCGCATCTCATCAGCAAATACGTGGGCACGGGCAAGGCACGTCCGCCGCTCAATACGCTTGGCGGGACCCGTTGGGCGAAGGCCAAAGAACAGGCCGAAAGCGCTGTGCGCGATCTTGCCGGGGAAATGCTGTCTATCCAGGCGGCGCGCGAGTCGCAGCCGGGTCATGCGTTCCCGACGGATGCACCCTGGCAGCGGGAATTTGAAAGCGCATTTGTGTACGAAGAGACGCCGGACCAAATGCGCGCCATCATCGAAACCAAGGGCGACATGGAGCGACCGAAGCCGATGGACCGGCTCATCTGCGGAGATGTTGGTTACGGGAAAACCGAAGTGGCCATTCGCGCGGCGTTCAAGGCGGTGATGGGAGGAAAACAGGTGGCAGTGCTCGTGCCCACTACCGTGCTGGCGCAGCAACATTTCAACACGTTTCGCGAGAGGATGGCCGATTATCCGATCCGCATCGAACTGCTTTCGCGATTCCGCACCGCGCGCCAGCAAAAGAAAGTGATCGAGCAATTGGCCACGGGCGCGGTTGACATTGTGATCGGCACGCATCGGCTCGTGCAGAACGACGTGGGGTTCAAAGACCTCGGGTTGGTGATCATCGATGAAGAGCAGCGCTTCGGTGTGTTGCACAAAGAAAAATTCAAGTTGCTCCGCAAACTCGTGGACGTGCTGACGCTCAGCGCCACGCCCATCCCGCGCACGTTGTACCTGGCCCTCACGGGCGCGCGCGACATGAGCACGATCGAAACGCCGCCACAGGACCGGTTGCCGGTGCAGACGATTGTCACGCAGTACGACGAGCGAGTGATTCGTGATGCAATTCATCGCGAAGTGAATCGCGAAGGACAGGTTTATTATCTGCACAATCGCGTGTTCGATATCGATGCGGTGGCGCAGCGCCTCAAGGCGCTCGTGCCGCGGGCGCGCATCCTCGTCGGACATGGCCAGATGCATTCGGATGAACTCGAAGAGGTGATGACTCGATTCATCAATGGTGACGCCGACGTATTGCTTTCGACGACGATCATTGAGAGCGGCATCGATATTCCGAACGCAAACACGATCATCATCGATCGCGCGGATCGCTTCGGATTGAGCGATCTTTATCAATTGCGCGGCCGCGTTGGACGTTACAAACACCAGGCTTATGCGTATCTGCTGTTGCCGCGCCATGCCGGCCTGCTGACTGACGCGCGCAAACGCATCAGCGCGATCAAACAGTATTCGAGCCTCGGCAGCGGATTTAAGATTGCGATGCGCGATCTCGAAATTCGCGGCGCGGGAAATCTCCTCGGCGCGCAGCAGAGCGGCCACATCACGGCGGTCGGATTTGATTTGTATTGCCAACTTCTGAAGCAAAGCATCGGCGCGCTCAAAGGCGAAAAGGTCAAACCGCGCGTCGAAGTGCAGGTGCGGGTGGATTTTCTTGCGCTCAATGCGACGGAAGAAGGTCTCGGAAAGCCGGCGGAGCGGCAAACCACTCAAGCGCCTGCGCTCGTTATCAACATCCCCCGAGAGACGGCTGTATATGTGGATGCAACCCCTGAACCGCACGAGGAAGAGCAAGATATCCTGCGCGTCCCGACGTACATTCCTGTGTCATATGTCGCCGATTCGCGACAGAGAGTTGAAATGTATCGTCGCATCGCCGAGCTGGATGACAAAGCTGCCATCGAGAAATTGCGGATCGAGATGACCGACCGGTTTGGACAATTACCGGAGAGCGTCGAACTGCTTCTGCAGGTGTCGGAACTGAAATTGATCGCAGCGGGCAAGAGCATTACGGGGATCGAATCTCGCGGCGACAAACTGATGCTCACCCGGAACCAGGATTACATTATGGTGGGGAGCAGGTTTCCGCGACTGACGAAGCGCGACGCCCAAGGTCGGCTCAAGGAGATCAAAAGACTTCTTCAGGCTCTTCACTGAATGGAGCGGTCGTGTGCTTGACCCATTGGGCTGCCGCTGCCTACGCTAAGCTGGATGAGATTGCGCGTGGCAGTGTGGGTGCTTTTGTTGGTGGCAACGGCCGTGCAAGGCGAACCGCGGGTGCGCGACGGGATTGTCGCGATCGTCAACGATTCCATTATCACGCGGCACGAACTCGAAGATTACACTTCGCAGGCTGTCGAACTGTTGAAGCGCACCTATCGACGCCAACAGGAGGTTTTCAATCGCAAGTACACCGAGACGATGGAAGACGCGCTGGAGCAATTGATCGAGAAGCAATTGATCCTCGACGACTTCAAGTCTGCCGGCGGCCAGCTTCCGGAAAGCATTATCGAGGAGGACATCAAAGATCGAATTCGCAAAACGTTTGGCGATCGCGTCACCCTCACGAAGACGTTGCGCGCGCGCGGCGAGAGCACGGAATCGTTCCGCAAACGGGTGCATGACGACATTATCATCAACTTCATGCGGCAAAAGAATGTCTCTGCGGCGATCACGATTTCTCCCACGCGCATCGAGCATTATTACGCGACCAACCAGCAGGAATTCAAAATCGACGACGAGGTGAAGCTGCGCATGATCGTGCTCAACCGTTCCGAAGGCAATTCGGCCGAAGAGCTCCTGAGCATGGCGAGAGAGATTGTTCGCAAGTTGAACGAAGGCGCCGCGTTTGCGGAAATGG
>Ga0193697_1000150_pt1 | contig 26914 bp, 23 predicted proteins | sample L3m2metaG_FD_145073 | JGI IMG/M metagenome (GOLD analysis project Ga0193697, IMG submission 145073) | Soil microbial communities from a riparian zone of the East river system, Colorado, United States - L3m2 | ecosystem: Environmental > Terrestrial > Soil > Riparian zone | place: USA: East River...
GCCGCGGTCTATAAGTGGCGCGACAATGACAATGAATGGTACAACACCGAGACTTGCTAGCTTCACTTGCTCAGTGAATGGTTGAATGAGTGAAATGGTTAACTGAGCCAAGTCGCGGCCTGCTCTTCGGTTTGCTGCTCATCGCGGCCGGGTGCGCCCAATACGAATACGTGCTGGTTGAACCGTCGCCATTTGCTCGCACTATCACGAAGGAGAAGACGCGCATCGCACAGCCGCCCATGGAGTATGAGTTCGTGAGAGAAGATGACCATGTGATGATGGCCATCATCAATCCAGGGCAGGAGCCAATTACAATCGTGCAGAGCAAGAGCTTTATTGTGTCGCCCGACGGTGAGTCGCATCCCCTGCCCTCTTCGTCGATCGCGCCGCGAAGTTACGCAGCCTTGCTGCTGCCGCCCGAACCGCCGGTGTATCGCTCTCGCCCGGGCTTCAGCATTGGATTCGGTTTCGGCCACTATTACGGCGGACCGCACTTTGGCACCGGGATTGGATATTACGACACGATTTACGAGGGGCCGCGCGATTATTACATGGTTGGCGGCGGCCCAAATTATTGGCCGTGGGAAGCTGGCCCGGTGCGTATGCGACTTTCTTACGAGCAGGCGAACACGAATACGTTCGAGCACGACTTTGTGCTTGAACGGCGCAAGGTCGAGGACAAGAAGCACTAACGGCTCGGAGCGACTGATTGACGGAAACCGGTTGCGTATGGCTTGCAGACCAGCCATAAAGCTGCATGACCATCAATCGGAAGTTCTCACGGCGCAACTTCATCAAAGCCTCCGGTGCGGTCAGTATCGCAGCACCCTTCATTCTTCCATCTCATATTTGGGCAGCGGAGACAAAGCCGAACGACCGGCTCGCCCTTGGGTTTATCGGCATGGGCACGCAGGGTCGCGGATTGATGAGCGGGTTTCTCGATAAAAAAGAGACGCAAACGCTCGCGGTGTGCGACGTCGATACAACACGCCGTGAGCATGCGAAGAAAATGGTTGAGGACAAATACGCGAAGCGGACGGACAGTGATTACAAAGGCTGCGCCGCGTACAAGGATTTTCGCGAACTGATCGCCCGCAAGGACATCGACGCCGTTGTGATCGCCACGCCCGATCACTGGCACGCGCTGATTGCGATCGCGACGGCGCGCGCGGGCAAAGACATCTATTGTGAAAAGCCGCTTTGTGAATCGATCCGTGAAGCACGCGCAATGGTCGAGGCGGTGCGGAAAAACAATCGCGTCTTTCAGACCGGTTCGATGCAGCGATCGTCGCGCGAGTTCCGGGTTGCCTGCGAGTTGGTTCGCAACGGAATCATCGGGAAAATTGATCGCGTTGAAGTCGCGGTCGGCGATCCGGGGATTCCGTGCAACCTGCCGGACGAGGAAGCTGAACCGGGCCTTGACTGGGATATGTGGCTGGGGCCGGCTCCGAAGCGCGGCTATCATTCCGAATTAAGTCCGCGTGGGGTCCACAAGCATTTCCCGAACTGGCGCAATTACCGGGAATATGGCGGCGGAATGATAACTGATTGGGGAGCGCACCATTTTGATATTGCCCAATGGGGCATGGGAATGGATGAGAGCGGACCAGTAGAGATTTTTCCAGCGGAGAAACCGAATGCCAGGCGGGGTGTTCGTTACAGATATGCGAATGGGGTCGAGGTGACGCACAAAGACGGTCCGGGCGTGACGTTTTTTGGAACAGACGGCAAGGTCATTGTGAACCGCGGCAAGTTTGAACTGTGGATGGGAGAAAATCAAAAGGCGGGTATCATTCCGAAACCGCCCACAGACAATCCGGAGCAAAAGATCGACAAAGGCAAATTGCTCACTCAGGACCTCGACAACGTTGAAAAAGAGTATCTCGCCAATGCCCGGATCAAGCTTTACAAGAGCAGCGACCACAAAGCGGACTGGCTCTCGGCCATCAAGACTCGAAGCAAGCCAATCTGCGATGTTGAAGTCGGCGCGCGGACGGTCACCGTTTGCCATCTCATCAACCTCGCCTATTACCATAATCAGAAGATGCAGTGGGACCCGAAGAAGAATGAGTTTGTCGGAGGCGCCGGAAACCGGGAATGGCTCGATGTGCCGCACCGGGATCCGTGGAAGTTGGCCTGAGAGTCTGAGTCTTTGAGTCCGGCGGCAGGAGGCTTTTCCCCGCGAATTGTATCGCCTTGGAGACAGGTTTTGTGTGAAATGCTCGCCTTTGGCCCGGATGTGAACGGGTTTGATTTGAAAGGCTATTGATGAACATGACTGTTGCCGATGCGGAACAACCGAAAGTTGCGGAGCAGGATCTCCAGGCTGTCCAGCAACTCAAGGCTGCGTGCGCGCGCATTAAAGCCGAGTTGGGCAAAGTGATCGTTGGACAGGAGGCGGTGGTCGATCAGGTGCTGATTGCCATTCTCACGCGCAGCCATGCGTTGCTTGTCGGGGTGCCGGGTTTGGCGAAAACGCTGCTGGTTTCAACGCTGTCACAGACTCTTCATCTGTCCTTCAAACGCATTCAATTCACGCCCGATTTAATGCCGAGCGACATTACCGGGACGGAGGTCATTTACCAGGACCCGGCGACGAACGAACGGCAATTTCGATTTTTGAAGGGGCCTATTTTCGCAAACATGATTTTGGCGGATGAGATCAATCGCACGCCCCCCAAAACGCAGGCGGCAATGCTCGAGGCGATGCAGGAGCGCAAGGTGACCGTCGGCGGCGCGGACCACGTGTTGCCTGATCCGTTTTTCGTGCTCGCGACCCAGAATCCGATCGAGCAGGAAGGGACTTATCCTCTGCCCGAAGCGCAGCTTGACCGATTCATGTTTATGATCGTCGTGGACTACCCGAGCGATGCGGAGGAGTTGGCGATCATGAAAATGGCGACCGGTGCTACTATCGCGAAGCCGCAAGCCGTGCTAACCGAGCAGGAAATCCTCAATCTGCAACAGATCGTGCGTCGCATGCCGGTCGCCGATCACGTTTATGCGTATGCTGAGAAGCTGGTGCGGGTAACGCGTCCGAAATCGCCTGAAGCGCTCGATTTTTGCAAGAAATGGCTGACGTGGGGCGCCGGCCCGCGGGCGGGATTGAACCTGATTCTTGGGGCGAAAGCGCGAGCGATGTTGCGGGGACAATACTACGTGAGTTGCGAGGAGGTCGCGGCGGTCGCTCCCCCAATCTTCCGGCACCGGATCATTCCGAATTTCGCCGCGCAAAGCGAATCAGTGACTTCGGATGACATCACGCGCAAGATCCTCGAGACCGTCCCGAAGGACGAGAAGTTGAAGTAGTTGTTTCCTTTCCATGAGCAAGGCATCGGTCGAAACACTCCTCGATCCGGAAGCCATTTCGAGGGCGGAAGCCCTTGGTTTGCATGCCCGTTACGTCGTCGAGGGGTACATGGCGGGCGAGCACAAGTCACCATACCGCGGGTTCGCCGTCGAGTTCGCGCAGCATCGCGAATACAGTCACGGGGATGATACGCGGCATCTCGACTGGAAAGTCCTTGGGCGCACGGATCGCTACTATATCAAACAGTACGAGCAGGAGACCAATTACGTCGCGAATATCCTCCTCGATGGCAGTGAATCGATGAGGTACGGCTCGGGTAAACTAACCAAGCTGCATTATGGGAAGATGCTGGCCGCGTGCCTGGCTTATTTGATTTTGCACCAGCGCGACGCGGTCGCGGTCGGCTTGTTCGATACGACGATGCGCGATTACTCGCCGCGCACGGACAGCAAAGCAACGATCCACAGTCTGGTGTCGCGCCTTGCGGCGTTTGAACCGAAGGAGCAGACGAATATCGCGGCGGTGTTGCACGACATGGCTCGACAGATTCGGCGCAAAGGCATTGTCATTATCATCAGCGATTTCTTTGATGACGAGCAAGCGGTCCTCGACGGCATCCAGCATCTGCGCTTTGGGGGCAATGAAGTGATCGTATTCCACACACTCGATCCCTATGAACTGGAGTTTCCGTTTATGGGTCTGGTCGAGTTCGAAGGATTGGAACAGGTCCCGAAGATTCTGACGCGGCCGAGTGAAATCCGAAAGAGTTACCTGCGAGAAATGGAGGCGTTTCGCCAACGCCTGCGTACCGGCTGCGAAAAGAACAATTGCCACTACGTCCTCGTGAACACCCACCAGCCATTGCATGAATTGCTGACGGCCTATTTGGGATTCCGCCTGCGTACCACGGGCATCTGAGCATGTCGTTCCTGAATCCCATCATGCTCTTCGGGATCGCGGCGGTTTCGGTGCCGATCATCATCCACCTGCTAAACCGTCGAAAGTTCCAGAAGGTCGTGTGGGCAGCGATGCGTTTTCTACGGATCAGCGTTGAACAAAACCAGCGCCGGATGCGCATCGAAGACATGATCCTGCTGGCCTTGCGTTGCTTACTGTTGATTTTGCTCGCGCTTGCTCTGGCCCGACCCGCATTTATGTCGAAAGCGTCCGATGTCTTCGGCCAATCGAAGGTCACGGGCGTGGTGATCCTGGATAATTCGGCGAGCATGGCAGTGAGCGATGGGACACAAATGCGCTTTGATAAGGCGCGCCAGGCCGCGGAGCAAGCCATCGAATCGATGCCGGCCGGCTCCGCGACGGCCGTGTTGCTGGTCTCGGATATCGTGCGCGGGGTTATTCCAGAGCCGACATTTGACCTGAACCTTGCGCGCAAGGTAGTGCGGGAAGCGCCGTTGACGGATCGCGCGACTGACCTCTTTCCCGCCATCAACAAAGCGATTGACATTCTTCAGGAGCGGCTGGCAGTGCGGAAGGAAATCTATCTGATTACCGATGGCCAGGCCGCTGGCTGGCGTCAACTTGTCGAAACGCAGCAGACGCTCGAACGCGTAAAGAATGAAATTAAGACGCACATCGTGCTGGTGAGTGAGCACGAGGAACGCAATCTCGCGGTGACCGAGCTGAGATTGGCCAGCGGCCTTTCACCTGTGGGCCAGCCGCTTCGATTCGAAGTGCAGGTCAGCAATTTTGGGCGCGAAGATGCACCCAATGTGCGAGTGGGATTGAGTGTGGATAGTGATCCGTCGAGCGACGAGTTCACCATCGAGTTGCTGCCGGCCCGAAGCACGCGTAGCGTCTCGGTGTTCGCGAAACTGCGCTCCGAAGGCTTCCATTCGGTGACCGCGCACATTCCAGGGGACCGCCAGTCGGCTGACGACCGCCGCACCATCGCTGTGCGCGCCATCAAGGAAGTGAAATTACTCCTTGTGGATGGGGAGCCCGGCGCGGACCCGCGGGAAAGTGAAACTTATTTTCTAGGCAACGCCCTGGTTCCCGTTCCGGCAGACCAGGCCGCGACCTACTTTATCAAAACGACAACGACGACAGCACCGGAACTGGCGTCGGCCCGACTGGATGATTTTGACGCGGTGATTCTGGCAAATGTTCCCGATTTTTCCGATGCGGTCGTTACGAGGTTGCAACAGTACCTTCGGCGGGGCGGTGGCCTGATGATTTTTCCAGGCAGTCGGGTCAACGCGGCCTTCTATAACGATCTGCTGTTCACTCGCTATCAACTGCTGCCGGCGAGCCTGGGTCAGCCACGAGGCGATGCGGACCAGGACCAAAAGTACTTCACGCTCCAGGAAAAGGATTACCAACACCCGATCGTTGTGCTGTGGAATGATCCCGCTGCGGGGACACTTGCATCAGCGAGGTTCTACCGTGCATTTCCGCTGAATGTGCCGGCGCCCAGGGCAGGGCTCGACGGAGTTCGCCCCTCCGGTGAGACTCGGGATGCAGGCGATCCGGAGATAATTGTAAAATACACGGATGGCGCCGTGGCAATTGCGCAACGCAATTGGGGCCTGGGTCGGGTTATTTTGTTCAGCAGCACTGCAGACACTGCTTGGAACGATTTTCCGGTGCGGCTCCCGTTCGTTCCCCTGCTCCATCGCGCCCTCGGCTCCATCGTGCAGCGCCAGGATGAAGGACTGAATTTGCGGGTCGGAGCACGCTTTGCCCGGCGTATGAGCACCGAATTGCTCGCGAAGGATGCAACGTTTGTAAAACCGCGGCCGGAAGCGCTGCGTGAGACACGGCGAGTGGAATTGGTCAATGGCGCGCCAGTGCTCCAATACGACACAACGGATTTCGCGGGTGTTTACGATGTAAACATTGCCGATCCGGCGTATGCGTTGAAATTCGCTGCGCAGGCCGAGCCCGGCGAATCGAGCATGGATGAGCTGACAACGGGTCAAATTGCCAATCTCAGGACGGTCGCGAATGTTTTGTCGTGGGCCCCGGGTTTCGCGCTCAAAGGCCTGGCCCAGCGTGACCGGAGCGGAGTCGAGTTTTGGCTGCCGATTGTGATTGGCGCGTTAATGATCGCCGGCGCCGAGACGTTTTTGGGGCAGTTGTTCAGTCGCTCGAAATAATGACGCGGCTGTTCCTCAAACTGGTTGGCGCGCGTGTGGACGACGCGGTCGACATCGCCGCCGCCTCACTTGCGTTCCGCGGGGGAATCGCAGTGGGCTGGATGATATTTCTGCTGCTCATCATGGGTGGCGCGCTCTATTGGATGTATCAAAAAACACCGACGCCAATATCTCCACGTCGCAGATATACGCTGGCCGGACTTCGCATCGGGTTTGTGGCGTTGATTCTCGTGCTGTTCTTGCGGCCCGTGCTGGCCCTGAAAGTGGAAGGATCAATCCGGCGATTGCTTGTTGTTCTCGTGGACACGAGCGCCAGCATGCAAATCAGGGACCCGCGACTGGATGGTACCGAGCAGAAACGCGCTGCGATGGCCCGTGGCTTGATCGATCCACGCAAGGGTTTGGGCCAACAACTCGACCAGGGCGCGCGGCGCGAATTGGAACAGATACCGCGGCTCGATCTCGTCAAAGCCGCGCTCAAAAATGAGCGGATCAATCTGCTGCCCCGCCTGGACAGGGATTTTGATTTGGCGGCATTCACTTTTGGACAGAACCTCCTCGAAATTTCTGCTCGGCGCGAACAGGCGAATACAAATTCCTCCGATCAGGAGAAGAAGATCACGACTGCAAGTTTTCCATGGATCAATCAGCTTGAAGCGCAAAGCCCCGTCACCGCGCTCGGAGATGCGTTGCGCGAAGTCGTAAATCGCAAACGCGGTCAACCGCTCGCGGGTGTGCTGCTCGTGACGGACGGCGCAAACAACACCGGTGCGCAACCGCTCGAGAGTGCCGCCCTTCTACGCCAGGAATCCATCCCCGTCTATGTCTATGGCGTGGGCATTACGTCGCCGCGTGACATCATTGTGGCCAACGTCTTCGCGCCGGATGTCACGTTCGTGAAAGATGAAGTCGCAGTAACTGTTCGCGTGCGTTCACAAGGCTTGAAGAACGAAACTGCCGAGGTTGTTCTTAAGCTGGGTTCGGACACGGTCGCCAAAAAGACGATTACGTTCGCCGGCGATGGAGAGCAGGTCGTGCCGTTGAGATTTACACCGCATACCCAGGGGGATTTCGATCTCGAAGCATCCATCCAACCCCGCCCCGATGAAGCAGTGAAGGACAACAACGCGCGCTCGCAGCGGCTGCGTGTGATTGACGCGAAAATCAAAGTGCTGATGGTCGAGCAATCGCCCCGGTGGGATTTTCGTTACTTGCAGGCAATGCTCTTGAGAGATCGGCGGATCGAGCTGAACTGCTATCTCATCGAGGGCGATCCCGGAATTATTCGCGGCGAGAACTCGCCGTATATCGCTCAATTTCCCGCGCGAAAAGAGGAGCTGTTTAAATACGATCTCGTGATTTTTGGCGATGTCGATCCGAGGCATGTCGGCGCTTTGCAGTTGGAGAACCTGAACGAACTGGTGTCGCGATTTGGCGGCGCTCTCGTCGTTGTTGCGGGAAAGCGATTCACTCCGAACGCATACCGCCGCACGGTGCTGGAGAATTTATTGCCTGTGGAATTTGAGGGGCCGTCACTCGAAACATCGGTCGAACCGGTCGCGGAAAAACCGATTCGTCTCGACCTCACGTCCGCGGGCCGCGCGAACCCCATGCTCCGGCTCTCCGACAGTGAAGAAGAGAATGCGGCGCTGTGGAAGAAACTTCCGCCAGTGTACTGGGTTGCCCGAGTTTCGCGTGCAAAGCCCGCCGCGGAGGTGCTGCTTGTGGATCCCGATCCGGCGCGCGAATCCCGCTTCGGCAAAATGCCGGTCATGGCGGTGCAGCAGTACGGACTCGGGCAAGTGATGTATGTCGGCACCGACAACACATGGCGGTGGCGGCGCAACGTGGGCGATCTCTATTACACGACCATTTGGGGGCAGATTGCGCAGCGGGTTTCGTTGCAAAGGCTTCTTGGCGGCTCGAAACGCACCCAACTCACGACCGATCGGCAGAATTACATGACGGGCGATCGCGTTTCGGTTTACGCGCGGCTCTACAGCGCAGGTTTCGAGCCGATCCAGGAGCCATCCGTGAAAGGGACTTACACAATCAAAGGCGCGCAAGGGAGTCCCGCGGAAGTGACGTTGCGCGGCATTCCTGAGCAGCCCGGACTTTACCGCGGCGAATTCATCGCCGCCGTGCCCGGCGCTTACACATTTGCTGTCGAGCGGGACGCTGACACGGCCCTGGAATTCGGCGTGACGGAGCCGAAGTTCGAATTTGGCGATACCGCGATGAACGAAACGTTGCTGCGCGAACTGGCTGCGACGACTGGCGGCACGTTCTTCCGCGAAGAAGACCTTTATAAGTTGCCAGACACCATTCGGCTCAAGACGGAACGCGTGCAGTCGCCGCTCGAAGTGGAACTGTGGTCGTCGCCTCTCTATTTCCTGTTGTTGCTTGGCGTCGTGACCGTGGAGTGGGTCCTGCGGAAACTATCCTATCTCAAATGAGCGCTGCTGTTATTCAAAAGACATCGGTAGCGTCGCCAATGCGCGTGCAGCCGAGTGCGCTCTTGCGAGAGAAAATCTCCGCGTTGCGGCGACGGCATCTCGCGGTCGCTGTTTTAACTGGTGTGTCGATGGCGGTCGCGGTCGCAATCGAGTTGCTCGCCCTCGCGATGTTCTTTGATTGGTGGCTCGATCTCCCGTGGGGCTTGCGACTGATCTCTCTCCTCGTCCAGGCGATTGTCTTCACATTCATTTTGCTGCGGATGGTCATCCGTCCGGTGCTTCTGCAGCCTGACGATGACGACCTGGCGCTGATGGTCGAACGTGCTCGACCTGAACTCCAGGGGCGCCTTATTGCCGCAGTGCAACTGACACGCTCGCCGGAAGCAGCGCCCGGAACTTCGGCCGCAATGATCGATGCCCTGGTCGAAGAGGCCGAAGCCTTTGCGCAGCCGGTCGATTTTCGAAGAATTGTCCTGACCGATCGTCTGCAGCGGTTCGGCATGCTCGCGATGTTCGTCGTGGTGGTTGGCTTCAGCGGGTTCATCTATGGCAGGGCGATTACGGTGGATCTGCTCAAGCGTGTCTTCCTCTCGAACATCGGCGTTCCGAGAAAAACTCGCGTCACCGTTGTTGACGGAAACAAAATCATCGGACGCGGCGATAGCGTGCGACTCGAAGCCTTTGCCGGCGGAATAATTCCCGCGAATGGACAGGTCGAGGTAAGATATCGCACTCGCCGAACGCAGATTTATTCGCTGGAGCAGAACCGCGACAACAGAATCCACTTTGGGCGCACGATTGAGAATGTTCAGGATTCCTTCACCTACGTCATATTTCTAAACGACGGGCACAGCGACACGTTTACGGTGACGACTGTGCCGCGCCCGACTGTGGCGACAATGGAATGTGAGCAGCAGTTCCCTGCCTACACCGGTTTGAAGCCGGCGAAACGCGCGCCCGGTGACCTTTCGCTGCTCGCGGGAAGTCAATTGAAGCTGAACATTGTCGCCACGAAAGACCTTCAGCACGCATCTCTCAAATTGTCCGGGGTCGATACCGAAATTCCCTTGCAACTCGACACTTCGCAACCGCGACATCTCACCGGAGAGTTTATTGTGCCGCCAAAAGGCATGAACGGTTTCTCGATTCAGATGCTCGACACCGAAAACATGGAGTCGCGCGATACCGCCATCTATCGGGTTGATGTGATTCCCGACAGGCCACCGACAGTGAAGATCACGTATCCGGAACGCAAAGAGGAATTAGTTACGCGCCAGGCGACGATGGTTGTCGGGATCGACGCGCTGGACGACTTTGCGATTGCCAGGGTGCGTTTACGTTACAAGGTCGATACGGTGGACAACGCCGCGGAGAAGGTCATTGAACTCGACCTCGAAGAGGAGAGCCCGCAACGCCTCCGCCGCCGTCACGAATGGAGACTCCGCGATTTTCGCCCGACGCTCTCTGAAGGGAGCACGATCGAATACTGGATCGAAGTGGAAGATAACAATGATGCCACCGGGCCGGGCATCACCGCGACCGAGCACCAACTTGCGAAAGTGGTGAGCGAAGCCGAAAAACGAACCGATCTCTTGAATCGCGCGGGAGACACCCTCGGCAGTATCAGTGATGTCGCGGCCGACCAGGAAAAACTCAATCGAAACCTCGGCACGCTTATTCGCGAGAAGACCGGACGCTAGAGCATTTTAGCCGCACTCCCGTAGCGCAGAACTCCGTTCTGCTGTATCGGCAGGTCTCCGACCTGCGGACGGTGCGACGTTGCATGTGACCCTTTGAATTGGTTTCGAGGATCAACGGAGTGGCGCACAGGCTGCCGAACGGAATCCTGCGCTACACCGTTCTTGTAGCGCAGATTGTTAATCTGCCGTATCGCCGATTGCCAATCGGCATCCCCTCCGGATTTCGGCGGCTACAATAGTATTTAAACTGCGCTAATTAGCGGGCGTGGTAGGGCGCGGTGTCCCCACCGCGCCGCCCATGCTTTTCATTGCCGCACTTTCAATTCTTTTGCTTGTGCAGCTCTCTTAATTGATGAATTGCAGATTGCACGAGTAACTCCCCCGAACCTTCCGCGCAACGCGCGCTGACTACCTCGTAATTACCCTGAGCGTAGGCTTCACGATTCGGGATGTAACCGATCGAGCCATTGGCCAATTCCGCGATGAATGTGTAATAAAACGGCGATGCCTTCTTAATCGCCAGACCAAGCTCCACAAAGATCTCTCCCGGCAGACTGACCCACGCCACGTCGTCACCCAAAGCGATCACCTGTACTTCCAGTTCATGCGGCTTACCGTCGCGTGCAGCGACCTCGAGAATTTTGTACGCTTTCACTCGGTCGAGGAACTTCGGTTGATTCGTGCCGGTCACCGCCGGAATTTGCGCAATGCGGCGAGCCTCTTCGACCTCCCTGGGTGAAACAATCGGAACCGGAAGTTTGACGATTTCGTTGCGCGCGCGCAACGGACCGACCTTGATCGGCCGCAATTTCTTATATCGCTGCAACACCTCCGCGGCGAGAACAGTACCGATGCGCATCGTTTCCGTCGGTCCTTTCTGTGGGTCTTTCCAGTTCACATCCACGTGGTTGATATTGCCGCATGTGCCGTTCGCGAAAATGGTCGTCATGTCCGCCCCCTTGTACTCGCCAACGATTTTGGAAAGCACGCCGGGATAGTCGGCCGAAATCTGGAGTCCCCCCATCGTGTCCGGGTGCATCGCGAAGTTGACGTAAGTGGCCAACGGTCGTTTCGCGTCTGGAGTCTCGACATAGAAAAGAGCGACATCCGGATCGATGGGACCCGCCGCGTGAACGATGTTCGTATTGAGCTTGCCGGGATTCCAGGCAACCGTGCCATCGCGCAGGAAGTAACGGCGATTGAAGCTCAAACCCTCCATGCGACCCCAGGCTGCGAATGCGTTCGCGTTGGTGAGATTGTTTTCCGCCAAACGCACACTCTCGGCAATGAGCTTCGGCAATTTGGCGACATAACGCATCGCAATATCGCTCTCACCGCCTTGTGCGGCGTTGCGGGCCGAACCGCCCCCCAATACCGGCCCAGTATGGGAATGTGTCGCGCTCATCATCACGTTCTCGCCCGGAACTCGGGATTCTGCGCCGATGATTCTGCGCGCCTCCTCGACGGTGGACTTCGGTAGTGAGATGAGATCGCAAACGACAAATGCAACTTTGGTCGTCCCCTCCTGAAGCACCAATGCTTTGGCATGAAGGTCATCATGCACCCCTTCCGCGGCCCGCGTGTAATAATATCCTGCGAGCGGCGTTCCGGTCGGCGGTGTGATCTTCACCGAGGCTGCCCCGGCACGAAACTCGGCGGCAATCAGGCGAGGCGCGAGCAGTGCAACAACGACGCAAACAGGCGCAATCGCCGACCGGAAGTTCATGATTTAATCGTTACACAGGACGCGATTGACTGCAACGTGCTTGAATGCGCCCGCACTTCTGGTGATGTTGCTGCCGTGATCGAGCCGGTGCTCCAGGATGATGCTTTTCTCGAGGACGTCGCTTCCGCGCGCCATGATACGGAGCACTTGCACCTGTGGTGGTTGGGCCAAAGCGGATTTCTCGTGCAGTGGCAGAATCATCACTTGCTGTTCGACCCGTATCTTTCTGATTCCCTTACCCACAAATACGCAGCCACAAGCAAGCCGCACGTGCGAATGACCGAAACCGTAGTTGCCCCGGAGCGTTTGGATTTCATCGATGTAGTTACTTCAAGCCACAATCACACCGATCATCTCGACAAAGAGACGCTCCAACCGTTGTTGCGGGTAAATCCGAAACTGGAGCTGGTCATCCCGGAAGCCAACCGCGAATTCGTCGTCGATCGTCTCGCCATCGCCGCAGAATATCCTCGCGGACTCGACGCGGGTCAGTTGGTCACCGTTGGCGGCTTTAAGATCCACGCTGTCCCCGCGGCACATCCTCTGATCGAGAAAGATGACTGGGGCCGGCACAGATTTCTCGGCTATGTCGTTGAAGCGGGACCCTGGACGATCTATCACTCAGGCGACACGAAGCTCTATGATGAAATGGAAGCAAGACTTGCGGAATGGACGATCGACCTTGCCTTGCTGCCAATCAACGGTGATCTGCCCGAGCGTGGTGTGGCTGGCAACCTTAACGGACGAGAAGCGGCAACCCTCGCCAAAAGCATTGGCGCACGCCTGGTCATCCCCTGTCACTACGAGATGTTTGAATTCAATACCGCCAGCACCGACGAATTCGTGGCCGCAGCGCGCGCGCATCAACAGCCGTACTGCGTTTTACTGGCCGGACAACGCTGGAGCAGCAGAGAGTTACAAGTGCAATGAAATCATTTGCGCTGATAGCCATTCGGACGCTTTTCCTTCTGGGCTGCACATACCGCGTATGGGCGCTCGAAGCGGTGCCCGACCGGCTCGTTGTCCTGACCTTCGATGATTCAGTCGCCTCGCATTATTCGGTAGTGCGGCCGATCCTCAAGCGTTACGGGTTTGGCGCCACCTTCTTTATCACCGAGGGCTTTTCCTTTCTCACCAACAAGCAGGCCTACATGACCTGGCGGCAGGTCAAGGAATTGCACGACGATGGCTTCGAGATCGGCAACCACACTCGCGATCACATGGGCGTTTCCGCGCGCACACTCGGCCAGTTGCGCGAGCAAATTGAAGCCATAAACGCGCGGTGTAGCGAAAACGGCATCCCGAAGCCCGTAAGCTTTGGCTACCCGGGTAATGCGATCGTGCCCGATGCTCTGCCCATTCTTAAGGAACTGGGCCTTCGCTTCGCGCGACGCGGAGGCGCGCCCGAATATCCTTACGAATGGGGACGCGGTTTCGCATACGAGCCGGGTGCAGACCACCCTCTCTTGATTCCTTCCGCAGGCGACGCGCGGCCGGACTGGACGATTGACGACTTCAAACGGGCGGTCGATCAGGCGCAAAGCGGCCGGATTGCGGTCCTGCAATTTCATGGTGTGCCCGAATACGAACATCCATGGGTCCACACGCGGCCAGAACGGTTCGAGCAGTTTATGGCTTACCTCCATACGAATCGCTTCAAAGTCATCGCGCTCCGCGATCTCGCGACCTGCGTGGACGCAGAAAAAGCTCCCGCAGATCCGCTGGCCATCATCGAAAAGAGGAAGCGCGAGCGGCGAGAAATTTTGGTCGAGGGGCAGATAGTCGATGCGCAGACCGGCAGCCCGTTAGCCGCGCGTCTCTACATTCAAGGTGCCGACGGCGCCTGGTATTTTCCGAAATCCGCTTCCGGTCAAGGCTCCGCAGTCCGCTACGAACGCCGAAATTGGATCAACTCGAACACCGTCGAGATGCACACAACTCTTTCGCCACACCCGTTTCGGGTCGAGCTTTTGCCGGGCCGATACACGTTTACCGTCGAGCGGAGCAAGGAATTCCTTCCTGAAACCCGCGAGGTGGTCGTCGAATCTGGTTCACCGAGGCTCGAGTTTCGACTGCGCCGTTGGATCAACATGGCCGAGCTCGGCTGGTTTTCCGGCGACACGCATAATCACCGCGAACCCGCCGACCTTCCGAATGTCATGCTCGCCGAAGATGTAAACGTCGGACTTCCACTGCTGGACTGGACCACGGTCTCGACGCTTTCCCCGGCGGCGGCCGACCGAAGCATGGGCGGAAAGTTCAGCAACGGCGTGGCATACATTGATGCAACGCACGCGTGGCAACCGCGTAATACCGAATATGAGATCTTCCGCACTGGAAATACCAATCACACATTAGGCGCGCTGTTTATCCTGAATCACCAGACCCGTTTCTCAGAGCCCGTCTTTCCCTTGCGCAATATCGCGGAGAAAGCGCGTCGCGAAGGCGCCCTGCTCGATTTGGACAAACACAACTGGCCGTGGTCGCTCGCTTTGATACCGCTGTTGAAGGTCGATCTGTTCGAGCTCGCCAACAATCATCATTGGCGAGCGAACTACTCCATCACCAACTGGGCAGTGCCCGCTCCCCGATGGATGAACCTCTCCGGCTCCGGCACTGACACCGAACGCGACTGGACGCTCTATGGTTTTCAAACCTATTACGCTCTGTTGAACTGCGGCTTCCGAATGCGACCCACCGCCGGCACCGCCAACGGTGTCCACCCCGTGCCTCTCGGTTTCAGCCGGGTGTATGTCCATCTCGCTGAGCCATTTAGTTTCGAGGCCTGGATGCGCGGGCTGAACGCGGGCCGCAGTTTCATCACCACTGGACCGATGATCTTCGCCAAGGTTGAAGGACAATGGCCCGGCCAATCATTTGAAGCTGTGGAGAGCGCGAAGGATTTTAGCATCGAATGTAATATCCGCAGCGAACAAGCGCTTGAAAGTATTGAACTCATGGTAAACGGTGCCGTGAAGGAACGTTTCGCCCCTGGCAACCGAAAGACCGACGCTGGATCATTCGAAAATGAGATTGCGACTCGCTTCCGTCCAGACTCAACGTCATGGCTGGCCTTGCGTTGCTTTGAGCAGCGACCGGATGGTCGCTTCCGTTTTGCGCACACCGCGCCGTGGTACTTCGAAGTTCCTGGCAGACCGCTCCGGCCGCATCGCGAAGAAGCCGAGTGGCTCGTCGGTCGGGTAAAGGAAGAGATTGCGCGCAGCGAAAAAATCGCTCCTCAGACCCTCATCGATGAGTACCGAACTGCCCTTGCCCTCTACGAAGAGATTGCTGCCACCGCTCGATAACACTAGAGCGTTTTTGGCAAAGATGTAGCCGGATCGATGTAGCGCAGAACTCTGTTCTGCTGTTTCGCCGAACTCCGTTCGGCAGGCCGCGCGCCAATCCCGTACTCGCGCAAAACCAGTTCAACGGACACATGCAAAAACGAACTGCCCACAGGTCAGGAGACCTGCGATACAGCAGAACGGAGTTCTGCGCTACGCCGGAATCCTGCACTACAAACAATCGGCAGCCGTCCGGATTTCGGTGGCTACACTAATACTTGAACTGCTATAACCCTTCCTCGGCAGAACCTATCGGTACACACGAAAAAATGATGCTCTGTTCGTCATCGAAAGAAAAGCCGGGCTCGTCTGTGTGGGGGCGGGCATCCACGGACCCTGCGGAGTCGCCGCCATTTCCAGCGACGCCGGTGAATCCCAGTCGAGCCGCAAATCCGGACCGTTGCGCGCGAACGTGAGACGTGGCGGAACAGGCAGCGTTTGCGAGGGCAACATCAGCGCCTCGACGCTCGCGCCAAAGACGATATCGCTGCTGTTCGTGTTGACCTGATGGACCTCCACCGCCAGCACGTTTGTTCCGGCGACGATATTTGTTGGCGTGACGACGAACGGCCCTTCATAGACCGCGTTATCAACCGTGCGTCCCGCGGGCGTGTTGAATGCGACCGTTCCAATCGGCATCCCCCACCGGAACAACTCCGCGCCGTTCACATGGAACACTGCACCATCGTCCAACACCGTGCGAAGCCGCAGGAGCGTACTCGTGACGTTGCCCGGCAGCGTGAACGCCCTTCTGAAATAAAAGGTCAGCTTATTTTGGTTCGTCGTGAGCGGCGTGCGGATGGGCTCGGGCAGCGCACTGCTCTCGTAAGCGAACAACGGCGGGCCTTGCGCCCATGCGGAATCGTTAAAGAGCCGGGCGTGCCAGCCCGTCCCAAGGTCAAGGCCGCGCTCATCAAATCTCCAGAGGCTCGTTGAATTGATGGAGACTAACGGGAACGGAACGCGAATAAGCATCTGCCCATTGAGGAATCTAGCCCCCGGTGTTGATAAGGCATGCACAAGATTGCTGGCGCTCACGTTATAGTTTGCGCCGGCCTGTGGAGGACCTGTTGTGAGGACGACGTTGGTCGCGTTGGTCACCGCGGCGCTGAGCACCGCCAGCGCATTCGTATTTGCGAGTCGAATAAAATAATTGGCCGGATTTGTCGCCGGCATCGGATGCGGCGGACCCGAAAACTGGAGAGTGAGTGTGTTCGAACTCTCGCGGACGCAAAGCCGCAAGGCCGGCGGCGCGCTGGTCCCGGGATTCGCCGCGAGGTACGAAGCCAGCCATGGGGCGATCGGTTCGACGTTGAAGCCATTCCATCCTCCAGTCTCGCCAATTTGGAACAACGTCACCCCGAGACAGTAATTGTCCTTGCGAATCTCGCTGTCGAACCACATTAGCCAGTTCTGATATTTATTCGTGTCACCCCGCGTGCTCCACGGCCCGCTTCCGTCGATGCCGCCCTCCGTCAGAACGAGTGGCAGGTTTACGAGATCAGGGTGTGCCGAAGCAAAGTACGAATAGTACTGGCGGTAGCGGACCGAATACCAAATCTCGTCGGTGAGGTTCGTGCTGTACGGCAGAGAGTAGCAGTGATAACTCCATCCGCCGCCTAGTTGCTGGCAAAGACGCAGTGACGGCGCGATCCGATTCAGCCGATCCTGGATTTCCGCCGTTGTGCCCGGCGGATTGCCCACGCTGATGCTGTAGGCGAGCGGACGAAATCCCGCATTCGCAATCTGAGGCGCCAAATTCATCCAGAACGTGTTGTACCAATCAGTATCCGCCGTGCTGCCCCACGTCGGTGTGCTGTCTCCCTCATTTGGGCCTTCGACGTAGTCGATGAGCGCCCGGTCTTCGGCGCTGAGATTCACCAGCGCGGGCGCAAGCACGGTCTGCCAGAAATTCGATCCTCCGGCCGCCGGATCACTCGTCCGGCTCCATGTCTGCGAAGTGTAGATGCGGCAGACAACTTTGCCGTCGGGCGTGGAGGCTTTGAAATCGCGCGCCGCCTGCATCATCCCGGAGTCCGTGCCCAGAATTTTGATCAGGCGCGGCCGTGCCTGAATGATCTGCGCCGCCCCGGCGCTGTAATTCACGAGCAGGTGCACCGAAATCTTGCTCTGGCTCGGTGGGCCGGACGCCGCGAAGGCTTGCGGCGCAAAACCACTCAAAACCACTGATAACCAAAGCCGATTCACGGACGCGAGTATAACCCATCCGGAAACGAACGAGTAGCGCGCAGTTGTAGCGCAGAACTCTGTTCTGCTGTATCGCCGAACTCCGTTCGGCAGGCTGTGCGCAAATCTCGTAACCGCGCAAAACCACCTTCAAACGGTCACATGCAAAAACGAACCGCCCGCAGGTCAGAGGACTTGCGAAACAGTAGGACGGAGTCACTCTCAGTCTGCGCTACATCCGCTCGTCTCAGCAATTCGCCATTTTTCACGCGACCCCAGCCTATTTCCTGAGCTGTCGAGATCTCAAATTCCGCTAGAAGGCGGCGCAAGGGTTGCGGCATGCACTCGTCGAACAGGACCTTCACGCATGAAGTTCCTCGAGCAATCCACTCTTACTGTGTTCAAGCACCGCAATCGCATCTTCGCGCTTCACGGTCGGAAAACACTCCAGGAATTCATCCAGCGACACGTTGTCCTCGAGATACTCAAAAAGCGACTGCACCGGCACGCGCGTACCGCGGAACACGGGCGTACCGCTCATGATCTGCGGGTCGACCTCGATTGGCAGATTCGCTTTCATTCTGACAAAACATACCGATTTCCGGCCGCAACGCTAAAGAAATATCGAACCTGCGTCGACGGGCTGAATTGCTACGGTGCACGGCCCCGAATTTGTTCGAGAATATTCGCAAGGACCTCACCCTTCGGCTTCGCGCCCACGTTCCCTTTTCCATGAAGACGAACGGAGACGTTCCCCGCGTTCATATCCAGTCACGGCCAGATTTCCAACAAGTTCGAATCCTGCATGGCTTCAAAATCGTGAATTGCTTTGAGGTTCACGCGCAGTAGTCGTTCAACTTCAGCCACTGTCGAATTGCCGCATCGCAGCCAAATCACTTTCGGTGGAGCTCCGCGGACCAATGAGAGATCCGCAAAATCCTTATCCAGGGTTACGATCACAAAACCATTTTGGCGAGCGTACTCCCAAATGAATTGATCATCCGCTCGGTTGAAGCCCTGCAGTTTCGTTTGCGTAGAATCGGCAAATGCGTCCGCGAGACGCGCAACAAGTTTATGGCTGAGGTTATGATCGAACAGGAGTTTCATGCGGCGTCAGGGCGATGGTGGTGTGCCGCTCGCGATCCGCCGCATATTCCAAACAGGCGCGGATGTCCTCTTCCGTAAGATCCGGAAAGTCCTCGATGATCTGTTTCCAACTCATTCCTGCCGCAACCCAGCCGAGCACATCGCCGACAGTAATGCGCAATCCGCGAACGCACGGCTTTCCGCCCCGCTTACCAGGCTCAATTGTGATGATCTTGCGGTAATCCATACGTCCACCCAAGATGCCACCGTCTAAACCACAAAACAAGGATCCATAGACCCACAGAATGTCGGCTAAGTAAGATCAACACGATCGCGAATCGACTTAAGGATCTGCGCGATGACCTCACCTCTCGGCTTCGCGCCTACATTCCCTTTCCCATGAAGACGAACCGATACGTTCCCCGCGTTCATATCGCGCGGGCCGATCACGAGCATGGTGTGGACCTTCGCGGTTTCAGCGTCCTGGATTTTCGCTTTGATCGGGTTGGGCTTAGTGTTCTGCTTGAAGTTTACGCCAGTGTTCCATGAACTCAGCCGGACTGAAAACAGCGCAGCCTTTCCGTTTGTCCGGCGGATAGTCAGCCAGGTTGCCCGTGACGAGACAATCAACGGTCCCGGCCAATGCAACCGCTAGAAAGGGTTCGTCATCCGCGTCAGGCAAATTGAACGGCCCTTGTTCAGAAGCATCAGTAGTAAGGCCATCGACTTCAAGTTTAGTCAAAACCTCGCGCACTCGCGCCGGATCGAATTTGAATCGAGGACGAGCTAACACTTCGCGGTATTCAGTTAGGATCCGCGCATCATGGCAGATTTGAACAGCACCCGCTAATACCAACTCAAGCACCTGAGCAGGATTGCCTTTGGATTGAAGCAGACCCGACACCAGAACGTTAGTGTCGAGCACAATTTTCATTTACGTCGGCGCGTGCGGCGGGTAGCAGTGATTTCGGAGTTAATGTCAGCCAGGCCTAGCGTGGCAGTGCCATTGGTCCCCGCACCTTCTTGCAGTGCTGTCTGTGCTTGCAAAGCGCGGACACTTCGCAGTGCCGAAAGCGTAGGTTGCAGCGACTCAGCATCAACCGACAGCAACACGGCGACCGGCTTTCCGTCCGACACGACGACCACCTCGCTCTTCTTTGCCGCCGATTGCCACTGCTTGGCCGACTTTTTTTTCAAGTCGCTGACAGAAATCGTGCTCATAAACACAGCCTACTCCATTTTCCGGGATGAAACAATCATCGCGGCAAGCGCAGACTCAAATCCTCTAGCCGCTCCGCTCCTTTATTGCAGTGAGAATCTCCGCCGCAACCTCCCCCTTCGGTTTCGCGCCTATATTCCCTTTTCCATGAAGGCGAACGGAGACGTTGCCCGCGTTCATGTCGCGCGGGCCGATCACGAGCATGGTGTGGACCTTCGCGGTTTCGGCGTCCTGGATTTTAGCTTTGATCGGGTTGGTGGAGTAATCGCTTTCGGCGCGGACCATATTCGCCCGGAGTTCGTGGACAATCGCTTTGGCATAATCGACCAATGGCGACTCATCACCAATGGTAAGGACGCGGACCTGCTCCGGCGCGAGCCAGAGCGGAAAATTGCCCGCATAGTGTTCGATCAGAAAGCCCACAAAGCGCTCGTGCGTACCGAGCGGCGCGCGATGAATGCAGAGCGGAGTCTTGTCAGTGTTGTCTTTATCGCGGTAAGTAAGGCCGAATCGCCTCGGCACCGCGAAGTCCACCTGGTTGGTCGCGAGCGTAAACTCGCGGCCAATCACGCTCCAGACCTGCACGTCGATCTTCGGGCCATAAAACGCCGCTTCATTCGGCACCTCGACATAATTGATGCCGGAATTCTTGAGCGTGTCGCGGACCATGTCCTCGGTCTTCCTCCACAGCTCCGGTTCGTTGACGAACTTGGCGTTATCGCCGGTAAGGCGCGAGGGATCGTGCGTGCTGAAGCGCATCACGTATTTCTCGATGCCGAAAATCTTGAAATACTTCAGATACATCTCGTTAACGGCATTGAACTCCTGCGCGAACTGCTCCGTCGTGCAATAGATGTGCGCGTCGTTCATGTTGAGCGAACGCACCCGCATAAGACCGATGAGTTCGCCCGACTGCTCGTAACGATAACACGTGCCATATTCAGCCATCCGCAAAGGTAAATCGCGATAACTGCGCGGTTCCGCCGCAAAAATCCGGTGGTGATGCGGGCAGTTCATCGCTTTCAAGTAATAGCGTTCTGGGTCCGGGCTTTTCTCAACCAACTCGGAAGCATTCTTGTTCTTTGCTTCGAACGCAGTTATGAGTGCTTGAGCATCGCTCGGCGAAACCGTCCCCTTCTCCACTTCTTTCCGAAAATTCAGCATCTGCTTGATAAAGTCGGCATTGCCCTTCGAAACAGCATCAACGCTGGATAACCATTTTGTTTCTTTGTCTCGTTCTTCAAAAAGTTCCATCGGCGGAAACATCGATTCGGCATAGAGAATCGGTAAATGCCCGCTGGTCAGATACATTTTCTCTTTCGCAATGTGCGGCGTCTTGACGCGGACGTAGCCGGCAGCGAATTCAGTTTCTTTGGCGAGCTTCTCTAATTCTTCGACAATGACTGTCCCCTTCGGCAACCAGAGCGGCAGGCCGGCGCCGACGTATTCAGTGTCGATCACAAAGAGGCCCATCTCCGCGCCGATCTTGCGGTGATCGCGCTTCTTCGCCTCTTCGAGCATCGTGAAGTAGGCGTCCATCTCGGTCTTGTTCTTGAACGCCGTGCCGTAGATGCGTTGGAGCTGCGGATTGCGCTCGTCGCCCTTGTAGTACGCGCTCGCCACGCTCGTGAGCTTGAACGCGCCGATATTGCCCGTGCGCATCACGTGCGGCCCAGCGCAAAGGTCAACGAAGTCGCCGTTTTGATAATAGGAAATCGGTTCGCCTTCTGGGATGTCTTCCAGGTTGCCGATCTTGAACTTGCTCGCGTTGCCTGGCCGCTCGCTCAAACCGCCCAGGCGTCCGCTTTGGGCGTCCTTCATGGCCTCCTCGCGCGTGACCACCTTCTTCTCAAAAACGTGGTTCGCCTTGATCTCCTTCTTCATCTCCTCCTCCATCTTCGGGAAATCTTCGGGCGAGATGCGGTGTGGCAGCTCGACGTCGTAATAGAAGCCGTTTTCGACCGGCGGTCCCGCGGCAAATTGCGCTTCGGGCCAGATGCGCAAAATGGCCGTCGCCAGCACATGCGCGCACGAATGCCGAATGCGCTCCAGCTCGGACATCCTGCCGCGATCATCGAGTGACTTCCGTTCCATAAATCAGACCAGTAAGGATATCAGAAGAGGCACCTGGCGCAAAGACGGAACCGATTTCATGCCGGCGAGCGTTTGACCGGGTTGTTAGCGAAGACGAGAACCGGTAATGTTTCGAACTCCTCAGTATTTCTTCGTGAACTTCTTGCGCGGATCTTCGGCGTCCGCGGTTTTCTCGGCTGGTTCCAATGGTGCAGCGGTAGCAGGCGCCTCCTTTTGCTCTTTTGGGCTGCCCTTTTCCGCAGCTTCCACGGCCTCGACAAATGCCATTCGCACCATCGTCAGCCCTTGCTTCAGAATGTGTTGCTCCTCCTCGCTGAGGTTTCCCTTGGTCTTCGCTTCGATCATTTCAAGCTGGTCGATAAAGATCTGCGCCGACTCCAGGTCGACCATTGGCTTTTTGGTTTCCGGATGCGGCACTTTTCCCATAAACATCGCCGCCATATTCGTAAGCTGCATCACCATCGTCGCAAAAACTGCCGATAAATGCTCCTCTTGCGTAATGTTCTCGTCCATTTTAGTCCTCCTTGCGTGGTCGTTTCGCCTCCGCCATAAGAAAATGAATGAGCCGCTTCAACCGCGGCTCCAGCTCGACCGTTTCCAGGATCGTTTGCCGCTCGTGCGCTCCCGGCAGCAACGCGCAGGAAACAAGGTCGGCCACCTGGTCGGGGTCCGTCAGGTTTTCCAGGTAATCGAGCATGTCCTTGACCGAATAATTGGGATTATTCTTCGCCTTTTTGCCGGCCTGTTTGAACATCGGAAATGGGAACGGCAATGATCCGTCCTCGACCCGCTGGCGCACCAGTTCATGCACCTTTGCCAGCAGCGCGTCGATCATCACGCTATCAATCTTCTTCGCCTGCAACGGCCGGATGGTCTGCACGCGGTAAGGTTTGGTCTGCACCGTTTCCTGTAACTCCACCCGCGTAATGCCCTGAAGAATCAAATGCGACGTGCCGTCTTCGTGATCGACCGAGACCCGGATCAACCCGAGCCCGGCCACCAGGCATGGGGTCTCGCGGCTTCGTCCCGGCTTCTGCATCGCCACCGAGAACATGCGGTTGGATCTCAACGAATCGGCCAGCATTTGCCGATATCTGGGCTCAAAAATATACAACGGAAGCAGCGCCTGCGGGAAGAGCGTCGCACTCGGGAGCGTCATGACAGGCACTTCCGTTGGTAATTCCATGAATCAAATGTAAACGGCAGCGTCTGTTTAGCAAGAAAATGGGGAGTCGCGGCTTGCCTTTTGCTGCACGGTCGCGCATCCTGTTAAACCGATATGAAAGCAGCTATTGTCATTTTGATTATTTTTAGTCTCCTTTTGGGGGGCGGTTTACTCTGGCGCCATACCACTGCCACACGCGACCAAAAGCAGGATTTGAGTGAGAAAATCGATCTCACTAACGCGCTGAGTGACGTCAAAGGCAAACTGGATGAAAAGGAGAAGATGGAGTCGTTCTTGCGAAACAATCTCGACCAAACCGGCCAAAAGCTCTCGGAAAAGTCCAACGAAGTCGTCCGGCTCTCCAGCACGCTCGCCAAGACCCAGCAGGACGCCCAGGCCGCGGCCGATTCCGCCAAAGCCGAAATGGCCAAGCGCGACGCCAAGATCAACGACCTCGAAGCGCAGAATTCCGCCCTCGATAAACAGGCCAACGACCTCAAGGGCGCCATTGGCAGCCTGGAAAAATCAATTGCCGACACTGAAAAGAAACTTGCCGCCTCCGAAGGCGATCGTGAATTTCTTTTGAAGGAATTGAAGCGCCTTCAGGCCGAAAAAGCGGAGCTGGAACGCCAATTTAACGATTTGGCGGTGCTTCGGACGCAGGTTTCGAAGCTAAAAGATGAACTTTCCATCGCCCGACGACTGGAATGGATCCGAATGGGCATTTACGGCATGCAAAATGTTAAGGGAGCAGAACGGCTCTTGTCTACCAACTGGGCGGCGGCACCTGGCGGCAAGTTCGACCTCAACGTCGAACTCAAGCAGGATGGCGGTGCGACGGTCGTACCGACCAAAACCAATGCCGGTCCGGTGACATTGCCGAAGTAGGAAAGCGCGAGGATTTCGCGCCAAACTTAATAAACTTATGAAGCCAGCGCTCGTCGCTCTAGTTGTCGCCTGCCTTGCCCTCACAGCCGGTCTAATCGTCGTCCATCAAAAGGCCGACGCCCGCGTCCAGGCACTTCAGGCCCAAAGCACCCGTATTAACGCGGAATTCAGCGATATCAAGACGAAGTTCACGGATCTGGAGAATCTTTACGCCGTGCAACAGGACACCCTCAAGGCCCGTAGCGAGGAACTTGCCGCTGCTTCCGACAATCTGGCCAAGGCTAACGGTAATCTGGCAAAAGTCAGCGGCGACCTGGCCAAAAGCGCTGAGGAAATCAAGGCTTTGCAGGCCGAAATGGCGAAACGCCAGGAACGCATCACTGCCTTGGAGGGTGAGCGGGACGGTCTCACCAAAAAAATGGATGAGTTGAATTCCTCGATCGACACTCTCGAAAACCAGATCGCCGACACCAAAAAGAAGCTTTCGACTTCGGAAGGCGATAAAACGTTCCTCCTTGCTGAACTCAAGCGGTTGCAAACCCAGCGGGACGACTTGCTGAAGGAATTCAACAGTATCGCTGCTCTCCGCCTGCAAGTCGCGAAACTCAGGGATGAAGCCGCTATCAAACAGCGCCTCGAATGGAAACGGCTTGGCGTCTATGCCATGCAGGAGCGAAAAGGCGCCGAACGCCTCCTCGCTCGCAACTTCAGTGTGCCCACAGTTCAGAGCCGGCTCGACGCGGAGTTGCACCAGGATGGCGCCGCCCACCCTGCTTCGACCAATAGCGCCCCAGCCGTGGTCACGCCGCAGTAACGGCTGAGAACCGAACGCCCTGGTGTAGCGCAGGACTCCGTCCTGCTGTTTCGCCGAACTCCGTTCGGCAGGCTGTGCGCCAATCCCGTAATCCCGCGAAACTATCTTCAACGGTTACATACAAAATTGAACCGCCCGCAGGTCAGGAGACCTGCGATACAGCAGAACAGAGTTCTGCGCTACATCGGCAGTTGCCCGCGCTCCAAACCGTTCCATACTCGACTCTCGCGCGTTTCGAGGTAATTTAGTCTCCCATGACCGGCGGATCATCAGGAACTGACCCTGGGAGTCATTCAACTCTCGACGCTGGGTCTTCGGCCGCTTCCGGGAACCTCCTCGTCGATTCACACGGGCGGATCCTGCGCGACTTGCGCGTCAGCATCACGGACCGCTGCAATTTCCGCTGCATGTACTGCCTCCCGGAGACGGAGGCGGCCGCGAATTTCTATCGTGGACGCTGGGCGCAAGGCAACTTTCATCCCGAGCCGATCAACCGCCAATGGGTGCCGCGTTCGGACATCCTTTCCTTCGAGGAAATTGAACGTGTGGTCCGTGTCGCCGTCTCGCTCGGCATCGAAAAAGTGCGGCTCACCGGCGGCGAACCCCTTTTGCGCCAGGAACTCGAGAAACTGGTCTCCAAAATTTCCGCCATCAAGGGCGTGCACGACCTTGCGCTCACAACCAACGGGTTCCATTTCAAAGAAAAAGCGCGCGCTCTGCGCGATGCCGGTTTGCGGCGGATCAGCTTCAGTCTCGATTCGCTGGATCGGGAGAACTTTCGTAAGATTACGGGCCGTGACGCATTAAGCGAGGTGCTCGAAAGCATTCAGCTTGCGCAACAGGTCGGGTTTCACCCTGTCAAAGTAAATGCCGTCATCATTCGCGAGGTGAACGATCACGAAATCGGCTCTCTCGCGCAGTTCGCAGTCGATCACGGCTTCACGATGCGCTTTATCGAATTCATGCCTCTCGATTCCGGCCGCGCCTGGATGAAAGAACTGGTCGTTCCAGGCAAAGAAATACTGCATAGGCTGCGGTCCGGATTTGCCCTGGAGGCGGTTGTTTCCGATAACCCATCCGAAACGGCTAAACGGTGGACGATTCGCGGCAGCAAAGCTGAAATCGGGATCATCGCGCCTGTCTCCGAGCCTTTCTGCGGCCATTGCAACCGTGTTCGCCTCACTGCGGATGGTAAAATTCGCACCTGTCTGTTCAGCGTCACCGAGCATGACCTCCGTTCCAAATTGCGCGGCGGCGCCTCCGACGAGCAGATTGGCGACTACCTCAAACAAGTCGTTTGGGACAAAGAACCGGGTCACCGCATCGGCCAACCTGACTTCGTCCCGGCAAGCCGTTCGATGAGCTGCATTGGCGGTTAGACAGAAGAAATTTTTTACAGAAGGAAACGAAGGTAACGAAGGAAGACAAAACTCGAAGGGCGAAGGCTCAACAGGAGGAAACAGAGGTAACCGAGAACCAAGGCGGCTCGAAGCAAATCGACAACGGAGCGAACGGGGTTAACCAGGAATTCCGGACTGGTTAAACCGGGAATTGCTTCACAGAAGGAAACGAAGGTAACGAAGGAAGACCGGGACTGAGCGTTGCCTTGTCTAAAAAGAATTCTTCTGTAAAAACAGCGGGTCACCGTATCGGCCAACCTGACTTCGTCCCCGCAAGCCGTTCGATGTGGGCTTGCTTCGGTAAAACGGACAGAGAAGTTGGGACATTTGGTTAGTTGTTTTGGAGTTCGAAGTCAATCGGGGAAAGGTAGCCCAGGGCGCTATGGGCGCGCTGGCGGTTATAGAA
>Ga0193697_1000151_pt1 | contig 26889 bp, 24 predicted proteins | sample L3m2metaG_FD_145073 | JGI IMG/M metagenome (GOLD analysis project Ga0193697, IMG submission 145073) | Soil microbial communities from a riparian zone of the East river system, Colorado, United States - L3m2 | ecosystem: Environmental > Terrestrial > Soil > Riparian zone | place: USA: East River...
AAACCGACCAACGCCCCGACGCCCCAGGCGACCCAACCGATTTCGTAGCCTGTGAAGTAGGCGATGAGGGCCCAAACGACCGCGGCCGGGATCCCCACGAGGATGCCGGCGAGTACCGGGCTTGCCCTGCGGGGACTGGAGGAGGGGGCAGCACCGCCGCCGCCGTAGACTTTGACGGAACTGCGTGACGGGGAGGGACGCGGGATTTCGGGGGCGTCGTCCATCGCCCTACACTAATACAGAGCCCCTGAACCGCTAGATCCCGACCGCCCCAAAAGTCATAACGCGGCGAGGCCTGACTACTTGCTCTTGAGGTCCCGCACCGCGGCCTGAGCCGCGGCTCGTACCTGCTTGTCGCTGTCCGCGCCCAACCCTTCGAGCGTTCCGATCGCCGCAGGCGTGGCGGCGAGACGCAAGGCCTCCACCGCGGTGACGCGTAGCGCCGTCGGCTTGCGGCCGAACAGTTTGCCCCCGGGCTGCGCGAACTTGATCAGGGCCTGGACCGCATCGGGGCTGCCGATGCGCCCGAGCGCGAGCATCAGCTCCTGCTCGACGGCCTCGTCTTCCTCCTCGCCCATCGCCACGACGAGCGGCATCGCGAGCGCGCTCGCCTTGCGGCCCCCGACCCCGACGGCCGCCTGGATGCGGACCTCGGGCGACTTGTCCTTGAGCGCGCGCCGCAGCGGCTCGGCGGCCGAACGGGACCCCGTCTTGGCGAGCGCCAGAGCCACCGCCTTGCGCACGCGCTCGTCGTCGTGATCGAGCTGCCGCGCCAGGGCCGGCACCGCCTCCTCGAGCCCCAGCTCCCCCACCAGCTCCGCCACGTTGCGCACGACGAACCATTGGTGATGACCGAGCATGTGGATCAGCTGCTCGGTCCCTTCCTTCATGCCGGTGAGCGCCTGGAAGACGCCGCGCCGTTCATCGATGGTGGGAGCCGCGACCAGCAAGTCGAGCAGCACCTCCACGCCCGCCTCCCCCGCCCGCTGCAGGGCGAGCAGCGCCGAGTCGCGCTGCGCCGGCATCGGCACCAGGTGCGCGATGCCTTCGAGCAGGGGCTTCGTGTACATCCGCTTGAGCGCGATGGAGTACTGCCGCCGGCGCGCCTCGTCTCCGATGGACTGTTCGGCGCGCACGATGCCGGCCACGATTGCCACCGCCTGCTCCAGCTTGTTCGACCGCATCGCGGTCTCGAGCTGGCGGCCCAGCACTGCGAGCAGGTCCGGGACCTGGGGACCCATCGGCTTGCGCTGCAACTCCGCCACCAGGTCCGACGTGGAGCGATTCGCCGCCTGGGCAGGCGCGAACGCCGGCGGGTTCTCGCCCTGCAAGATGGACGGGACGTCGTCGTGCGAGGGGGGGGACGGAGGGGGCGCCGGCACTTGATGCGGGACGTGGGGCTGGTCCATGTCGCCGTGCACAATGCCGTCGGCGCCCAGGTCCATTTTGGGAGTGGCAGACGTTCGCGGCACCACCGGATCCGCAGCGACCGGCGACTGAATCGTGACGCTGATGCGTTGCGCTCCCGTTGCCCGCAGGCGCGCGGCCACGTCCGACTCTCCCGGCTGTTCGGCGAGCGCCTTCAGGAGCTCGAACATTTCCCCGGCAGGCGGTGCCGCCGGAATCTTGATCTCTCGAATCGAGTGGAACTCGAGTCGCTGGGTGAGCACCGCGTACGCCGGCCCGTCCAGCGGCGTTCCGTTCACGGACAGCCGTCCGCCGTCGATCGCGACCGTTACGGCGTCGGTCTTGATCTGCTCGACGAGCGCCCGGAATTGCACTTTCTGGCCCTCTTTCGCGGCGGGGTCGCGAAACAGGTCCAGGGTGCGCGCGAAGAGAGTGGCGAACGTCTGGGGGACGATCATGGAAGCCGAGGAATCTAACGCTTCCCGAGGTCCGACGGGTTGGGTAGCGTTACGGCATGATCACGAGCGTGTTGCTCATCACGGCGACGTTGGCCGCCCCCCCGCCCGCCTCACAAGACACGCTGTCTCCGGCGGCGCGCCGTGTGCTCGCGGACGTTCGCTTCCTCGCCGACGACCGGCAGGAGGGCCGCGGCGTCGGCACCGCGGGACTGGGCCGCGCCGGCGCCTACATCCACGACGCTTTCGCGCGTGCTGGATTGCAGGCGTCGTTCCAGGACTTCACGATTTCTCCGGATGCGCCCGCCGTGCTCCACACGACGCTCGGGGGCACGACGACGCGCAACGTCGTCGCCATTCTACCCGGCACGTCGGCCGCGCTCCGGGGCGAAGTCGTGGTCATCGGCGCGCATTACGACCATTTGGGGCTGGGCGGCTTCGGGGCGATGGATCCCGACTCCACCGGCCGCGTGCACAACGGCGCCGACGACAATGCGTCCGGCACGGCTGCCCTGCTCGAGGTCGCCCGCCAACTCGGCCGGCGCCGCCCCGCCCGCACGATCGTGTTGGTCGCGTTCAGCGGCGAAGAGCTGGGGACCCTCGGCTCGAGCTATTTCGTCCAGCACCCGCTGCCCCAGCCCGTGGATTCGATCTACGCCATGCTGAACATGGACATGGTGGGCCGGCTGCGGAACGCGCGCCTCCTGGCGTTGGGCGCCGCGACCGCGAAGGAGTTCCCCGCCCTGCTCGACTCGCTCAATACGCCGCCGCGGTTCGATCTGCGCGCGTCCGGCGATGGCTGGGGACCGAGCGATCACGCTGTGTTCTTCGCCGCGCGCCGGCCCGTGCTGCATTTCTTCACGGATTTGCACGAGGACTACCATCGCTCCACCGACGACTGGGACAAGATCAACGCCGCAGGGATCGCGCAGGTCGCGCAGTTCGTCGGCGACCTCGCGTGGACGCTGGCGAATCGCGCCGGCGCGCTCACCTTCGTCGACGCACCCCGTCCTCAAGCCACGGCAGGTGGCGGGTCTGGCTACGGCGCGTACCTGGGCACGATCCCCGACATGACGGGATCACCGGGGGGCGTGCGCATCACCGGCGTGCGCGCCGGGAGTCCCGCGGAGCAGGCCGGCCTCAAGGCCGGCGATGTGATCACCACCATCGGCACGAAGGTCGTGGCCAACCTCTACGACATGACGGAGGCGCTGCGCAGTCACCAGGCGGGGGACACCGTCGTGATCGTCGTGACGCGGGACGGCGCGGAGCAGCGCGTCACCGCGATCCTCGGGAAACGCGCTTCGTGACGGTCGTCTCCGAAGCGAGCAAGATCGTCCGCGCGCTGCGCGCCGGACACCTGCACGACATCGGCCGCCTTGGTTTGCTGCAGATGGCGTGCGACCGGCTGCGCGCGCTGGGTGCGCCCTACACGTCGGTCTATGCCTACATGCTGCACGACACCGAGCTGCAGCTCGAAGCCTTCGCGGGCCGCGAGACCGAGCACACGCGGATCCCCGTCGGCGTGGGTGTCTGCGGGACAGCCGTCGCGACGAAGGAAGACCAGAACGTCCCTGACGTTGGCGCCGCGGGCAATTACCTCGCGTGCAACGCCTTCACCAAGTCGGAGCTGGTCGTGTTGATCCGCCGCGGCGACCACATCCTCGGCCAGATCGACATCGATTCGGACGTTCCCGCGGGCTTCGGTGAGAAGGAGTACGCCGAGGTCAGGGAAATCGCCGACGCGTTGGCGGTGCTCCTGTAGAGCCGCATCTTTTCACCAGGCGCGTCGGTGCCGGTCCGCTGGTCGTAGTGCTGCACGGCGGCCCCGGCGCGCACCACGACTACCTCCTTCCACAGTATGACCGCCTGGCGGTCGGCCGGGAGCTGCTCTACTACGACCAGCGGGGCGGAGGCCAGTCCCCGGTGCCGCGCGAAACGCCAGTGGGATGGCGCGAGCACGTCGCCGATCTGGAAGGCCTACGTGTCTCGCTTACGATCGATCGGCTCACGTTGTGCGGTTACTCCTGGGGTGGTCTCCTGGCTCTGCTGTATCTCGTCGAGTACCCGCAACGGGTGGAGCGCCTGGCCCTCGTCTCCCCTGCCTCACCGACCGCAACCTACCGGCGCCAGTTCGACGAGGAATTCGCGCGCCGCATGGCGGCCCCGGAGATCGCCCAGGCGCGCGAAGAACTGCGCGCCAGCGGGCTGCGTGAGAAGGAGCCCGCGGCGTACCAGCGCCGCGCGTTCGAGCTGTCGGTCGCCGGTTATTTCCGGGATTTCCGCGACGCGAAAAACCTCACTCCGTTCCGTGTGAACGCCCGCACGCAACAGGCCGTCTGGGACAGCTTGGGCGACTACGATCTCCGACCACAGTTACGAGAAGTCGCATCCCGCATCCCGCATCTCGCATCCCGGATCATCCACGGCACGTTCGACCCGATCCCGATTGCGGGATCGCGCGAAGTCGCGCAGCTGCTCGGGGCCCAGATGGTGGAGCTCCCGGTCGGACACTGTCCCCACGTCGAAGCGACGGAAGAGTTCGTGCGGGCGCTGGACGACTTCCTTCCCAGGCAATGAGGGCCACACCGTTCGGCCTCGCGTTCGCGGAGCTGGCCCGCGATCGGTTTGCCGGCATTGCGAAGGTCCTGGAGGAGGGCGCGCTGTCGTCCGCCGACCGCGATCGCTTTGTGCTGCTCGAACCGGTGGGCCGTCTGCTGCGCGAGATCGCGCCGGAGGGCACCGGTCCCGACGCGCTCGAAGCGCACATGCTGATGCTGCACCACGCGTACCGGCACTGGGCGGGGGGCGGCTGGGTGTACCGCATCAGCGACGCCGTGCTCGAACGGGCAGCGACGGGCCGGTCGATCACGTCGCACTTACCGCGGCAGTCGCTCTATCTGCAGCTCCCGGAACTCAAGGTGTGGGGGACACCGACGCCCGGCGGGGCACCGGAGCCGCTCGACGGCGTGTTCGTCAGCGAGACCGTCGAGAGCGGCCGCGTCGCTCTACTCGCCATCTTCGGCATGCGCGAGGGCCGTCCGGGGTTCAGCGCCGTGGGTCTCGATGGCCACGCCGATTCGAACGATGCGACGGGCGACGAGCTCGAGGTCGCGGCCGGGCGCGACGATGGCAGCGCACGATTCAGCCCGACGCTCGCCGGCGGCGCGGAGGCAGGGCTCTATTCGCTCGCGAACGCTGGAGAACTCCTGCTGCTGACTTGCCGGTTGCTGGCCCAACTGCCGCTGACTCGGCATGCGGGAAGCGAGATGCGGGATGCGTCGGAGCAGATTGTCGAAGTCGTTTAGATCGTATCCCGCTTCCCGCATCTCGCATCCCGGATTACGTTCGTCCTTGCATGGCTAAAGTCACCGTTCGCCCTCAGGACGAGCGCCGCGCGCGAGCGCGCAAGATCGTCGCGCGCCTGGAGCGCGCCTACCCCGATGCGACGTGCGCCCTGCATCACTCGAGCGCCCTCGAGCTGGTGGTCGCGACGATTCTGTCGGCCCAGTGCACCGACGCGCGGGTGAACATGGTGACGCCGGCGTTGTTCGCGAAGTACCGCACGGCCGGCGACTACGCGGGCGCCGCTCCTCAGGTGCTGGAGCGCGAGATCCAATCCACGGGGTTCTTCCGCAACAAGACGAAATCCATCATTGGCATGGGGCAGGCCCTCGTGGCGCATCACGGCGGCCAGGTGCCCGACACGATGGACGCGCTCACCGCCCTCCCGGGGGTCGGCCGCAAGACCGCGAACGTCATCCTCGGCACCTGGTTCAAGAAGAATGAAGGGGTCGTGGTCGACACTCACGTCCACCGCCTCACCCGCTTGATGAAGCTCACGCGGCAGGACGATCCCGTGAAGATCGAACGAGACCTGATGGAGCTGCTGCCGCGCGAGAAGTGGACCTGGTGGTCGCACACCCTCATCCAACACGGGCGCCAGGTGTGCATCGCGCGGCGGCCGAAGTGTGAGGAGTGCGTGGTGAACAAGCTGTGCCCGAGCAGCCGCGTGTGACGCTCCCTCCGGTCGACCGCGCCCAGCTCGTCGCGACGCGCCGCGACCTGCATCAGCACCCCGAACTGGGTTTCGAGGAGACGCGAACGGCGACCATCGCCGCGGAGCGCCTCAAGAGCCTCGGCTACGACGTGAAATCGGGCGTCGGGAAGACCGGCGTCGTGGGGACCCGCGCCGGGGCCTCTGGCGATCAACACCGCTGTGTCTTGCTGCGCGCGGACATGGACGCGCTGCCGGTCGAGGAAACGAACGACGTCCCCTACCGCTCCCGGCACCCGGGGAAGATGCACGCCTGCGGCCACGACGGGCACGTGGCGATCGGTCTCGAGGTGGCGCGCCGGCTCGGCGCGGTCTCGCTCGGCGGCACGGTGAAGATGGCATTCCAGCCCGCCGAGGAGGTGTCGCACGGGGCTCAAGCGATGATCGCCGACGGCGTGCTCGACGCGCCGACAGTCGAGGCGGCGTTCGGGATCCATCTGTGGAACGATCTGCCGGTGGGCACGGTGGGCGTCATGCCCGGCCCGATCATGGCGTCGGTGGACGAGTTCGAGATCACGATCGTGGGCCGTGGTGGCCACGCCGCCGCCCCGCATCAAACCGTCGATCCGGTGCTCGTCGCGGCGCACGTCGTCACGAGCTTGCAGAGCCTCGTCTCTCGCCGCCGCAACCCTCTCGAAGAAGGCGTCGTGTCGGTCACGCAGGTCAGCGCCGGGCATGCGTTCAACGTGATCCCCGGCCGCGCCGAGCTCCGCGGCACCGTGCGCACGTTCGGCGGGCGTTTCTTTCAAGACGCCCCGTCCCTCGTTGCGGAGACCGCGCAGGGGATCGCGGCAGCTTTCGGCGCTAGCGCCGAGGTGCGCTACCACCGGCTCTCGGCACCGCTCGTCAACGACGCGCCCATGGCCGCGCTGATGGCCGAGGTCGCTGCGCAGGTCGTCGGCAAGGACAACGTGAGGTCCGGCGTTCGCACGATGGGCGGCGAAGACATGTCATACTTCCTGCAGAAGGTGCCCGGCTGCTTCGCGTTCGTGGGGTCGGGGCCCAGGACCGGCACGGCCGCGCCGCACCACAGCGCCGCGTTCGATATCGACGAGGAGTCGTTGGTGGTGGGGACGGAATTGTTGAGTCGGGTGGCGCTGCGATATCTCGCGCCCTGAGAGGGCGCGCTCGGTCTATCTTTCCCTCGATGCCCAATCTTCTCTCCGCCGAACCGTCGGCCTACCTCAAATCCGCCGCGCATCAGCCCGTCCATTGGCTCCCCTGGGGCGACGCGGCGTTCGCGAAGGCGCGCGCCGAGGATAAGCCGATCCTGCTCGACATCGGCGCCGTGTGGTGCCATTGGTGCCACGTGATGGACGGCGAATCGTACGAAGATCCCACCGTCGCTGAGGTGCTGAACCGCGATTTCGTCTGCGTCAAAGTCGACCGCGATGAGCGTCCCGACGTGGACGCGCGCTACCAACGCGCGGTGCAAGCACTCTCCGGACAGGGCGGTTGGCCCCTCACGGCGTTTCTCACGCCCGCAGGGGAAGTCTTCTTCGGCGGCACGTACTTCCCACCCGAGCAGAATCAGTACGGCCGCCCGGGGTTTCGCTCGGTGCTGGTCCAGGTCGCGCGCGCCTACCGCGAGGACCGCGACAGAATCAACGCCAACGCGAACGCCATTCGCCAGCACATCGTCGCATCGCTCGACGAGGCGAAAGCGGGTCGGGCGACCCCCGCCCTCGTCGAGCTCGGCGCCGACCAAATGGCCCGCATGTTCGACGTTCGCCACGGCGGGTTCGGGTCGGCGCCCAAGTTCCCCCACCCCGCTGCCTGCGAGTTCTTGTTGGCACGATGGCACGACACCAGGCTCGACTGGGCGCGCGACATCGTGGAGAAGACGCTGACGGCCATGGCGCGAGGCGGGATCCGCGATCACGTTGGCGGCGGATTCCACCGCTACGCTACCGACGAGCGCTGGATCGTCCCGCACTTCGAGAAGATGTCGTACGACAACTCCGAGCTGCTGCGCGCGTACCTCTCGGCATACCAGGCGTTCGGGACGCCGCTGTTCCGCGAAGTGGCAACCGGGACCGTCGACTGGGTGCTCGAGGTGCTGGCGGACCGTGAGCCGGGCGCCTTCTTCACGTCTCAGGACGCCGACGTCGCCTTCGGAGATGATGGCGACTACTGGACGTGGACGGTGGAAGAACTGCGAGAGGCGTCGAGCGACGAGAAGGCGTTTAACGTACTACGTCGAGTGTTCGACGTCGAAGAGCACGGAGAAATGCATCACAACCCCAAGAAAAACGTACTGTGGTGGAAACAGGACCCGGCCGGTGACGACGAATGGCCGATCCTGCGCGGCGCTCTCGCAATGCTCAAGGTCGCTCGCGACACGCGCAAGGCACCATTCGTAGACCGCGCGGCGTACGTCAACTGGAACGCGATGATGGCTGCCGCATTTCTTCAGGCCGGGGCCGTGCTCGACCGGCCCGAGTGCAACGCGCTCGCGTTGAAGGTGCTGGAACGGATCTGGAAAGAAGCGTGGGGAGTGGGGAGTGGTATGAGTCACGTGCTTGGGCGAACGGAGCCACGCGGCATGCTCGACGACAACGTGCAGGCCGCCGCCGCGTTCCTCGATGCCTACGAAGCCACCGGCGCGGCCGCGTGGCTCGAGCGCGCGACGGCGGTCATGACCTACTGCGGCGCCGCGCACTGGGACGACGCCGCTGGTGGCTACTTCGACGTCGCCGGTGGAGGCGGAGTGGCGTACCTGGCGACACGGGGGAAGCCCGTGCAGGACGCCCCCACGCCATCGCCCAACGGCGTCGCCGCGCTCGTGCTCGCCCGCTTGTGGGCCCTCACCGACAAGCCCGAATGGCGCGCGCAGCTCGACCGCCAGCTCGGCGCCTTCGGGGGCGCGGCCGGCGAGCTGTCGCTGCACGGCGCGACACTGCTCCGCGCCGCCGACTGGGCCGTGAATCCCGTCACCCGCATCGAAGTCGCGGGCCCGGCGGGGGAGGGTCCCGCCTGTGCGATGCACCTGCTCGCGCTCCAGGCGTATCGGCCGCGCAAAGTGGTGGTCCGAAAGACGGCGACGGCGCCGTCCGCCACCGTTTGCGTGGGGACCACCTGCTCGCTCCCCGTCGCCGCCCCAGACCGGCTCACCGAGCTGCTCGCGTGAATACCCGCCCCCTCGGGCGCACCGGTCTCCAGGTCAGCGAGATCGGATTTGGTGGGTGGGCGATCGGCGGGAATGCGTTCGGCAACTCGTACGGCACCACCGATGACGCCGAGTCGAAGCGTGCCGCGCGGCGCGCCTTCGACCTGGGGTGCACCTTCTTCGACACGGCGGACGTGTACGGACATGGGCACTCCGAAGAGATCCTCGGCGAGGCGCTGCAGGGCATCCGTGACAAGGTGGTGCTGGCGACGAAGGTTGGGGGCAACTTCTACAACCGCGACATCCACCCGTTGCTGCGCGAGCGCATCGCGCAGGCAGTTGGCCGGCCCCTCGATCAGATCGAATCGGGGGCGACGCTGCCGGTGACGCATGACGTGAACTTCACCAACGCGTACGTCCGGTTCGCCGTGGAGCGCTCCCTGCAACGCCTGCGCACCGATTACATCGACCTCTTGCAGCTCCACAATCCGCCGATCAACCTCATCTCGACGATGGAGACCTACGAAGTGCTGGAGCAGCTCAAGCGCGAAGGGTTGATCCGGTTCTACGGCGTGTCGGTGCACCCACCCGAAGAAGGCATCGCGGCCGTCAACGCGACCATGCCGGATACGGTGCAAATCGTGTATAACCTGGCGCGACGGGAGGCCGAAGACGCATTCTTCCCGGCCGCGCAGGCGGCGAACGTCGGCGTCATCGTGCGCGAGCCGTTGGCCAACGGGTTCCTGGCGGGCAAGTACGCGCCCGACAGCCAGTGGGAGCGCGGCGACATCCGCGCCCGGATGCCGCGCCCCTACGTCGCCCAGTTCACGGCCCTCGGCCAACGCGTCAAGGATCTGGCCGAGAAGTCAGGGCTCAGCGCCGCCCAGCTGGCATTAAAGTTCGTGCTCGACCGGAGCGACATCGCCTGCGCGATCGTCGGGATGAAGACGACGCAGCAGGTCGACGACAACCTCAACGCGGGGACGTAGATGCCGAACAAGAAAGCCGTAATCGAGACCGCCAAGGGCACTATCGAGGTAGAGCTGTTCGCCGACGAGGTCCCGGGCACGGTGGCGAATTTCGAGAAACTCGCCAACTCGAACTTCTACGACGGGACCAAGTTTCATCGCGTCATCCCCAACTTCATGGTCCAGGGCGGCGATCCGTACTCCAAGACCGGCAAGGGCCCCGTCGGGACCGGCGGTCCCGGATACATGATCAAGTGCGAAACGCAGAAGAACACCCACAAACACGTCGCCGGGACGCTGTCGATGGCGCACGCCGGCAAAGACACAGGTGGAAGCCAGTTCTTCATTTGTCATTCACCGCAACGCCACCTCGACGGCGTTCACACGGTGTTCGGCCAAGTCACCAAAGGGATGGACGTCGTGAACGCCATCAAGGGCAACGACGAGATCACATCACTTCGCGTCTCATGACCGGAGGCACTTCATGCTTGCGCTGTTGTTGACACTGTCTTTCGCAGTCCAGGACTCGGGAGCCTTCGTCGTCCGGATCGGCAATGACACGCTGTCGCTCGAGCAATACAAACGTTCGGCCACTCAGCTGCGTGGCGAGTTCGTGAATCGGTCGCCCCGCAGCGTGCATCGCATTTACACGGCTGACCTGAACCGCGATGGGTCGATTCGCCGCATCGAAGTCGTCTCGCACAACATCAGCGGTGGCCCCGGACCCGCCGAAACCAGGGGGACGCTCGAGTTCGTCGGAGACAGCGCGATCATCACGAACCCGCGCGGCGACTCCATGGTCACGACGCGCCTCGCCGTGCCGAAGGGCACGTTCCCGTATGCGCTGCACATCTACGGGCTCGTGGAGCAGATCGGGCGCCAGGCGCGGGCCAGTGGGCGCGACAGCGTCGCGCTCTCCGCGGTCACTTCGGGCAGTCAGACGAGCGGCGGCTACGTGAAAAAACGTGGCGGCGATACGCTCGTCTTCAACTTCACCGAAGGACAGCTGGCCGGACTCGGGCCGTTCACGTTCCGGCTCGATCGTCAGGGACGCCTGGTGTGGCTCACGGGCAAGGGGAGCACTGTACAGGTCGAAGTGGAGCGGGTGGCATCGATTCCGAACCTCGGCGCATTGACCGCGGCGTTCGCGACCCGGCCGCTCGGGCAGCTGTCGACCCGCGACACGGCGCGGGCCACCGTGGGCGGCGCCGAGGTTTGGGTGGACTACAGCCGCCCCCAGAAGCGCGGCCGCGAGATCTTCGGGAACGTCGTCCCGTGGAACACACCGTGGCGCACGGGCGCGAACGCCGCCACGCAGTTCAACACGACCGCCGATCTGGTCATCGGCGGCGCGACCGTGCCCGCGGGCAAGTACACGCTGTGGACGTTGCCCACGCCCAGCGGCTGGAGACTCATCATCAATAAGCAAACCGGGCAGTGGGGCACGGAGTATCACGCCGAGCAGGATCTGGTGCGGGTGGACGCCAGGGTCGAGACGTTGGCCGCGCCGGTGGAGCAGTTCATCATCGCGTTCGAGCCGGAGGCCATCACGTTCACCTGGGATCGCACCAAGGTGAGCGTACCCGTGGCGAAGAAATAGTGCACCTCGACTTCGCGGTCGTCGCCGACTATGCGCTGGTCGATCAATCGGGCAAGATGTCGGTCCTCGGCATCTTTCAGCACATCTGGGTGCAGCAGTTCCCGGCGATGCACCCGCGGCTGCACCTCGTGCTGCGTCTCAAGGGCAGGCGCACGGAGATCGGCGAGCACGCGGTGCAGATCCGCCTGGCGGACGAAGACGACACGGAGTTATTGGGCGGCTCGGGCACCGTGAACTTCGCCGAACCTCCCGCGGGCGTCACCGAAATCGAGGCGGCCGCGGTCCTCGTGTTCGATGTGCCATTTCCGCACGCGGGGCAGTACCGCTTCGAGATCACCGTAGACGGAGAGCGCAAGACGACTGTCCCCATCACCGTCTCCCAGCTGCCACAGCAGCCGCTTGAATCGCCAAACGCCGGGCCCGGCAGCTAGCGCTCTCGCCCGCCTGCCGCTGCTCGTCGCGGCGGCGGCGCTGGCGCTCGCCGTGAACCTGAGCGGGTACCGGCTGCTCGACCCCGACGAGGGGCGCAATGCCGAGGTGGCGCGGGAGATGGCGTCGTCGAACGACTACGTCCTGCCGCACCTGGACGGCCTCCCATACCTCGACAAGCCGATCGTGTACTTCGCGGCCGCGGCCGCGACCATGGAGGTACTCGGCCCCACGGAGACGGCGGCGCGACTCCCCGCGTACCTGTTCACGCTGGCCACGATCGCCGCGGTCGTGCTCTTCGCGCGCCGCCGCTGGGGCAACGACGCCGGATGGCTGGCCGGAGTCGCCGTCGCCACGATGCCGCTGGTCATGGCGTACGCGCGCGCCACGATCTTCGACAGCGCCCTCGCCTTCTGTACCACCGTCGCGATCCTGGCATTCTGGGATGAACGGCCGATTCTCGCCTGGGCCGCCATGGGGCTCGGTGCCCTGACCAAGGGTCCTGTAGCACTGCTCGTTCCGCTCGCCACCGCGATCCCGCACGCGCTGCTCACCGGCAAGCCCCTGCGCCGGCTCTTTCCATTGCTGGGGCTCGCCGCGTTTGGCGCCGTGGCGTTGCCGTGGTTCTTCGCGATCGCGGCACGGATCCCGGAGTTCCCGCATTACGTGTTCGTGCGCGAGACCCTCGAACGCGTCACGACCACCAAATTGCATCGCACGGCGCCGGTCTGGTACTACTTGCCGATCGTCCCGGTGGCGGCATTTCCGTGGATCGTGCCGGCGCTCGGGCGCGTCAAGCACTGGCGCTGGACGTGGCTCGCGCGGTGCGTCAATGCGAGCGCCGGAGAGGCGGTCTTCCTGATCTGTTGGGTCCTGGGGCCGCTCGCCTTTTTCACGCTGAACCAGTCGAAGTTGCCGCAGTACGTGTTGCCGTTGATGCCCGCCTTCGCGCTCGCGGCCGCGCGCGTGTTCGCCCGAGAGGGGATCGGCGTCGCTTGGCGGGCGTACTGCGGCGTGGCGATACTGCTGGGCACTGCGCTCATGTCGCTTACGCTGTGGCTCCCCGCGCCGATCGCGCTCACCCCCGGCGAGCGCGCCGCGATCCCGTCGGCGGCGCTGGCGTTGGGGATCGCGCTCGTCGCATCGGCCGCGCTCGTGCGCTACGCCGTCTGGCGATCTCAGCCCATCCTGGGAGTGACGGGTTACGCGATCGTGGTGATGGTGATCCCGCTCGTGTCGGGCCCGCTCCTCGCCGCCGTGGGCGACGACCGCTCAGCGGCGACACTCGCCCAGGTCATCCGCAATACGCAGCCGCCCGGGACGCGGGTCCTCGGCGTATCGGCGTTTCCGCCGTCGCTCCCCTTCTATCTTGGTGAGATGATGGACGTCGCCACGCCGACGGGACGAGAGCTGACGAGCAACTTCATCGCCGATTACGCCGACCAGCTGCGCGCGGTGCCGAATTCGCCCCTGAAACCGGCGGACTATTGGCGCGAGGTGTTGGCGCGCTGTCCGCAGCCGACGGTCTTCGTCACGCGCACCGGCGACGCACCCACTCGCGCGGCACTCGATTCCTCCCTGACCGTGCTGGCGGTGCAAGGCCGGTACGTGGTGTACGGACCATGTGCGGCATCTTCGGCGCGATAGCGCTCCGTCCCGGCACGGCGTTGCGGCACCCCGAGTGCCTCACCGCCATGGCCCAGTCGCTGCGCCATCGCGGACCTGACGGTGAGCGCATCGTCGGGCACGAGCGGGCCCGCCTCGGGGCGCGGCGGCTCGCGATCATGGATCTGACCACCGGCGACCAACCGTTCCAGAGTCCCGACGGCGCCATCTGGATGGTCTGCAACGGCGAGATCTACAACGCTCCGGATTTACGACGCGAAGCGACGGCGTGGGGTTACCCGTTTCGCTCCCGCGGCGATATCGAGACGATCGTGCCGTTCTACGAGCGGCACGGTGAGGGCGCCGTCGCGCGACTCGACGGCATGTTCGGCCTCGCGGTCTGGGACGATCGCCGCGGCCGCCTGCTCCTGGCTCGCGACCGCGCCGGCGAGAAGCCGATGTTCTGGACGGAGCGCGAGGGTGAGCTGCGCTTCGCCTCTGAAATCCAGGCACTACTCACGTTCCCCGATCAGCCGCGGCGCGTGAACCGCACGGCGCTCGCCCTGTATCGCGCCCTCGGCTACGTGCCGGGCCCGCACACGATGTTCGACGGCATCCACAAGCTCTCGCCCGCGCACCTGCTCGTGGCCGACGCGGGGGGGGAGGGGGGCGTGGAGCAACGGCCGTATTGGAGCGCCGCGGCCGCGGCAACCGCGCCGTCCCAGCTCGTCGACGCGACCCAGCTGCGCGGCACGCTGCTCCGCGCCGTCGAGCGCGAGCTGATGTCGGACGTGCCCCTCGGTGTGTTCACGAGTGGAGGCCTCGATTCGTCGCTGCTCGTGGGAGCCGCCGCGCGAGTGCTGCTGGGAGAGCGGATCCACACCTACGCGGTGCGTTTCGTCGAGCCGGGCTACGACGAGAGCGCCTACGCCGAAGCCGTGACTCACGATATCAAGACCGTGCATCACGTTGTCACCGCCGACGACGAAGGACTGCATCGCGCCCTGGACGTCGTCACGCAATCGATGGCGGAGCCGCTCGGCGATCCCGCCATTCTGCCGACCTACCTGCTCGCCGAGGCCGCGCGCAACGATGTGAAGGTCGTGCTGTCGGGCGAAGGGGCCGACGAGTTGTTCGGAGGCTACCCGACGTATTTGGGCCACAAGGCCGCCGCCGCATGGCTCCGCCTTCCCGGCGCGGTGCGGCGCGGATTGCGTTGGGCCGTCAATGCCTGGCCGGCTTCCACGGGGAAAGTCACGCTCGAGTTCATGCTCAAGCAGTTCGTCGCGGCCGCGGAGCTGCCCTGGCTCGAGCGGCACCTCGCCTGGTTCGGCGCGCTTGGCCCCTCCGGGGAGGGGGGGGTCGTGCCCGAGCTCGTTTGCAAGTTGACGGGCTTCCCACACGACGATCCACTGAACCGAGTCCTGTGGCTCGATTTCGTCACCTATCTGCCCGACGACTTGCTCGTGAAGGTCGATCGCGCCACGATGCTGGCGTCGGTCGAGGCGCGCGCGCCTTTCCTCGACCGCGAGGTGATGGAGCTCATCCTTCCGGTCCCGTCGGCGCGCAAGGTGCGGGGCTTCACCACCAAGGCGATATTAAAGGAAGCAGCGCGCGGGCTCGTGCCCGACGCCGTCATCGATCGTCGCAAACGTGGCCTGTCGGTACCGGTGGCCCGCTGGCTCAACACCGGTCTCGCGCCGCTCGCCGACCGCCTCCTCGACACGCCGCTGCTGGCCGAGCACCGGTCCGGTAAGGCCAATCACGCCCGCAAACTGTGGCCGCTCCTCATGCTGGCCCTGTGGGCCGAACGCTGGCAAGTGGACATCTCATGACCAGAGACGAAGCGCTGGCCCTGATGCACGAGCACACGCAGTCGCCCTCCCTGCGCCAGCACATGCTGGCCGTCGAAGCGACGATGCGAGCGTACGCCGTCAAATCGGGTGAAGACGTCGAGTCGTGGGGCCTGGCAGGGCTGCTGCACGACTACGACTACGAGCGCTACCCGAACCCGGAGCATTCGCCCACCGAAGGACATCCGGCGTGGGGCGTGCAGCAGCTGCGCGCGAAAGGCGTGTCGGATGCGGTGTGCCGCGCGATCCTCGGCCATGGCGACTACACCGGCGTCCCGCGCGACACGCCGATGGCCAAGACCCTGTTCGCGGTGGACGAGCTGTGCGGCTTTCTCGTGGCCTGCGCGTTGGTCCGTCCGTCCAAAAGCTTCTCCGACCTCGAGGCATCCTCGGTCAAGAAGAAGTTGAAGGACAAGGCTTTCGCACGTGGCGTGAACCGGGACGACGTGCGGCGGGGGGTCGAGGAGCTCGGCGTACCGCTCGACGAGCACATCACCTTCTGCATCCAGGCCCTGCGTCCCGTGGAGCCCACGCTGGCTCTCGGCGGAGCTGGAGGGTGACGGACCGACTCGCGCTCGCGCTCGACCGGGCGAGTGCTGCGCGCCTGATCCCCGGCAACACGATCCGGCACATTCCCGACAGCCCGGCCGCGCTCGAGGCGATGCTCGAGCTGATCGCCGGTGCGCGCCGCACCGTCCATTTCGAGAACTACATCATCCGCGACGACCGCACCGGCCACCGCTTCGCCGCCGCTCTGGAGGAGCGAGCGCGCGCCGGCGTGCAGGTGCGAGTGTTGTACGACGGTTTCGGCAGCGTCGGGACCAGCGGGCGGTTTTGGCGCGAGTTGCGGCGGGCGGGGGCCGAGGTACGAGTGTTCGGGCCGCTGCTCACCAGCGGGCTCTTCCAGCTCCTGAGTCGCGACCATCGCAAGCTCCTCGTCGTCGATGGGGGCGAAGCGATGATGGGTGGTCTCTGCATCGGCGACGAGTGGGCCGGGGACCCGGAACGCGGACGGCTGCCGTGGCGCGACACGATGCTGGCGGTCTGCGGACCGGCAGTGGCGGTGCTGGAGGGTTCGTTCGCCCGCGTGTGGGCGACGATGGGCGCCCCCCTTCCCCCCGACGCGCTCGTTCCGGCGTCGGAGCCGTGCGGCACCTCGGCACTACGAGTGGTCGACGGCGTCCCTGCGCAGTCGCGCGCCTATCGCGCCGTGCAGATGCTTGCCGCGGCGGCCCGCGAGCGGCTGTGGATCACCGACGCCTATCTCGTCGCCCCGCCGCCGCTTTACGCGGCTCTTGTGGACGCCGCCAAGAGCGGTGTCGATGTGCGCATGATTCTCCCCGGCACGAGCGACCTTCCCGTCGTCCGCACCTTCAGCCGGATCGGCTACCGCGATCTGCTGCGGGCCGGCGTCCGCATCTTTGAGTACCGCGGGCCGATGATTCACGCCAAGACGCTCGTCGTGGACCGCGAGTGGGCGCGCGTCGGCTCGACCAATCTCAACGTCTCGAGCCTGCTCGGGAATTATGAGCTCGACATCATCGCCGAGTGCGATTCGCTCACCGAGGCGCTCGCCGCGCAATTCCGGCACGATGCCGCGCGGAGTCGCGAGATCGCATTGGTCGAGCGGCGCCGCCTCTTCCCCGCGCGTCTCGTCCGCGGACCCGACGACCCCGCAGCCCCGCCGACACCGATGCTTCACAAGCGGTCACGCCGCGAGTTGCAGGCAGCCGCGGCGATCGCGCTGGTGCAAGTGGCGGGTGGCGCGCGCCGAATGGTCGCGGGCGCGGCCGCCGTTCCGTTCGCCGTGGTGGGCGCGCTGCTCCTCGTCTTCCCCACCGCGACGAGTCTTGTCCTGGCCGCGTGCTCGCTCGCACTGTCGGTGGGGCTCGCCAGTTACGCGCTCGCCCGGCGCCGCTCGCGCCGCAAGACTGATGCCGCCTGACACGCCCTCCCAACCTCCCCAGGGGGCCCCGCGTATAGCAGACGAGGCCGACCTCGTCGCCCAGACATTGGCGGGCGAGCGGGCGGCATTCGGTGTGCTCGTGGAACGATATGCCCCCCAGGCACGCCGGGTTGCGCGGGCGGTGCTGGGCGATCCCGACGAAGCCGATGACGCTGCGCAGGATGGGTTCTTGTCGGCGTTGGTGAAGCTGGGGCAGTACGACGCGCGCCGGCCCTTCGGTCCCTGGTTGATGCGCATCGTCGCGAACGCGGCGACCGATCGGCGACGCCGCCGCCAAGTGCGGCGCGTCGAACCGCTCGATCCCGGACTCGTTGGTGGAGGTCCGCGGCCCGATGCGGATGCCGTACGCAACGAGTTGGGCGAGCGGTTGCGGGCGGCGTTGGCCGAGCTGCCGCCGCGCCGGCGCACCGCGGTGGTGCTGTTCGATGTCGAAGGGTATTCGCACGCGGAGATCGCCGGGATGCTGGGCATCCCGGAAGGCACGGTCCGATCCGAAGTATTTCACGCGCGGCGCCGTCTGCGCGCGCTGCTGGCCGATTGGAAGGGAGCGTAGCACATGAATGACGAAAAGATGTTCGATCACCGCCCTGACCCCGAGCTCGGGGGTGCGCTGCGGCGCGCGCTCGATCCGCCGCGGAACGACCAGGCCGGGTTCGTGGCGCGCGTGATGGCGCGCTACGACGGCGCGTTGGCGGCTGCGACGGTCCCGACGTGGGAAGTGCTCGCCGGTTGGGCACGGCGCGGCATCGCCGCCGCGTTGGTTGCGGCCGTGGCCGGCGGGTTCCTGCTGGGCCGGGCGCTCCAGTCTCCGGAGCCGGAAACCTTCGACGCCGCGATGGCGCCGACGAGCGGCCCGGGCGTGGCGGCGCTCGTCACGGCCACCGATCCACCAGACGCGAGCATCGTGTTTGCGTCGCTCGTCGAGCAACGCTGATGGGCTCCAAAGTCTCCGCGATGGCCCTGCTCGCCGCCGTCTTCATCGCCGGCGGCGCCGCGGGGTGGCTGGTGAATGAAGGCACCGGCCACGACCGCCGGCCGCGCGGGCGGGGCCCAGACGCCATGGTCGCCTATCTGAGCAAGGAGCTGACCCTGACGCCCGCGCAGGCCGACTCGGTGCGGGCGATCTTCGCGCGCCACCGGCCGGAGATCGAAGCGCTGTCGGCCCAGGTGCGCCCGAAGTTCGATTCCATCAAGACCGTCGTGCGCGGCGAGATCGATGCCCAGCTGACGCCCGATCAGCGCGCCAAGCATGCGCGACTAATAGAGGAAGCTGAGCATCGTCGTAGGGGGGATTCGACGAACGCCAAGCCTCAGGGAGGGCGGAACTGATGCGGTGGGTGACGGGGATTATCGCGCTGACCATTGCCCTTCCAGTCCAGGCCCAGCAGGCGCCTGCGCCGCAACATCTGGAAGTGACGTTGACCGAGGCGATCCAACGGGCGCTGCTCGTGCAGCCCGCCATGGTGCAGGCCATCGGTGCCGATCGGACCGCGGGCGCCAGCAAGCGCTCGGCCCTCGGCGCCTACCTGCCGAGCGTCAGCGTCAACGCGTCGACATCGAAGGGCAACACCGGGCGCACGGACCTCACCACGGGGCAATTCATCCCTCCGGTCCGATCGTACTCCGGCGGGATCTCCGCCAACCTCGAGTTGTTCGACGGCTTCCGCCGCGCCGCGAATCTGAAGGCCGCGTCGGCCACCGGTGCCGCGGCGGACGCCGGGCTCGTGAATCAACGCTTCCAGGTGACGCTGGCGACGAAGCAAGCGTTCTACAATGGCATCGCCACGGAAGACCTGGTGCGCGTCGCGGAGTCGCAGGTGCGCCGCGCCCAGCAACAGCTGCAGATCTCGGTCGAGAAGCTGCGGGCCGGCTCGGCCACGCGTTCGGACTCGCTGCGTTCGACGGTCGATTACGGCAACGCGCGGATCGCGCTGCTCCAGGCTCAGGCGAACCTCGCCACGGCCCAGGCGACCCTGGGACGCCAGATCGGCGTCGACCAGCCCGTGCGCGCTGTGCCCGACAGCGCGCTCCCCGAGCTGCCCGACACGGCGGCCCTGCGCGCGACCCCATTGGAAAACGCACCGCAAGTGCAACAGAGCGAGGCGCAGGCGAGCGCCGCGCGCGCGCAAGTGTGGACCGCGCGGGCCCAGTACTGGCCGACGCTGTCGCTGTCGTACTCGGACAGTCGCCAAGGGACGAAGTCGCCACAGGTTCCCACCTTCGGGAATCTCCCAGACAGCTACCGCTGGAGCTTCGTGGTGTCGCTCCCGCTGTTCGACGGCTTCCGTCGCGAGCAGAGCCAGGTCACCGCGAGCGTCGCCCGGGACAACGCCGAGGCAGTGGCCGCGGACACGCGCCGCCAGGTCAACGCGCAGATGACGCAGCAAATCGCCGCGATGACGACGGCCTTCGCCAAGATCGACATCGCCCGCGCCAACGTGGCGGCGGCGACCGAGGATCTGCGCGTGCAGAACGAGCGGTATCGCGTGGGCGCCGCGACGATCCTCGATCTCCTCACGTCGCAGACGGCGCTGACGACGGCCGAAGGGAACCTGGTGCAGGCGCGGTTCGATTACCTCATCGCGCGCGCGCAGGTCGAGGCGCTGGTGGGACGGACCCTGTGACCGCCACCCAGACGATGTCCTTCCACACGGGCGACACGCCCCTGCCGGACATCGTCATCCTGACGCACAACCTCGCCCGGGAGTACGACATGGGCGGCGAGATCGTGCGCGCGCTGCGCGGCGTGGACATCCAGATCCGCAAGAACGAATTCGTCGCGATCATGGGACCCTCGGGATCCGGCAAGTCGACCCTGATGAACCTGATCGGGTGTCTCGATACGCCGAACGCCGGCGAGTACTGGCTCAACGGGCAGAAGGTGAGCGATTTGTCGGACGACGAGCTGGCGCGGATCCGCAACAAGGAGATCGGGTTCGTCTTTCAGACCTTCAACCTGCTGCCGCGCGCCGATGCGCTGCACAACGTCGAGCTCCCCCTCATCTACGCGGGGTTGGGCGCGGCGGAGCGCAAGCGGCGCGCCGCCGGCGCCCTCGAGAAAGTGGGCCTGGGCGATCGCATGGACCACCGCCCCAACGAGCTGTCGGGCGGGCAACGCCAGCGCGTCGCGATCGCGCGCGCGCTGGTGAACGAGCCCAGCATCCTGCTCGCCGACGAGCCGACGGGGAACCTCGATTCCGCGACAGGCAACGAGATCATGGGGCTGTTCCAGGAGCTCCACGACACAGGCCAGACCATCGTGCTGGTCACGCACGAACACGACATCGCGGCGCATGCGCGCCGCCAGATTCACTTGCTCGACGGCAAAATCGAGCGCGACGAGAGGATGGAACGGTAGCCGTGAACACATACATCCGGGCAGCCGGGTTGCTGCTCCTCGGCGTGGCCGCCTGCAAAAAGGCGGACTCCGCGCCGATGTACGAAGCAGTCCCCGTGGAACGCCGCACTGTGGTGGTGTCGGCCGTGGCCTCGGGCGCCATCGAGCCGATTCTCACGGTCGACGTCAAGTCGAAAGCCTCGGGCGAGATCATCGGGATGCACGTCCAGACGGGCGACGACGTGAAGAACGGCGACCCGCTGGCGACGATCGATCCGCGCATCCCGCGCAACAACCTGGCCCAGGCCGACGCCAACCTGGTGGTGGCGCAGGCGCAACTCACCAACGCCAAGGCGCAGCTCGCCCGGTCCGACACGTTGTTCAAGGCGCAGGCGATCACGCAGACGGAGTACGAGACCGCGAACCTGAGCTACGCCAATGCCAACGCGGCCGTGGTGCGCGCGCGGACCGACCTCGAGAACGCGCGCGACCGCATGACCGACACGCGCATTCGCGCGCCGCTCGGCGGCACGATCATCGCGAAGAACGTCGAGCTCGGGACCGTGATTTCGTCGCCGACGACCGATGTGGGTGGCGGGACCGTGCTCTTCAGGATGGCGAATCTCGATACGGTGCAGGTCCGCACCCAGGTGGACGAGACTGACATCGGCAAGGTGGCGCCGGGGCTCGCCGCCACGATCACGGTGGACGCCTATCCCAACCGGCCCTTCGAAGGATCGGTCCTGAAGATCGAACCGCAGGCGACCGTGCAGCAGAACGTGACGATGTTCCCGGTGCTGGTGCGGATCGCGAATCCAGGCCACCTGCTCAAGCCGGGCATGAACACGGAGGTCGAGATTCACGTGGGGCGCCGCGAGAACGTGATCGCGATTCCCAACGCGGCGCTGCGGACGCAACGTGACGTCGCGTCGGCGGCGCAGGTCCTCGGCCTCGACCCCGCGCAGGTGCAGCAGGAGCTCGCCGCGCGGCCTGCAACACAGGTCACCCGTGACAGCGCGTCGCTCGGCGGCACTCGGCCTCGCCCCGACTCCGCGCCGAAGCCTGCCGGAAACACGATGACGACTCCCGACGGCCGCACGATTCAGCTGCCGCCGGGCGTCACGGAGGCGCAGGTCCGTTCGGCGTTCCAGAAGCGCATGTCGGGCCAGGCGCTCTCGGCCGACGAAGAGAACGCGATGCGCGCGATGCGCGCGGCGTTCCAGCGTGCCGGAGGCGGGGGCGGGGGCGGGGGCGGTGCCGGAGGCGGCGCGTTCCGGGTCCGCGCCGGCGGCGGCGACATCTCGAGTTACATCGTCTTCGTGCTCCGGAAGGGCAAGCCGACCGCGGTCAACGTGCGCACCGGGCTCACCGATCTCGACTACATCGAGGTCGTGAGCGGACTCACAGAGCAAGACACCGTGCTCGTGTTGCCGAGCGCGTCGCTGCTCAACGCACAGAAGGACATGCGCGACCGCATGCGCAGCGTAACGGGTGGTGGCCTCCCGGGACTGCAGCAGCAGCCCACCGGCGGCGCGCGGCCGCAGGTGCAGGTCCAGACCAGGCCCTGACCGATGCTGCTCACCGAGATCTTCCAGGTCGCGCTGCAGGCGATCCGCGCCAACAAGCTCCGGTCGTTTCTGACGATGCTGGGCATCATCATCGGCGTCGGCGCGGTCATCACGATGGTCGCGCTGGGGAGCGGCGCGCAAAAGGCGGTCCAGGCGCGCATCCAGGCGCTCGGCCCGACGCTGCTATCGCTCTATCCCGGTCAGGCGTTCCGCGGCGGCATCGCGTTCGATATGCGCGTCAGTCTCACCGTGGACGACTACAAGGCCTTGTCGAACGACACGCGCTACGTGAAGGCGGTGGTCCCGGAGCTGACTCGCAACCTGCAGGTCAAGCGCGCGGGCCAGAACGTCAACGTGAGCGTCGTCGGCACCACGCCGAACTACGTGCCGGTGAAGAACTACACGATCACGGCGGGACGGATGTTCACCGCTGGTGAGGACGAGTCGCGGCGCGGGTACGCCGTGCTCGGTTCGGCGATTCCGGAGATGTTCAACGCGAATCCGGCGGCCATGATCGGCCAGTCGATTCAGATCCGCGGCATTCCGTTCGAGATCATCGGGGTGCTGTCGGTGAAAGGCTCGGGCGGCGGGTTCGGCAATCCCGACGAGCAGATCCTCATCCCGCTCTCGACCGCGCGCTACCGCATCATGGGCACCGACCGGCTGCGGTCGATCACCGTGGACGCCGCCGACATGAAGCACATGACGCTCGCGATGATCGAGATCGAACGCGTCTTGCGGCGCGAGCACAAGATCCGGCCCGGCGCGGAGAACGACTTCCAGATCCGGAACCAGGCGGACATCCTCGCCACTTTTCAGGAGACCACCGAGACGTTTACGTACCTGCTGGCCGGCATCGCCGCCGTGAGTCTGCTCGTCGGCGGCATCGGCATCATGAACATCATGCTCGTCTCGGTCACGGAGCGCACCCGTGAAATCGGAGTGCGCAAGGCGCTCGGCGCCACCAAGAACCACATCCTGCTTCAGTTCCTGATCGAGGCACTCGTCCTGTGCGTGTTGGGTGGGTTGATCGGAGTCATATTTGGCTCGCTCGGTGCCGTGGCGCTCTCGACCCTGAAGCACTGGAACACCTCTATTAGCGTCTTCGCCGTGCTCCTCGCCTTCATCTTCAGCGCCGTGGTGGGGCTCTTCTTCGGAATCTGGCCGGCGCGGCGCGCGGCGTCGCTGGATCCCATAGTCGCGCTACGGTACGAATAGACGGTTTCACCGACGAAGCGTCGGTGGGACGGGATGGGTGATGCGGGGTGCGAGAAGCGTCGTGACGAATCGTTGACGCATCCCGCATCCCGCATCTCGCATCCCGGATTAGATTGTCCCCATGCTCGCTACGCTCGCCTTGCTCCTCCAAGCCGCCGGCGATCCGCCGGTCTACGACGGTCGTTTGAAGCAAACCGAAGTGCGCATCCCGCGGGTCGAGGCGACGGTCACGATCGACGGCGCCCTCGACGAAGCCGTGTGGAGGAGCGCCGCCCGCCTGACAGGGTTCACGCAGTACCGCCCGATCGACAGTCGGCCCGCCGCGGATTCAACGGAAGTGCTGGCGTGGTACGCGCCCGACGCGATCTACTTCGGCATCCGCGCCTACGAAGCGCACGGCAACGTGGTACGGGCCACGCTGGCCGACCGCGACAACATCGACGCCGATGACAACGTTCAGATCCTGCTGGACACCTTCAACGATCGGCGCCGAGCCCTGCTCTTCGCGGTCAACCCGTACGGCGCGCAGGAAGACGGCGTGCGCAGCGAGGGACTGGCGGGGGCCGCGGGCGGTCAGAACGCGGGGTTCCGGTTCGACGGCGTGATCGACCTGAATCCGGACTACGTCTACCAGTCGCATGGCCGGCTCACACCGTTCGGCTACGAAGTCGAAGTACGGATCCCTTTTAAGAGTCTCCGCTACCAGAGCGGCGCGACGCAGGACTGGGGACTCCAGGTCGTGCGCACGACGCAGCACACCGGCTATGAAGACACCTGGGCGCCGGTGGTCCGCGCCAGCGCGAGTTACCTGATTCAGTCGGGGAGCTTGAAAGAGTTGACGGGCATGCGCCGCGGGCTCGTCATGGACGTGAGTCCCGAGTTCACGTCGCACGTCGACGGCGCACCGCAGGCGACCGAATACGGTTACGGCACCGTCGACCCCCAGATCGGCCTCAATCTCCGCTGGGGGATCACGCAGAACCTGAGCCTCACGGGCACCGCCAATCCCGACTTCTCGCAGGTCGAAGCCGATGTCGGACAGGTCACGGTGAATCAGCGGTTCGCGCTGTTCTTCCCCGAGAAGCGACCCTTCTTCCTGGAAGGCCTCGAGCAGTTCGACACACCGAACGCCTTGATCTACACGCGCCGTATGGTGTCTCCCGTTGCCGGAGCGAAGTTGACGGGCAAGGTCGGTGGGACGGCGGTCGCCTACATCGGCGCCGTAGACGAGGATAACCCCTTCATCCCCGGCACCGACCACCCTATCGTCAATCTCCTGCGCCTGCGGCGCGACCTCGGCGCCAGCTCGACCCTGGGCGTTGCGTACACCGACCGCATCGAGGGCAGCGCCTACAATCGCGTGCTCGGCGCTGACGCGCGCGTGGTTTGGAAGAAGATCTGGTTCTCAGACGCCCAGTTCGTCGGCTCGTGGACGCAGGACGCGGCCGGCGTCCGAGCCGGTGAGCTGTGGGACGTGACGTTCTACGACCGCACGGGCCGCTCCTACGGCAACCACGGCGAGCTCGTCGGCATTAGTCCCGACTTCCAGGCGTCGAGCGGCTTCGTGAACCGCGTCAACGTCGTGCAGGCCCGCATCTTCAACCGGTTCTCGATCTACGGGAAGCCAGGGGCGCTGCTCGAGCAGGGCACCACGTTCTTCATGATTCAACCGACGTGGCGCTACCACGACTTCCCCGGCAGCACTCTCGAGGGGTCGCTTGGCGAGACCATCCTGCTGACCCTGCGGGGCGGGTGGGGCGTGAACGCCAATTGGCAGAACAACCACCAGCGTTTCGACCCCCCCGACTATGCCGGGTACGCGACGAGCGGCGTGGGCACGCCGTTTGTCGTCCCGCACGGGCTCTACAACCTCTGGGGTGGCAACGTCGGGTTCAACACGCCGAACCGGGCCCTTACGCTGAACGCGAACCTCGGCGCCGGCCAAGGCGCGATCTTCGCCGAGGCGGCCGAAGGGCGAGGCCTGAACGCGTTCGTCGGCCTGACGTGGAAGCCGACGACCGCCCTGCGGATCGACGGGCAGTGGGTACACCAGCGCCTCACACGCGCGCGGGACGGCAGCCGCTTCTCCACGGCCAACATCCCGCGCCTCAAGATCGAGTACCAGCTTTCCCGCGCGATCTTCTTCCGATACGTGGGTCAATACGTGTCGCAAGAACAGGCGGCGCTGGTCGACCCGCGCACCGGCCAACCGTTGTATTTCTTCGACCCCGATTCCGCGAGCTACTTCCAGGTGGGACCGCAGGTCAGACACGATTTCCGCAATGACCTGCTCTTCTCGTACAGGCCGACGCCGGGCACCGTGTTCTTTTTTGGTTACGGCGCTTCGCTCAGCGAGCCGACGGCCTTCAGCTTCCGCGATCTGCGGCGCACGTCGGACGGCTTCTTCCTGAAGGCGAGCTATCTGTACCGGATGTAGGTTTCGGTTGTGGTCGATCACGCGTTGAGCCTCGAGACCCAGCTCGTTCAGGAGCAGCACGCCAAGCAGCGCCAGTATGTGCTCGCCAATACGCGGGCACGCTGGGGCTTCGTCGGATTCGGCATCGCCCTGCTGATCGGTGTGAAGGTCGCCGGGATCGTTCCGCTCTCCATCTGGTTCATCCCGGCGTTCGCGGCCGCCTTCGCCACCGCGAACTACGGCGTGCGGCGCCTCGCTCTGCGGACGACGTTCCAACCCTGGTACGCCCAGCTCAACCTCGTGGTCGGCTGCCTGACGATCTCGGCGGCGCTGTACGCCATCGGCCCCACGGGACATGTGCTGTACGGCGCCTTCCTGATCGCCCCGTTGCAGGCAGCGCTCTACCTGGGGCGGCGCGAAGCGTGGGGCGCGCTGGGGATCAACATCGCGGGGTTCGGCCTGATCACCGCGTTGCGCGGCTGGAGCTGGTCGCTCTATCTGCAGGAATCGCTGGTGCTGCTGTTCGCCTGTGTCGCGCTCGTGCCCATGCTGGTGCGCATTGTCGACCGGCTCCGCTCCGCCCGCGGTGTGCTGGCCCAGGTGGAGCGCGGGGACCTGCGAGTGCAGACCAAGGATTCCGAGCTCGACGAGATCGGGTACCTCGGCCTGAGCGTCAACCGCACCACCGAGAGCATCTCCGATATCGTGCGCCAGGTGCAGCGCCAGGGTGAAGACCTCGCCGCCATGGCCCAGCAGCTCGCCGCCTCGGCAGAAGAGCTGCAGGCAGGGTCGCAGGAGATTTCCGCGACCACACAACAGCTGTCCGAGGGGACGGAACGGCAGCGGCAACTCATTGGACATGGCCGCGAGGACTCGCTGGCCGCCTCGGACCTCGCGGTGT
>Ga0193697_1000154_pt1 | contig 26585 bp, 21 predicted proteins | sample L3m2metaG_FD_145073 | JGI IMG/M metagenome (GOLD analysis project Ga0193697, IMG submission 145073) | Soil microbial communities from a riparian zone of the East river system, Colorado, United States - L3m2 | ecosystem: Environmental > Terrestrial > Soil > Riparian zone | place: USA: East River...
CCCCATGCGTAAGCGGCCGCCGCAAGAAGTACGGCTGGGTGCGCTCCGCCTCGCGCGCCACGGCGACGACAAACCGTTGCGTACTCACCGCCCCCGCGGATACGGTGGCACCGCCGAAATCGAGGCGCTCGACGGTCCACCCTGCCGGCGCCCGAACATCGAGGCTATCGACTCGGATGGCGCTGTCCCCGGCGTTCCACACGTTCACCTCGACCTGGAGGCGCTGGCCCTGCGTCACGATCCCGTCGTCGGTGGTGCCGTCGATCGCCACGCCGGCCGCGATCGCCACCGCCCGCTCGAGCAGCGCGCGCTGGTCGGCGTCGCTCCCGCCTAGCACGCGCAGCGCGCGACTCAAGTACGGCAACGCCGCGGCGGGGCGCCACGGGTTGAGCGCGGCGCGCGCAGAGTCGATGAGCGGGGCGTAGCGCTCCATGCCGCCGCCGTGCACCACTGTGTCGACCCCGGCGAAGAGTCCCGTCCCAGTTGCACCGGGCCGGGTCGTGATCAACGAGAGCCGCACGCTGCTCGGCCCCGGGCGCTGCAGCTGTCCCATGTCCTGCGAGCGGTGACGGCTGCGGCTCGCCATCGCGAGCTGGTAGTACGACTGGCCGATAACGGGATCGAGGGTGCCGGCGGGGAGCGTGAGGCTCGTCGCGGCGGAATCAAACCGGGTCGAGCGATACAGCTTGACGGGCCCCCACGTGGAGTCGCGCAGCGCGTCGAAGGCCTGGCGCGCCAGCAACCCCGCCACCTGGTGCTGGCCATGCCCGTCTGCCGGAGTGCCCGCGAAGACAGAGACGATGATCTGGGGCCGGAAGCGGCGGATGACGTCGATGACGTCCTTGAGGAGCGAGTCGCGCGGCCAGAAGCGGAACGCTTCGTCGGCCGACTTCGAGAAGCCGAAATCGTAAGCGCGCGTGAAGTACTGCCGGGCGCCATCCAGGTCGCGCGCGGCAAGCAGCTCTTCGGTGCGAATGATGCCGAGACCGGGGCCGAGCTCCGCCCCGATGAGATTCTGCCCGCCTTCACCGCGGGTGAGCGAGAGATACGCGGCCTGGGCGCCGAGGCCACGCGACAGCAGCACGAGGAGCTGCGTGTCTTCGTCGTCGGGATGGGCGCCGATCACGAGCACGCGCTTGTTCGCGCCGAGCTGCTCGAGAATACCCGCCAACGCCGCGACGCCGCCGGTGCCGGGTGGGGTCATTTGCCCCACCCCGGATCCGACGGCGCCGATACTAAGGAAGAGGACGAGTCCGAACGCGCGTCGCACTATTGGGAAAGGTATACCGTGCCACCCTTCATAACGAACTTGACGCGTTGGAGTTCCGTGATGTCCCGGAGCGGATCCCCCGCGACCGCGACGAGGTCGGCGTAGAGTCCGGGCGCAATCGCGCCGATGTTCTGCTCCTGACCGAGGAGGGCCGCGGCGACCGACGTGCCGGATTGAATCGCCTGCATCGGCGTCATGCCGTACTGCACGTAGTACTCGAACTCCTTGGCCTGGTTGATTTCGGTCCACGGGAATCCGCCGACGTCGGTGCCCAGGGCGATTTTGACGCCTTTGCGCAGCGCGCGCCCGAAGGCGCGGCGCTCGAGCGCCACCAACGCCGGCCACGCGCCACCCCGCGGCACGACGTGCACGCCGACCGTCACCGTGGGAACCCAATACACGTTGTTCCGGACCATCACGTCCATCAACGAGTCGGTGAGCCCGTCGCCATGCTCGATCGAGTTCACGCCGGCGCGCAGCGCGGCCGCGATGCCGTCGGATCCGATCGCGTGCGCGGCGACTTTGCGGCCCAACCGGTGCGCCTCATCCACGATGGCCCGCGCCTCGTCATCGGTGAAGTTCACCCAGCTGCGGAGCGTGCTGTCAGGGGTGAAGTAGTAGCGGCGGTCGCTGTAGTACTTGATCCAGTCGGCGCCGTGCTGCACCTGCTCGCGCACCGCGAGGCGGGCGTTGTCGGCGCCGTCCACCGTCTGGACGCCGTGCGGCAGGTCGATCTCCCAGTTGGGGGTGCCGATCGGATACATGCCCGTCGGCGCCATGGCGCGCGTCGACGCGAAAACGCGGGCCCCCGGGACCTCGCCGCGGTTCACCGCCAGTTTCACGTCCACGTCGGCGTACATCGCCCCTTCGGTCTCCAGATCGCGGATCGCGGTGAACCCGTGCTCGAGCGCGATGCGGGCGTTGCGGGCGGCGAGGATGGCGCGATACGGGATCGACTGCTTGAGGAGCTGGTCCTCGTACTCCTCAGAGGTGACGTCTCCCTGGAGCAGCATATGCGTGTGTGTATCGATGAAGCCCGGGAGGACAGTCATTTGCGAAAGGTCGATCACCTTGGCGTTCGGGGCCTGCGCCTGCACCTGCGCGAGCGGACCGACGGTCCGAATGCGCTCACCGTCGATCAGGATCCCGACGTTGGTCTGCACCTGGGCCGAGCGGCCGTCGATCAGGCGGCCGGCCTTGATCAGAATCTGTTGCGGCGGGGCCGTGGGGGCTTCACCTTGAGCCGCGAGGGGCGTCGCGAGTACGGTCAGAAGGAGGGACAGACGGCGCATGAACTAGAGCTCGGGAAGAGGGCGTCGCAAATCTAGCCGCGCTCGGCCCGGGACGGTAAGCTTTCCCCGCGCATATCCCTCACCGCTGGAGGCCGTCCATGTCGGTGCGTGTGACTTGTCAGTGTGGAACGTCGTACGAGCTGAAGGACGAGTTCGCCGGAAAGCTGGTGAAGTGCCCGCAGTGCGGGCGCGAGAACCGGGTCCCCGCCGGACGGGCCGGCGTCCCGGTCCAGGTCCAGGCCGATCCGGTGTTCGACCGGGACATCTTCCTGCTGCGCCAGCAGCTGCTCAAGATCTCCGAGAAATACGACGTGGGCGACGAGAAGGGCAACAACATCATTTACGTTGAGCGCCCGGCGCACTTGCTCCGCAACCTGGGTGCGGCGTTCGCCGGCATTGGCGCGGCGACCGTCGTCATGGTGGCGTTCGCCACCGTCGCCGACCAGACGCCCCCCGGGAGCACGGCCAGCGGAATCCTGATTCTCCTCGGCGTCATCCTCGCCCTCGTCGCGCTCGTCGCCGTCGGGGTGCCCCTCTCCGCGAAGCGGCACGTCACGTTTTATCGTGACGGCTCGAAGCGCGACCGGCTCATCGAAGTGCTGCAGGACAAGAAGTTCCAGCCGATCACCGCGACCTACACGGTGCGGGACTTCCGCGGGCAAACACTGGCGCGATTCGGGAAGAACATCTTGTGGAACTTCATCCGCAAGCGCTGGTACGTGTACGCCGCGAACGGGCAGCTGCTGTTCCTCGCCAAGGAAGACTCGGTCATCCTCTCGTTGCTGCGGCGCTTCCTCGGCCCCATGCTTGGCCTGCTCCGGACGAACTTCATCTTCGTGCGGCCTGACAGCGAGGACGTGATCGGCGAGTTCAAGCGCAAGTTCACGATCCTCGACCGCTACGTCCTCGACATGAGCGGCGATCCGCAGCGCCTGATGGACCGCCGCGTGGCGCTCGCGCTCGGCGTGATGCTCGATACGGGAGAGCGCCGGTGACAGACCCCGGCCGGCGTGAGGAGCCCATCACCATCACGCCGGACATGCTCGCGAAGAGCGGTGCCGGCGCCGGCCGCGTCGATTTCGAGCGCGGCATGCGGCACGCGCCGCCCTTCATTCTGTTCCTCATCGCCGCGAATCTCGCGATGTTCGCGTGGGAGATCGCGGCCGGCGCGCTCGCCGATCGGGAGACGATCATCGAAGCGGGCGCATTGGTGCGCGAGCGGGTGCTCGCGGGTGAATGGTGGCGCCTGATGAGCGCCATGTTCCTGCACGGCAGCATCGATCACATCTTCGGCAACATCGTCGTCCTGTACATCGTGGGACTGGCATGCGAGCACGCCTTTGGCCTCGCGCGCACCGCGGTGGTGTACTTCGCGAGCGGCATCGCTGGCGGACTCCTCAGCATGACGATGGGGCCGGGCCCGTCGGTGGGGGCATCAGGGGCGATCTTCGGCGTCATCGCCGCGGTCATCGTCGTCCTGTACCGCTGGCAAGACCGCTTCTACGTCCGCGACAAACGGATCGGGTTCGTGCTGCTCGTGTGGGCGGGGTGGCAGATCCTGACGGGTCTCGCCAACCCGTTCATCGACAACTTCGCCCATCTCGGCGGGTTGGCGGGCGGGGCCCTGGCCGCCCTGGCCCTGCGGCCGCGCCTCCTGCCGGCCGGGACGCCAGCATAGATTAGGCGTATGGCCACGACCGCCGAACCGAAACGTCCTCCCCCGTCTTCCGTCAGCGCCGACGAAGCACGCGACGTCGCCGAATCGGCCCGCGAGCAGGAGTGGGCGGCGCCCAGCTTCGTTCGTGACCTGTTCCTCGGCAACCTCCGGATGGATCTGATCCACCCGTACCCGGAGCAGGACGCCGAAGAGGTGGCGCGCGCCAAACCGTTCCTCGACAAGCTCGAGCGGTTCCTGCGCGAAAAAGTCGACTCCGACCAGATCGATCGTGAAGGGGAGATCCCCGAGGCCGTCATCCAGGGCCTGCGCGACCTCGGCGCCTTCGGCATCAAGATCCCGCGCGAGTACGGCGGCCTCGGTCTGTCGCAGCTGTCGTACATGAAAGCGATCGAGCTCGTGTCGTCCGTGGACGGCTCGATCACCGCCCTGCTCTCCGCCCATCAGTCGATTGGCGTGCCGCAGCCGCTCAAGATGTTCGGCACTGACGCGCAGAAGAAGCAATACTTCCCCCGCCTCGCCAAAGGCGCGATCTCCGCGTTCGCCCTCACCGAGAGTGGCGTGGGCTCCGATCCCGCCGCGCTCGAGACCATGGCGGTTCCGGGCGAGGACGGCGAATGGATCCTGAACGGCGAGAAGCTGTGGTGCACCAACGGGACGAAGGCCGAGCTGATGGTCGTGATGGCGCGCACCCCGTCGAAGGTCGTGCGCGGAAAAGAGAAGCGGCAGATCTCGGCGTTCATCGTGGAGACGAATTGGCCCGGGGTCGAGGTGACGCACCGTTGCCACTTCATGGGTCTCAAGGCGATGTACAACGGCGTGATCCGTTTCACCAACGTCCGCGTGCCGAAGGAGAACCTGCTGTGGGGCGAGGGCAAAGGCTTGAAGCTCGCCCTCATTACGCTCAACACCGGACGCCTGACGCTGCCGATCTCGTCGGTCGCCGCGGGCAAGCGCTGTCTCGAGATCTCGCGCCGCTGGTCGGCGGAGCGCGTGCAGTGGGGCCGGCCGATCGGCCAGCACGATGCGATCGCCCAGAAGATCGGTGCGATGGCCGCCAACACGTTCGCGATGGAGGCCGTGGCCGAGCTGTGCGGCGCGATGGCCGAGCGGGGCGGCTACGACATCCGGCTCGAGGCCGCGATCGCGAAGCTGTACAACTCGGAGGCGGGCTGGCGCATCATCGACGACACGCTGCAGATCCGCGGCGGCCGCGGCTACGAAACAGCGGACTCGCTCAAGGCGCGCGGGGAGCCGGCGATCCCGGTCGAGCGCATCATGCGCGACTTCCGCATCAACCTGATCTTCGAAGGCTCATCGGAGATCATGCACCTGTTCATCGCGCGTGAAGCCGTCGACAAGCACCTCCAGGTCGCGGGCGACGTCGTCCTGCCCGGGAAGTCCTTCGGGCAGCGGCTCGCGGGCCTCGGGCGCTCCGCGGCGTTCTACGGGTGGTGGTATCCGTCGCGCTGGCTGGGGTGGGGAGTCTGGCCGCGCTACGCCGGGTTCGGATCCCTCGCGCGCCACGTCCGGTTCGTCGAGCGCAATGCGCGGCGTCTGGCCCGCGGCGTGTTCCACTCGATGATCCGATTCGGTCCGAAGCTCGAATTGCGCCAGGCCGTGCTCTTCCGCCTGGTGGACGTCGGCGCCGAGCTGTTCGCGATGGCCTCCACCTGCGCGCGGGCGCGGTGGCTCCTGAAGCGCGACCGCGCGAGCGGCGAGCGTGCCGTGCAACTCGCCGATGTGTTCTGCCGCCAGGCGCGCGGGCGCATCCGCGCGAAGTTCGCCGGACTGTGGCGCAATGAAGACGTGCCGACCTACAAAGTGGCGCAAGACGTGCTCAAGGGTGAGCACCGCTGGCTTGAGAGAGGGATGGTAGAGCTAGACGGCTAGTGGACTAGGCCGCTTGATGCGCGATCATGATGCTCTTCAGGCGCTCCGGTCCCTCCGCGCCCGCGCCTGCGTCGCCGTACGGCGCAGGATGACCCTCCGCTTCCAGCACGACACTCGGACAGACTAGCGGATACTGCCGCGCCCGGATGCGGTCCGCCGCGGGCGCGGCGGCGACGGGCGCCGCAATGATCACCTGCCGCGCGCCGAGCTGCTCCGCCGCCTTCGCGGCCGCCAGGACCTTCCACGGATACACGATCTGTCCGTCCACGATCACGACGGTGCGGCCCTGCAGGTTCTTCACGGGCCGCTGCGTGCGGTAGAGCACCAGGTCCTGCTTCACGCGCGCGCGAGATTCGTCGATGGCCGCCTGAAGTTTCTCGAGCAGGTTCATCCCCGGCATGAAATCGGGATCCATCTCGGCGGGCGCCGACTCCGCCATGGCGCCGATCGGCGCGAGATTGGAGCCGAGCTTGATGAACGACGCGACAATCACGTCGAATTGCGCGCCCATCGCCTTGGCGGCATGGGCGGCAATCTCCACGCCCTCGGGCGTGATCCCGAGCAAGATGCAGGACTGGTAGCCCTGCCCCGCCAGCTGCTGGCCAAGGATGGCCCCCGCGCTGGAGCGCGTGGGATACAGGCTGGGGCGGGACGATCGAGCGTCAGCCACGGTGCGGCAAGATACGAAAGCCCGCCGCTCCCCGCCACAGGTTATCTTTTTCGGGCACCCAACGCGGGACGTCGCAGTGGCGAAGGACACCCTCTCCATCACCGATAATCGCACGGGAAAGTCGTACGAGATCCCCGTTCAGGACGGGACGATCAAGGCGGCGGACCTGCGCCAGATCAAGGCATCGCCCGACGACTTCGGGCTGATGAGCTACGACCCGGCGTACATGAACACGGCCTCAGCCCGCAGCGCGATCAGCTACATCGACGGCGACCGCGGCATCCTGCGGTATCGCGGCTACCCCATCGAGCAGCTCGCCGAAAAGAGCACGTTCCTCGAAACGTCGTACCTGCTGCTGCATGGCGAGCTGCCCTCGGCGGCGGAGCTCGATTCCTGGGTCCACAACATCACGCACCACACGATCATTCACGAGAACATCAAGAAGTTCATCGATGGCTTCCATCACGACGCGCACCCGATGGGCGTGTTCGTGAGCACCGTCGCGGCGTTGTCGACGTTCTATCCCGAGGCGAAGCACATCACGGACGAGATCTCGCGCCGCAACCAGATCTTCCGGTTGATCGCCAAAACTCCGACGCTCGCCGCCTTCGCCCACCGCCACACGGTGGGGATGCCGTATGCGTATCCCGACAACGATCTGAGCTACACCGGCAACTTCCTCAACATGATGTTCAAGGCGACCGAGGTGAAATACGTCCCGAACCCGACGCTCGAGCGGGCCCTGGACGTCCTCTTCATCCTCCACGCCGACCACGAGCAGAATTGCTCGACCAGCGCCATGCGGGCCGTGGGCTCGTCTCACGCCGACCCGTACTCCTGCATGGCGGCCGCCGCCGCGGCGCTGTACGGACCGCTGCACGGGGGGGCGAACGAGGAAGTGTTGCGGATGCTGCGGGAGATCGGGACGGTCGACCATATCCCCGCGTACATCCATCGGGTGAAACAAGGGGAGGTCCGGCTGATGGGCTTCGGGCACCGCATCTACAAGAACTACGATCCGCGTGCCACGATCATCAAGCGCACCGCCGAGCAGGTGTTCGACGTCACGGGCAAGAATCCCTTGATCGACATCGCGATCGAGCTGGAGCGCATCGCGCTGCAGGACGAGTACTTCGTGTCGCGCAAGCTGTACCCCAACGTGGATTTCTATTCGGGGATCATCTACGAGGCGATGAAGCTGCCGGTGGACATGTTCCCGGTGCTCTTCGCGATCGGACGTACGCCCGGGTGGCTGGCGCAATGGCAGGAGATGCTGCTCGACAAGGAGCAGAAGATCGCGCGGCCGCGCCAGGTCTATACCGGCGCGCCGGTGCGGGATTACGTAGCCATCGAAAAAAGAGCGTAAGAAGTAAGACGTCGAATTGCTACGTCATCGTTCAACGCCGTTCTCTTACGGGGTTATATGCCGACCTACATCCTGCTGTCGAATCTGACCGACGACGGCGCCAAGGCGTTGAAGGCCAAGCCGAAGCGCTTGCAGGAAGTGAACAAGGAGATCGAGAAGTTCGGGGCCAAGGTCACCGCGCAATACGCGGTGCTCGGCCCCTACGACTTCGTCAGCATCGTGGAGTGTCCCGACAACGAGACGATCGCCCGCGTGTCGGTGGAGCTCTCCTCGCGCGGCAGCGTACGGCTTCTCACGCTGCCCGCGCAACCGGTCGCGAACTTCGTCCGCAACCTGAAGAGTTGAGCTAGCGGCGCTTCTTGCCGCCGCGCCGCGGCCGGAGCGACCGCTCGGGCTTTGGGGCTTCCCCGAACTGCACCCGCGGCTGCATCGGCGGTACCGAAGGCTCGAAGCCGGGAATCACTTCCCGCGGGAATCCCTTCCCGATCAGCTTCTCCACGTCGGCCATCAGCAACCACTCATCCGGAGAGATCAGCGTCAGCGCGAGGCCCTGCGCGCCGGCGCGAGCCGTGCGGCCCACGCGGTGCACGTACACCTCGGGATCGGTCGGCACGTCGAAGTTCACGACCATGCGGATGCCGTCCACATCGATCCCGCGCGCCGCAATGTCGGTCGCGACGAGGATCTCGGCTTCGCCGGAGCGGAACTGATCGAGGGTGCGCTGCCGCTGGCTCTGCGCCTTGTCGCCGTGCAGCGCATTGGCCGCGATCCCCTCGCGCCGCAGGAACGTCACGAGCTTGTCGGCGCCGTACTTGGTGCGGGTGAAGACGAGCGTCTGACCGGCGGGCTTCGCCTTGAGGATCGACCCCAGGGCGCCCTTCTTCTGGAGCTTATCGACCGCGACGATGATGTGCTCGATGCCGTCGGCGGGCTGCGCGCGGCGGCCGATCTCGACCGACGCATGGCCGTTCCAGGCCCGGCGCGCGAGCGCGTCGACCTCGGGCGAGATCGTCGCCGAGAAGAGCATCGTTTGACGTTCGTCGGGGAGCGCGTTCAAGATCTTGCGCACGTCAGGGGCGAACCCCATGTCGAGCATGCGGTCCGCTTCATCGAGCACGAGCACTTCGACCTTCGCGAAGTTGACGTGCCCGCGCTCCATATGGTCGAGGAGACGACCGGGCGTGGCCACGACGATGTCGGCGCCGTGCTTCAGCGCGCGCGTCTGTGGCTCCATCCCGACGCCACCGTAGACCGCGGCACCCTTGAGATGGGTGTGCCGACCGTAAGCGCGGATGCTGGTGACGACCTGCTCCGCCAGCTCACGCGTGGGCACGAGAATGAGCGCGCGGAGGACGCCGCGCGCACCGGCCGTGAGGCGCTGAAGAATCGGCAGCACAAACGCGGCCGTCTTGCCGGTACCGGTCTGCGCCGATCCGATCAGGTCGCGGCCCGCGAGGGCCAGCGGGATCGCCTCGGACTGGATTGGGGTGGGGTGCTCGTAACCTTCATCGGCTACGGCACGCACGAGCTCGGGCGCGAGGCCCAAAGCAGTGAATGGCATAAAACTCCTTAACTGCACACGCGCGCTGCGGGTGGCCGAATGCCACCTCGTCGCAACGACGCCTTCGATTTTGAACCTGGGGGATTGGACCGTGCGTGTGTTCAGCGACGGAGTCCCTGAGCGGGACTATCCGGGGGGATGCCAGCTCGCGGTTCTAAGCGACAGAAAGCTAACTACTCACGCCTCAGACGCAAAGGGCTCAGTAAGACGCCGAGACGCTCAGACGCCTAGCGGTTGTGAGGCATGAGGTTGCAGGTAGACCTGCGTACTCGTGCCTGTTACCCGCTAGGCGTCTCGGCGCCTCGGCGTCTGTCTGAGCGCCTACTTCCCTGTCGTTGGTTCGGTACCCCACCACCACATCGTCGGCAGGGCCCGTTGGCGCGGCCACACCTCGTTGAGCGTCTCCCCCTCATACAGGCGCCCGTTCTTCATGACATATCGGATCGTATTCGTGTTGTGGATGTCCTCGAGGGGATTCGCGTCGAGCACGATCAGATCGGCCAGTTTGCCCGGTTCGAGCGAGCCGAGGTCCTGCTCCATCCCGATGGCGGTGGCGCCATGCATCGTCGCGACGCGCAGCACGTCCAGCGGCTTCATCCCGCCCGCGGCCATCGCCCACAACTCCCAGTGGTCACCCAGGCCGTCCATCTGCCCATGTCCCCCGAGCCCCACGTGGCCCCCCGCCTGTACGATCGCATTCGCGGACGCGGCAATGCGCGGGAACACGTACTGATTGTCGCGGAACCAGGGACGCCGCTCGGCGCGTTGATCGATTTCATCGTGCGGCATGAAGCGCCGCACCTTCGCGTTGTCGTGAATGTCGAAATGCTCGTAGAAGTAGTTCTCACTCCACGGCCCGCCGTACGACACGAGCAGTGTCGGCGTGTAGTTGATGCCCGACTGCGCGATCAACTGCACGGCGTCCTTGTAGAGCGGCATGATGGGATAACTGTGCTCGTGCCCCGGATAGCCGTCGGTTACGGCCGTGAGATTCATCTTGAAGTCGAGCCCGCCTTCGATCGTCGGCATCAGGCCCAGCTCCTTCGCGGCCATGATCACCCACTGGCGCTGCTTGCGGTTCCCCGTCATGTACATCTTGATCGTGTTGATGTGGTAGAACTCGCTGTAGCGCTTCAACGCGTTGCGCGTGTCGTCGAGGTTCTGAAAGTTCTCGTCCCAGAAGACGCCCGGACCGGTGTGAAAAATGCGTGGGCCAAGGATCTCGCCCGTTTCGACGAGATCGGCGTAGGTCAGGACGTCGGTGGTCGCGGTTTGGGGATCACGCGTCGTGGTAACGCCCCAGGCAAGGTTCGCGAGGTACTTCCACACCTGGGTCTCATGGACCCCCCAGGTCGGCCATGGGTGGGCGTGCACGTCGACAAACCCGGGGATGATCGTCTTCCCGGCCACGTCGATGATCTGGGCTCCCGGAGGCGCCTGCCCCCGCGGTCCCACCGATACAATGCGATCGTTCGTGACGACGACGTCGCCGTTCTCGATGATCTCGTCGCCCTTCATCGACACGACGCGGGCGCCGCGCAACACGACCGTGCCGCGCGGGATGTCGCGCGGGACGCGAATCGCCACGTCGACGCGGGCCGCCTCGTACGCCGGCAGCTTGCCGAGGGAGTCGGAGCGCGCCTTGAGGCGCTTCTGCACTGAGTCCGGCAGCGCCTTCACGCTGTCGCTCTTGAGCGAATCGGCCCGGAGCGAATCCACGCGCGCCTTGCTCTTGTCCGCCGAGTCCGCAACGGCGGGATCGAACCGGAAGAAGCTCCGGCCGATCGACCAGTACGCCTGGCGGCCGTCGGCGGTCCAACCCGTGAAGTCGCCGCCGATCATCGTGAGGCGCCGCGCCGGAAACGCTGCCGACGACGGGTCCGACACATTGATCGTGGGCGTCTGGCCGCCGACCTGGGGCAGCGTCACCACGTAGACGTAGTTGCCTACCTGTGCGACGACGCGGTCCGAGTCGGGGCTGATGAGGATCTCGCCCGCGGGATCGGGTTCGGCACCGGGGCCGGGATAGGTGTAGCCCGTCACCCGGATGTGCGCGCGGCGATCGGTGCCGTCGTACCGCATCGAGACGAGACCCTCGGGGCCCTCGTAGATGTAGATCCGGTTGGGATCACGGCTGAAGTGCGGCCGCCCCCAGGCGTTGATGGGCGAGATGCGCGTCGACGGGCCGCCCGCCGCCGGCATCCACACGAGCTCGTACCCCGGCGCGAAATGCTCCGCCACCCGGGGCGCGCGGGGACCCTTGACCACGACGATGCGTGCGCCGTCGGGTGAAAACACGGGCGTGTCGTAAAATGCGGTGTCCACGCTGAGCCGGATGGGCCTGGCGCGGCCGTCCGCCCGTACCTTGTTCACCGTGCCACCCTTGTCGGTCCAGGTGACGTAGACGATCCACTGGCCGTCCGGCGACCACGCCGGGACCTGTTCCTTGACGGCGTCGGTAGTGATGCGGCGCGGCGTGCCGTTCGGCAGGTCCATCACGTAGAGCCGATCGAGCGCGCTGAACGCCAGGCGCCGTCCGTCGGGCGACGGGCTGGCGTTGCGAATCTGGCGCACCAACACATCTCCCGTGTCGACCCGCACGGGCGTGTGCACCATGGGCCCAAGCTTTTGCTCGACCTTCGCGCTGAACGGGATCTCGGTCGCCTGCCCTGAGGGTACTGCCACGCGCCAGATCTTACCGCCGTATGACACGACGAGCGCCTGGCCATCGGGCGTGAACGACGCGCCGGGATAGAGGTCGCGCGTGAAGCGCGATTCCTGATCGTCGCGCGTCACGGGATACACCAGCCACTTCTCATCGCCGGTCGCGAGCTCACGCAGCCGCAGGCCTGTCTCCGCGTCGTAACGCGTCGCGTAGACGAGCCACTTGCCGTCGGGCGACAGCACCGGACGCATCGCGCTGCCGTACATGTCGGTCTGTGTGTAGGTGCGGCCCGTCTGGCGATCGTAGATGGCGAGCTGCCACAGCGGGTACTGCAGGTTGTAGCCGAAGCCGCCGCGATGGCGCGCGACCCAGATGTAACGCGGATCCTTCCCGAATGCCGCGCCCAACGTGTTCATCGGGGGCGGCTGGTTCGGCCCCGCCTGTACGCGCAGCATCGCCGTGCCGGAACCGCCGTCCTTGTGATACAGCCACAGCTCGTACACACTGCCGAGCACGCCGCTGGTGCGGGACGCGACAATGTAGTTGCCGTCGGGCGTCCACTCGGGCGATGCGTACAGTTGATTGTTTCCCTTGGTCAGCGCCTTGGCGTTCTTGCCGTCGGGATCACAGAGCCAGATGTTCTCGGCGCCGCTGCGGTCGGAAAGGAAGACGATGCGTTTGCCATCCGGTGACCACCGGGGTTGTGAATCAAAGGCCGGGCCAGACGTAATGCGCGTCGAGGCGCCACCCGTTGCCGGCATCGTGTACAGGTCGCCGAGCAGCTCGAACACGATCGTTCGCCCGTCAGGTGACACGTCGAGCGACATCCACGTGCCTTCGGACGTCTCGAACTCGACGGTCCGCGTCGTCGTCAGCGGGAGCTCGTCGTTCTTGGGTGGCTTCTTGCTCGTGTCGGCGGCGGCGGCCGGGGGAGTCTGCGCGAGGAGCGTTGATGTGGTCGACAGCACGGCAACAGCGAAGGTCGCGGCGAGCAACCGGCGCATGGGCAAACTCCGATTAAAGAACGACGGCGTGAGTGGAAACCGGCGGTAGAAAATGCGACGATAAAAAAGCGACGGTAAGGGGCTCCCTTACCGTCGCTTTCTCTGCCGTCGTTTTACCTAACCGGTTTTCAGATACTCAGCGCCCGCACCTGCCGTGGCGCCGGCTCCTGAGAGCGCAGCACGATGCGCATGGCGTTGGTGTCGAGCTCGATCTCCCACCCCGCAATGCGAGGCCGGACAAATTCCTCACAGTCGGCCGGCGTGAGACTCTCGGGCGTTGCGTCGAGAAACTCCATCAACTTCATGCGCTTCTCGAGATAGGTGCAGCCGTCGCGGCTCGCCGCGATGCGGATCCCCACGTCGTCATCGAGCTGACGCCGCACGAAGCCCTGCGCGATTTCCAGAAGCCGCCCCACAATCAGCCGCTCGAGCGGGACGCCGTCCTTCTTGATGAGGCGCCGGCTCAACGCGCGGGCACGGGCGGGATCGGTACACAACGCCAGCATCTGCTCGCGCACGTCGGGGTTCGCGCGGCGCCGACTCTTCGTCGTGCCGTCGCGCTCCGCCTTGGCGCACGTCGGGAGATCGTTGCGGTGCAGCTTGAGAAACTTGGTCATCGGGGCGTAGACATCCATCCGCCCCGGCGCCGGCGGAATGCGCCGGCCGGCCACGAGGTCAGCGATATAGATCTCAGACACCTGGACCGCCTCCGCGAGCTCGCGCGGCGTACGCTTCAATTCACGCAGCCGGCGACGCACCAACTCACCAACCTTCACGGGACGCTTCAGGGGGAGGGCAGCCGCCATGGAAACTCCTTCGTTGCGGAATGAAACGCCCGCAGAGTGTGCATCAGTGTACGCACACTGCGGGCTGCTGGGCGCGGAATATCGCTAGGAAGGGCCTAAAATGGTAGTCTTACGCAGCAGTGCGCCCGTTCCGACCACGATTATGAGGGCAAAACTGAACCACTGGACCGCATAGGAGAGGTGCGGCCCGTCGTCCAACGCCGGGGCCGGCCAGCGCCGGGGAAGCCCCCGAGGGGCGGCAGTCCCAGTCTCCCGCAGGATAAAGGGCACCACAGGGTACGGGATCGCAGGGCTGACGTCGTACTCTTCGGTGCCGATGCCCTCCACGGTGGCCGTGTCCGCCTCCCGGTAGAGCGACTGATCGACACGACGGGCATCCGGCGAAGGTACCCAGCCCCGGTCCACGAACACCGCCGAGCCGTCTTCGAGCCGCAACGGGGTGACCAGCGCCACGCCGGGCGTGCCATCGAAGCTCTTCCCCGGACTGATCAGCTCGCCGGCGTAGTCGTACACGCCTCGAGCGATCAGCCGCCGTTGACGCGCCGAGTCGGGCGCTGTCCCCCGCCCCACCGCGAGCGGTGGGAGCGCGAGCCGCGCGGCGATGATCGCATTGCGCGCGCGGCGCTGTCCCAGACGGTCGAGCTGCCAGAACCCCAGGCGCACGCACGCGACGGCGACCGCGAGAGCGAAGACGGCTCCGAGGATGTCGCGTCGGCTCAGTCTCAACGGCCCATCAACTCCAGTTTCGCTTTACGCGTGAGCCGCTTGATCGCGGCCTCGCGGCGCAGCGCCGCGCTGCGATCCCGAGCTGCCTCACGATAGACCAGACGCAGCGGACGGCGTGCGCGCGTGTACGCGCTCGCCTTCCCCGCGCGATGGGCGGCGAGACGACGCGACAGGTCGTTTGTGATCCCGGTGTAGAGGGAGCCATCGCGGCAGCGCAGCAGGTAGACGACCCAGGGCACGCGTGCAAGCTAGCGGCGGCCCGAACGCGGCGCCATTTTGGCCGCCGTGAAGCGCATCTTCGCCTGGTGCCTCTTCGATTGGGCCAACTCCCCATATACGACTCTCGTCGTCACGTTCGTCTACGCGACGTACTTCGCCAAGGCGTTCGCTCCCGATGTGATCACCGGGACCGCATGGTGGTCGCGCGCCGTGGCCGTCGCGGGATTGACCGTGGCCCTCATCGCGCCCGCCCTGGGGGCACTCGCGGATCGCGGGGGCCTGCGGCTGCGCTTCCTCGCCGCGGCGACCGGGACCTGCGCGCTCGCCTCGGCGGCGCTCGCGTTCGTCGCTCCGGGCCGGGCCTCCGCGGCGCTCGTCGCCCTCGGCCTGTTCGTGCTCGCCGACATCGGGTTCGAGCTGGGGATGCAGTTCTACAACGCGTTGCTCCCCACCGTCGCCCCTCCCGCTCAGATCGGCCGCGTGTCGGGGTACGGGTGGGCGCTCGGGTACGGGGGCGGCCTTGTGGCACTGCTCCTGGCGCTCATCGGCTTCGTCCAGACCGAGACGCCGTGGTTCGGCGTGGCGCGGGACGGTGGGGCGAACATCCGAGCGACGTGCCTGCTCGTCGCCGTCTGGCTCGTCCTCTTCGCGCTTCCATTGTTTCTGACGCTGCGTGAAGAGCGCCGGCCCGGGGCCCGACTCGATGTCGTGGGAGCGTTCCGCGAGCTGGGGGCGACGTTTCGCGGGGTCCGCCGCTACCGCGACGCCGCCCTCTTTCTGCTCGCCCGCCTGCTGTTCAACGACGGCCTGGTCACGGTATTCGCCTTCGGAGGGATTTACGCGGCGGGCACGTTCGGCATGACGTTGAGTGAAGTGATCAAGTTCGGAATCGGGATCAACGTCGCGGCAGGTGCGGGCGCATATCTCTTCGGTTTCGTCGACGACCGCATCGGCGGCAGGCGCACGGTGCTCATCAGCTGCGCGGCGCTCGCGGCCGCCACGGCGCTCGCCGTCTGGGCCCCGACGCGCACGTGGTTCTGGGTCGCGGGAATGGCGATCGGCGTGTTCGCGGGCCCGAACCAGGCGGCCAGCCGATCCCTCATGGCCCGGTTCGCCCCGCCCGGCCGCGAGAACGAGTTCTTCGGGTTCTTCGCGTTCTCGGGTCGTCTGACGTCGTTTGCGGGACCCGCCCTGCTCGGCGTCGCCACGCAGGCGTTCGGCAGTCAGCGCGCCGGTGTGGCGACGATACTGTTCTTCCTGCTCGCAGGTGGCGGCCTCCTCCTGATGGTGGACGAAGACCGCGGCCGGGCGGTGGCCGCCGCTACACGAGCTCCGCCTTCAGGCTGATCGTCGCGACGCCTTTCAGCGCCTTCGACACCGGGCAGTTCTGCTTCGCCGACTCGGCCGCCTTTTCGAACGCCGCCTGGTCGATGCCAGGCACCTTGCCCCGCGTCGACAGCTCGATCTTGGTGATCGTTGGTGCGCCATCCACCATCTCGAGCGTGGCCGACGCGCGGGTCTCGACGCGCGTCACGGGGCTGCCGGCCTTCTCGAGAGCGGAGGAGAGGGCCATGCTGAAGCAGGCGGCGTGCGCCGCCGCGATCAGCTCCTCGGGGTTCGTGCCCTTCGACCCGCCGAAGCGCGTGCCGAAACTGAACGGTCCGCTGAAGGCGCCGCTCTCGGCCTTGAACGTACCCTTGCCCTCTTTGAGTTTCCCTTCCCATGCGGCGCTGGCATTGCTCGTCGGCATCGTGACGTCCTTTGACGTTGAGGTTTCAGAAGAAGTGGGAATCTGGCGAGGCTCCCCGGACTTCGCTACGCTTAGGTCCCATCCTGCGGAGCGATCACTGAATGGCCACGAAGAAGAAACGGTCTGCACCCAAGAAGAAAGCGGCCCCGAAATCCCAGAAGACCCAGAAGAAGCGCATGCCCGCCCGCAGCCAACCTGAAACGCTGCGTCTGCGCAACGTCTCGCTCTCGCTCACGGCGACCGACCTGCAGCGCAGCATCGCGTTCTATCGTGACGTGCTGGGCTTCATGATGGGCGACGAGTGGCGAACCAAAGGCGCGCTCATGGGCGTCGAGCTCCACGCGGGCGCGGTGACATTCATGCTGAGTCAGGACGACTTCGCGAAGGGCCGTGACCGCCTCAAGGGGATCGGCACGCGCTTCTACTGTGGCACCGCCCAGGACATCGACCGGCTCGCCTCACAAATCAAGGAGCGCGGCGGCGTACTCGACCAGGAACCGAAGATGATGGAGTGGGGCAGTCGCGTGTTCATGATCTCCGACCCCGACGGGTTCAAGCTGACCTTCGTGCAGGAGAGTTGACGCTCAGCCCGCGCGCGCTGACCGCCCTCCGCGTCGTCGCCGAAACACTGGTGGACGGCGCGGACGGGGGGGGAGCGGACCTGGCGCGGCGCGTCGCGGGCCACGTCGCGATGCTCCCCCGCGCCGCGGACCGCGCCGAGCTGAACCTGCTCCTCAAGCTGTTTGAAAGCCGCGTCGTCAATCTCCTCATCGCCGGGATTCCACGACCACTCAGCGCGATGACGCCGGCTCAACGCGAACACTACCTTCGCGGCTGGGCCACGAGCAGGCTGCCTCCTCGGCGCAAAGCGTTCCAGGCACTGAAGCGCCTCGTGACCGTCGCGCACTACACCACACCGGGCACCGCCCGCGTGCTCGGTTACCCCGGCCCGCCCGGCCCACCGCCGGCGGTCCCTAAACCGATTCGCCCGCTCGCGATCACGCGCGATACGACGCTCACGTGCGACGTCGTGGTCGTCGGATCGGGCGCGGGCGGCGCCGTCGTCGCCGCGGAGCTGGCGGCTGCCGGCAAAGACGTGGTCGTACTCGAAAAAGGCGGCTATCACAACGAGGCCGACTTCACGCAGCAGGAAGGCGACGGGCTCGAGCGGCTGTACGATGCGGGAGGGCTGCTCGCGACGCGCGACCTGAGCCTCGTGATTCTGCAAGGCGCAACGCTGGGCGGCGGCACCGTCGTCAACTACACGACGAGCTTCGCCACTCCCGAAGCGGTGCGCGACGAGTGGGCGCAGGAGCACGGCCTCCCGCATTTCGCGGGCGCCGAGTTCACGCGCTCTCTCGACGCCGCGGCGCGGCGCATCGGCGTCAACACCGATCACGCCATGCCCAGCGGCCGCGATCGCGTCTTGATCCGCGGCCTCGAGAAGCTCGGGTGGCATCACGGCCTCTTGCCCCGCAACGTGCGCGGTTGCTCGCAAGACGACGCCTGCGGCTACTGCGGGTACGGGTGCCGCGCCGGCGCGAAGCAGTCGACGCTCGTCACGTATCTACCCGATGCGGTGGCGCGCGGCGCGCGTATCGTCGTGGACTGCGACGTGCGGCGCGTGGCGATCAGCGCCGGCCAAGCGACCGGAGTCGAGGCGCGCGTCGGCACCCACGCACTGACGGTGCGGGCCGGTGCCGTCGTCGTCGCCTGCGGATCGATTCACTCTCCCGCGCTGCTGCTCCGTTCGGGGGTGCATCTGCCGGCCCTCGGAAGATTCCTGGCGCTGCACCCCGCCACCGCCGTGTTCGGCGCGATGGACGAAGCGGTGCGACCGTGGACGGGCACGTTGCAGGCGCACTACTCGGACCAGTTCGCCGATCTCGACCACGGCTATGGGTTCAAGTTCGAGACAGCGCCGGTGCACCCGTCGTTCCTCGCGCTGGCGGCGCCGTGGGAGTCGGCGGCGCAGTATGCCGACCGCATGGGGCGGCTGGCGCACACGGCGGTGTGTGGCATCCTGTTGCGCGATCGCTTTGGCGGACGCGTGAGCATCGATCGCGAGGGGTGCCCGGTGGTCGACTACCGCGTGTCGCGCTACGACGCCGCGCACCTGCACCGCGCGCTCGCCGCGGCGGCGGAGCTCCTCGAGGCGGCGGGGGCGCGGGAGATCTGGGCGCCGCTGGCGCGATGGATCAGCTACCAGCCGGGGGCGAAAAGCGCGCGGGCCGACTGGGTCGCGCGCGTCGACGCCGCCGGGTGGGGCGCGAACCAGCTGCTGCTCGCCACGTTTCACCAGATGGCGTCGTGCCGGATGGGCGCGAGCGCGCAAACGTCCGTGGTCGACCCCGAGCATCGCGTCTGGGGCGTGCGGGGTCTCTACGTCGCGGATGCGAGTGTATTCCCGACGTCGTCCGGCGTGAACCCGATGCTCACGATCATGGGGATCGCGCAGCGGGCCGCACACGTCATCGTCACACACTAAGCACGGAGCACCGCATGCTCGTTCTCCTGACCGTCCTGACCCTCGCGACCCAACAGTCCGTCGCCGATACGTCGCCGTTCCGCGCGCTCGCGCTCCCAGCCGCGACCGGTGTGCGCAGCGCCGGGGGCGCGCCCGGCGCGCGGTACTGGCAGCAGCGCGCCGATTACACGATTCACGCGACGCTCGACACGGCCGCGAACATGCTCGCGGGCAGCGAGCGCATCCGCTACGTCAATCACTCGCCCGACGTGCTCGAGTTCGTGTGGGTGCAGCTCGAGCAGAACCTGTTCGCGCCCGGCTCCATCACGAGCGTCCTGAGCCAGCCACCGCTGCGATTCGCCGGCGGCGTGGTCTTCGATTTCACCGGCAAGGGGTTCGTCGGCGGGATCACGGTGGATCGATTCGCGGCGGGCGGACGGGCGCTGACGACGACCATCACGGGCACGATGATGCGGGTCGAGCTGCCCCGGCCGCTGCGGCCCGACAGCGCGATCACCTTCGACGTCGCCTGGCATTTCCCCGTGCCGCCCTACGGCGGTGGCCGCATGGGCCGCGTCGGCTCGCGTTTCTACGAGCTGGGCCAGTGGTATCCGCGGCTCGCGGTCTACGACGACGTGAACGGCTGGAACACCCTGCCCTACATCGGCGCCGGCGAGTTCTACCTCGAGTATGGCGACTTCGACGTGAGCCTCACGCTCCCCGCCGGATTCATCGTCGCCGCGACGGGCACGGTGACGAATCCGCTGGCAGTGTGGACGGCACCACAGCGTGCGCGCCTGGCGCGCGCCCGTCGATCGTCCGAGGCCGTCGCCGTCATCACGAAAGCCGAGGCCATGGCCAATGGCCGGCGGCCAACGGCGGGCTCCAAGACCTGGCGCTTCAGCGCTCCCAACGTGCGCGACTTCGCCTGGGCAGCGGGACCCGATCTCCGCTGGGACGCGAGCGGCTGGAACGGCATTCTGATTCAGACCTTCTACCACCCCGGTGCCGCCCCCTGGGAGGAAGCGAATCGGATGGTCCGCTCGGCGCTGAGCCACTTCTCCGAAACGTGGCTCACCTATCCGTGGCCGCAGTTCACGACCGTCGAGGGGCTCGTCGAAGGCATGGAATACCCGATGATCACTTTCTGCCCGTCGCTCGAAAAGCGGGAGGATCAGTTCTGGGTGCTGGCCCACGAGCTGGGGCACGAGTGGTTCCCCATGGCCGTGGGGTCGGACGAGCGGCGCTATCCGTGGATGGACGAAGGGTTCAACACGTTCATCGACTACGGAGCCGCCGAGACATACTTCCGCGGCACAGTGTACGGCGACACGGTGTGGCGCGAGCTGCTCAGCGCCGCCACGGTCACCGCGGTCCCCGGCGTCGAGCAGCCGCTCATCACGAAACCCGCCGAGGTACATGAGTTGTACTGGGCCGCGTATCAGAAGCCCGCCCTGATGCTCACGCTACTGCGCGACGCGGTCCTCGGGCGTGACGAGTTCCAGGGCGCGCTGCGTGAGTACGCGCGGCGCTGGCAGTTCAAGCATCCGCAACCCGCCGACTTCTATCGGACCATTGCCAACGTGACGGGGCGCGACCTCGACTGGTTCTGGCGCGGCTGGGTGCTCACGACGGCCCGGCTCGATCAGGCCGTGGACTCGGTCACGCGCGGTCCCGGCGACACGACGCTCATCTACCTCTCGAATCGCGGACAGATGGTGATGCCGCTGACCCTCGAGCTGCGCTTCGCCGACGGCACGCGCGACACACGCCAACTCGCGGTCGAGATGTGGTACCTGGGAAGCCGCTTCACCTATCGGGTGAGTACGTCGAAACAGATTGCCGGAGCGGTGGTAGACCCCCAGCGGATCTACCCAGACGTCCAGCGCGGCAACAACAGCTGGGGGCGTTAGCTACTTCGGCTCGATCGGCATGCCGGTAGCGAGCCACAGATCCCATCCGCCGACGAGCGCGCGGGCTTTGGGCCACCCCGCCTGTTGCAGCTCTCGCGCCACCCGGGCGCTTGTCTCTTCGCTGTGTCAGGCGCAGTAGGCGACCAGCCAGGCGGAGCGTGGGAGCGCGAGCTCGGCACCGCGCCGCGCCGCTCCATCGGGGTGCAGGCGGATGGCACCTTTCGCCTTCTCCTCAGTCTCGTTCCACGCGCGATCCTTGCGGACATCGAGCAGGATGACTTGCTCGCCCCGCGTCTGGAGCTCCTTCAGCTCGGCGAGCGTCATGCGGTCGCGCCGTTCGACCGGTGACGCCTCAGCGGGCGGCGCCGCCTCGGGAACGAGCGGGAGGGCACGCCCCCCCCCCGAGCCCGGCCTGCGTCCCAGCATGAGTGCCCCGCCATGTCCGACGACCGACAGCAATACAACCAGCGCCGCGGGCGCGAACAGCTTGTCGGCGCCGGCGACGCCGGCGAACACCGGGAGCAACACCAGCAGGAGCGTGGAAAGACCACGCGGCCCAAACCAGATGATCAGACGGCGGCTGCGCGGGTCGAGCCCCTTCCTGGGGAGGGCAACGGCGAGCACCGCGGAGCGCAGCACCAACGCCAGCACCGCGAACGCCAGCCCCATCCACGTGATTCCTGAGAGTCCCGTCCAGATGAGCGAACTCCCGAAGGCGACGAACGTGAAGAGCAGGAACATCTCGGCGGCGGCCTGGCCGACGTCCAGGAAACAGTCGCACAGCTCCGCATCCGAGGCGGCGATCGTGAGCCCGGCGGCGAACGACGCGAGGAATCCACTGCCATGCGCCGCTTCGGCCACCGCGTACGCCGTGAAGGCGAGGCCGAGCGCGTACAGCGACTCGTAGTCGCGTCGCACGCCCACCAGGCGTCGCGCCCGGTCGAGCAGCGCCACGCCGACGAACCCGACCGCGATTCCCGCTCCGGGTCCGACGACGAAAAGATTGAGCGCGGCCCGCCCCCAGTTTCCGCCTTCGCCGCCCTTGAGCACGGCCATGGCGCCGAGCACGATGGGCAACAAAACCAGATCGTTGAGCCCGCTCTCGAGGGCCAAGACCTGCCGCGCCGCCGCGGGGACGTTCCCGCTGCGTAACAAACCACGCATCATCACCGGGTCCGTCGACGCGAGGGCGGCGCCGAGGATCGCGGCTGGTCCGGGCGCGAGACCCAAAAGTCCCCACGCTGCCACCGCGATGAGCGCCGCCGTAACGAGCGTTCCGGGGCCTAGGACGAGTCGAACGAGTGAGCGGTGGCGCTTGACCTCTGCGATGTCGATCCCGACCGCGTCCGTGAACAACACCAGGACGAGCCCCAACGTCGCGATGCTCTCGAGGATCCGAGAGTCGATGGGGAAGTCGACGAGTCCAAACCCGTAGACGCCGATGATGAGGCCGAGCAGCAGGAACAGCGCCACCTGCGGGAAGCGCGTGCGCTCGACGACACCCGACAGCAGCCCCGCCACGATGATGACGAGGCCGATGAGGGCGAGAGTGGCGGTATCCATTAGTGGATTCCGCCGCTCCCGAATTGCTTCACCAAGTCGCCTAACACCGCTTTCGCGTCGCCGAACAGCATCCACGTGTTGTCGAGCACGTAGAGCTCATTGTCTATCCCTGCGAATCCGGGGTTTTTGCTGCGCTTCACCGCGATGACGGTCTTCGCTTTGTCGGCGTCGATGATCGGCATGCCGTAGATGGGCGTGCTCTTCGCGTAGCGAGCGGCGGGATTGACGACATCGTTCGCGCCGAGCACGAGCGCCACGTCGCATTGCGGCATTTCCGGATTGATCTCGTCCATCTCGACGAGCGCCGAGTACGGAATGTTCGCCTCGGCCAGCAGCACGTTCATGTGGCCCGGCATGCGGCCGGCCACCGGATGGATCGCGAACTTCACGGTCACGCCGCGTTTGGTCAGGGCGTCGTACAACTCGCGCACCTTGTGCTGCGCCTGCGCGACCGCCATGCCGTATCCCGGAATAATGACAACGCTGCGCGCCTGCTCGAGCAGCTGCGCCGCCCCTTCCACGGATTCCTGCTTCCATTCCTTCTGCTCACCCGCCGCAACCGCGGGCTGCGCTTTCCCGAAGGCCCCGAACAAGACGTTGGTGAACGAGCGGTTCATCGCCTTGCACATAATGATGGACAGGATGAGGCCGCTCGAGCCATCGAGCGCGCCCGCTGTCACGAGGAGCTTCGAGTCGAGCACGAACCCCATCGCCACCGCGGCGAGCCCCGCGTACGCATTCAGAATGGAAATCACCGTCGGCATGTCGGCCCCACCGATCGGGATGATGAGCAACACGCCGAAGATCAGGGCCAGCGCCGCGATCGCGATGAACACCTGTCCCGACCACGCCGCGGTCGGATGCAGGACCAGGACCACGCCCAGCGCGGCCGCCAGGCCCAGGACCCCGAGGTTGACGAAGTTCTGGCCAGGATAGGTCACGGGCCGCTGCGGAATCCAGCGTACTTCCTGCAGTTTGCCGGCGGCCATCAGGCTCCCGGTGAACGTCAGGAACCCGAGGATGACCTCGACCACGAGGGCGCTGGTCCGGAATGGCGTCAGTTGGGCCGAATGCTCACCGACCCAGAGGAAATACTCCGCGGTCCCCACGAGGCCGGCGGCAAGACCGCCGAACGCGTGCGACAGCGCCGTCCGCTGCGGCACGGCGGTCAGGGGCACGCGCGAGAGCGGGATGCCCACCGCGAACCCCGCGATGATGGCCAGGAAGATCCAGGCGTGATGGACGATCTCAGGCTGGATCCACGTCGCGAGGACCGCGACGGTCATCCCCGTCACGCCCGCGAAGACACCGCGGCGGGCGGTCTTCGGATCGCCCATCCAGTGCAGGGCGAAAATGAACAGCGCCGTCGCGAGGATCGCCGCGAGCTCTCCGATGAGGTGCATCACTGCTTCTTGAACATCTTGAGCATGCGGTCGGTGATCATGAAGCCGCTCACGATGTTCGTCATCGACGCGAACAGCGCGACGGCGCCGAGAATGCGAATCGTGAGCGGATGGTCGGCGCCCGTCACGACGATCGACCCGACCACCGCGATGGCGGAGATAGCGTTGGTGAGCGACATCAGCGGCGTGTACAGGAGCCGCGACACGCGGCGGATCACGCCCAGGCCGATGAACGTCGCCAGCACGAAGACGAACAGGACGGAGCTGAAGTCGTTCATGGTTTGCGCACCTCGCCGGCGTGCGTGACGCAGGTGTCCTTGATGATGGGATCCTCGAAGTCGAGACGGAGCTGGCCGTCTTTCACCACGTGCGTCAGGAACGCCGAGAGATTCCGCGCGTACATCTGGCTGGCGTGGAGCGGCAGCGTGCTCGGCAGGTTCAGGGGTCCGAGGACGACGACGCCGTGGCGTACGATCTCGGTCCCCGGCTCGGTCAGCTCGCAGTTCCCACCCGTCTCGGCCGCGATGTCGACGATGACCGAACCCGGCTTCATGCCCTCGACGGCTGCCGCGCTGATCAGGATCGGCGCCTTCTTGCCCGGGATCGCCGCTGTGGTGATCACGATGTCGGCTTCTTTCGCCGCGCCGGCGAGAAACGCGAGCTCCTTGCGGTGCGTTTCCTCGGACAGCTCCTTGGCGTAGCCGCCCGCGGTCTCCGCGTGCTCCTCGATCGCCATCTCGAGGAATGCGGCGCCGAGGCTCTGGACCTGCTCCTTCACGGCTGGCCGGACGTCGAAGGCGGAGACGATCGCTCCGAGGCGCCGCGCCGTGGCGATCGCCTGGAGGCCGGCGACGCCGGCCCCGAGCACCAGGACCTTCGCCGCCGGGAGCGTGCCCGCCGCGGTGACCAACATTGGGAAGAAGCGGCCCGTCGCTACGGCTGCGAGCAGTACCGCCTTGTAGCCCGCGACGGTCGCCTGCGACGATAGGGCGTCCATCGACTGCGCGCGGGTAATGCGCGGCAGGAGGACGAGGCTGAAGGACGTCAGTCTCCGTTGCGCCATCTGCTTCACGAGGCCGGGATCCGCACCCGGTTGGAACAACGCGACCAACGCGCCGCCGTCGCGGTATAGCGCGATGTCACTCGCCGCCGGCGGCTGTACCTGGAGGACGACGTCGACCTGTCCGAGGGCCGTGGCGCGGTCGCCCACCGTCGCCCCGACGGCCTTGTAGGCGTCGTCGGGACACGCCGCGCCGTTGCCGGCACCGCGCTCGACGACCACCTCGAATCCTGCCTTGACGAGTCGCCCGGCCGCGTCGGGCACGAGCGCCACGCGGCGTTCGTTCGCCGCCACTTCCTTTGGTACGCCGACCTTCATGCCATTCCCCTGTCACCCACGCGGCAGTTGAGGCCGATCGCGGTGCTGCGCGAGCATCCGCTCGGCGAAGTCCACCCGCTCAGCGAGATCGTTGAACTGATCGCGCAACGCCTGCAGCTCCTGATCCATGGCTTCGACCCGAGCGTCGGAGCGGCTTCCGATGTTGCGGGGGTCCTCTACACTCCAGTTCCGGACCGGCAAGTCTTCCGCATCCCGGAATTCCCCCGTCACGAGCAGTACCATGTCGTACAGCCACCAAATCCCCAAGCCACCGAACGTCACGAGCATGGCGACGCCCGTGCCATTCTTGCCCAAGTAGAAGCGGTGTAGTCCGAAGACGCCTCCGAAGAACCCCAACCCCACCGCAACACTACGCGACCGCTCGGAGACCTCCGGCTGGTGCGTTTCGGGGGGCAAGTACGCGTCGGGGAGCGGCATGACCGATACTACGAGCCGCCGCCGGGAGCGGCAAGCAAGTGACGCAAAGCAGGCTCCAGGTCCGCGTGGTGAAACCGATACCCCGCGGCGACGAGACGCGCCGGCAACACTCGCTGCCCGCTCGCCATCATCGCGGCCGCCTCTTGCCCAAAAACCATTCGGAGCGCGAACGCCGGCAGAGGGACCACGGCGGGGCGCCGCAGCACGCGCCCGAGCGTGCGCACAAACTCGAGCTGCGGGAGTGGGTGCGGCGCGGTGACGTTGACGGGCCCCGAGATCGATTCGGCGGTGAGCAAATACACGAGCGCGTCCAGCACATCGCCGAGCGCGATCCACGAGAGATACTGGGCGCCGCTGCCGATGGGCCCGCCAAGCCCCAGCCGAAACGGGGGCAGCAGCGAGCCGAGGAGACCGCCGGTGGGCGTCAGCACGATGCCGAAGCGCAGGTTCACGACCCGCACACCGGCTCGAGCGGCCGGGCCGGTGGCGGCCTCCCAATCGCGCGCCACATCGGCGAGAAAGTCAG
>Ga0193697_1000155_pt1 | contig 26442 bp, 13 predicted proteins | sample L3m2metaG_FD_145073 | JGI IMG/M metagenome (GOLD analysis project Ga0193697, IMG submission 145073) | Soil microbial communities from a riparian zone of the East river system, Colorado, United States - L3m2 | ecosystem: Environmental > Terrestrial > Soil > Riparian zone | place: USA: East River...
GACGATCATTTAATGTACTGACCGACGCCGGGTGCGCCACACAGCGTCCGCCCTCCGGGAAGCTTGACGCAGGATTCACCTTGCATCGGTGGTGCTGGTGGTACCCAAGGAGGCGGTCCTTCACCAGAACTGCCAGCTTTACAAGGGGTTAAGTCGCAGCCGTTGTTCGCAGTGCAAAGCGCCCAATCACCGGCTACGTCTCGCACCCTGTCGCGCTGATTCTGGCAGATGATAGCGGCGCCCCGGAACGCGCCGGGGCACAATTCGAACGCCTCCATGGCACCGCTCAAAACGGCGGTGCATACTTGGTGAGCGTATATCAATGCCTTGACGCAAGAGACAAGTGAATCCTGTCTTGCATCTTCGAGGGCGTCTCGTTCCTCCTTGCAACAATCCTCCTGTTGCAAACCCAATGGGTCGATTTTGTTAATTGGATTGTTGTGGACGTAGGCGTAAAGATTCGGTCCCTCCTTTCTCTCAGCATTACGGAGCGGATCGCGCGAAAGCCAGCGGCCCAATTCTGCGTCGTAAGCCCTGAACATCGCAAGTGAGAGTCCGGCTTCCCTCGTAAAGAATAGTCCACTGAAACCAAAATCCGATTCGAGGTCGCCGCCGACGCGAGTTCTGGCGCCAAACGGATCGTAGGAATAACGCGCGCGCACGTTGCCACTGCTGTCGGTCAGTTCGCGGATGGAACCGAGATGGTCGCGAGTGTAGAAATAACTGCCGACATTTGGACCTGCTTCGATCCTTACTCCCTGGTTGAAGAACCGTTTTGTCGTGGCCCCGCCGGACTCATCGCGTTCCTCACAGATGTTGTTATCGCACCAGACGAAACGGCGAAGCGAAGCCGGCACGCCATTGGTCAACTGGCGGATGCTGTGCACGTGACTTTCACCGTCGTAAGTGAATTCGGTGCGCGTGTTCCCAGCGTTCATCGCCACCAGGCGGTTCTTCGCATCCCATTCGTTGGTGTGCGAGGTCCCAGCCGCGGTGCTGGTGTTGATCTGGTTCAGTGCGTTGTAAGTCGTTGAGTAGATGGAAACGCCGTTTTGCTCCGAAAGACGATTGCCGAGTGGGTCGTAAGTGTAGATGAAAGAGTCGACAAGGGTGCCCGCGTTGATGATCGAAACGGAAAGAAGTTGATCGACGGCATCGTAGCCAAAACTCTGTACGAGCGGCGATTGTGTTCCCGTTTGCTGTGACCAGTTCACAATGCGGTCGGCCGCAGTATCGTGGCCGTAGATGAATTCGGAAATCGGCGTCGTACCCACTTGGTGCGTGATGCGCTGAAGCTCTTTATCTTCGAGGACGCTCCCGTAGCTCCGCTCCGCACTCTGCCCGTTGGGTAACATTTCCAGTACGACTCGCCCGGAGCTGCCATCAAAAGTGCGTGTGAACGTGCCCAGTGCGTTCGTCTCGCTCACCAGGCGACCGGCCGCATCGTAGCCGATCGTCGAAGCCACACCATTAATGGCAGTGGATACGCGCCGACCCAATTCGTCATAACCGTAAGTGATGATGTCATTCGGCAGCGGACCGTCCATGCTCGCCAATTGTCCCGCGCCAAGCGTTGGTGTGGAAGTGATTGGCACATACTCGTAAAACGTCGTCCCCACTCCGTCGATCATCGAACGGACCCGTTCGTAATCCGGATCGTAGGTGTAGCTCACGGACGGCGTTGGCACGGTTGCGTTCGCGTAACTCGTCGAGTGCAAGGTGTTATCGCGATTGTAGGTGAACTGGCTGCGCTGGCCTTTTTCATCGATCACCTCGCGCAAACGGCTCGTGGCATTCTCATACAAATAATTGATCAGGGAGCCGTCACCGTATTCCTTCGCGACCAGGCGTCCTTGCACATCGGTGTGCCAGCGGGTCGTACGGCCCATGGCATCCGTCAGGCTCTTCATGGAACCGCAGCGGCACCACTGAAATTGCGTCGCGCGCCCGAGCGGATCCGTCCGTTTGCTCATCTGGCCGAGCGGGTTGTATTCAAGCAACGTCTCGCGCCCGGCGCGGTCCCGTACGATGGAGGGCTGCAACCGGTGATACGTAATTTGATCGAAGGTGGTGTCCGGATAAGTGATCCGCGTGATGCGGTCCAACGCGTCATGGTCAAGTGTCAACGTGTAGCCACTCACGTCTGTCTTCGTGCGCGTCCGGCCAAACGCATCGTAGGTGGCTGTGACGGTATCGTTGGTGCCTGGCAGCGGGCCATCCACTACCATTAGGTATCCGTTCGGGTCGTAAACGTAGCTTGTCGTTTCATTTTTCGGGTTCGTTTCGGTGAGAAGCTGGCCCCGCCCGTTGTAGGTGAAGGTGTTCGTTTGCCCGGCGGCATCAACCGTCGTCAGCGGCAGGCGCTGTGCGTTGTAAGTCGCGCGGAAGAGCAATTCGTTCTTCCCAGCGCGCGTCATCCGCGTTTCCAGCAGGTCAATGCCGTTGCTGGCATAAACGTAGGAGAACGTTCGGCCGATCGGATCGACCATGTTGGTGAGATTGCCAAATCCGTTGTAGCCGTAGGTGTAAAGCTGCGTGGTGGTGTCATCGAGCACCCGGCCGACACGCGTGGGACGATTGTCACTCCCCACCACCACGGCATTGCTCTGGCCGGGATAGTTAAACCAAACCCGGTTTTCCAGTGGTTCTTTGGTGCTCTCCAGTATCCCGGAGCAGGTCGTGAGATCCGATGCGTGGAGCCAGTGATAAATCCGAGCTTTGGTGTAATCGCCGTAAGCAACGGCACAAGCGCTTCGACTCCAGTAATAGGTGTTCCGGGCGTAAAGGTAATGATTGTAAAGCCCGACTCCCTGCGGAATCGTGGAACTCGGGTCCGAATCGGAGATGCCGAGGGTCTGCGACTGGTTGAACTCCACTCGGTCTTTGCTGCTGTCCGCGTACACCGTCTCCAGCCAGCGCGTCGTTCCGGTACCGCCACGAGTGAAGCTGTTAGTGCCGTATGGCGTGATCAACGCGTTGATGAAATCGCCACTGCCTTCGTAAATGAAACGCGACGTGAGTCCGATGACGTCGGTGATGTTCGTCAGCCGCCCGAGATTGTCGTAATCAAAACTCGCGAATCTGCCGAAGGGGTCTGTCACCTTTGTGATCTTGTAGATATCGTTCGTCTTGCCGTAGGTGAACGCGGTCGTCTGCCCGATCGCGTCGGTGATGCCAGTGACGCGCAGGTTGCCATCGTAGGTGAGCGTTACCGTATTGCCGAATGGATCGAGAACTTGAGTCAGGAACACTTTACGCGACGTGCCTACTGAACCGTCTGACCGGCTGAACACCAGCTTCGAACCATCGCGAAAGTTCATCTCGTAATTCGCCGGCGCGACGCGCTTCAACAGCGTCTGATCGTATTGCTCGTAGGCGTAGGTTTGCGTGTTGGTATTGAAGCCGGTGAACGTCCGCACGCCTCCCCCGCGCATGTAGCAGTTCACGTCGGCGGAGGGACTCTGGGGATTGTCGTTGATGTAGGAGAGCCAGTCGTGTGTCCACTTGGAACCGAAGTTCCCATACGTGAAGGTCGCCGGCTGAAAGGCGTCGCGATGATTGTAACGGACGATGAATTTCACCCCCGGACCTGCCGGCGGCGAATAACCGACCGGTTCGTCGTTGAGATTTAAATTCACCAGCATCAGATGAACGCTGGAAACAGCCATGCCTTTGCACGAGCCACCGCCGGTCTTCGGATCATTTGGACAGAACTGCCTCGGGTCATTGTTGGACGTCACGCCCTTTCCCCAGATGTTTTCGCCTTCTTTCAACGCGACCGCGCGCCAGCCCTTCGGCAATGGACCCGAAGGCACGGCGAAGTATCCGCTCGTCTCCGCTTCGAGCGCTTTCTTCGTCGCCCAGACATCGTTGCGAAACGTCGGATCCTGAAGCAGGTAGCGGTCTCCTTCCCGCCGGATGATGGCCGCGTAGTGATCCACCTTCCAGTGAAGCACTGAAGGCACGATGAACTCGCCGCCTTTTTCGCGGAATGCCATCTGGTAGTTCAGTCCAATCTTTTTCGACAACTCAGCAACCTGCGCGAGTGACAACCCCTTCTGCGTCGAGGCTGACTCGAAAATCGCCATCGTTGCCGAAGGCTGCGGATCAGTCGCCATTTTGATGCGATGTAACGCGAGCGGCCCACATCGGAAAGAAATCTCGGGGCGATGCTTCATGTTCCAAAGGCCTTCGCGCGCGCCATCGATCCTTTCCGTGGCCGAGCCGACCAACACGCGTCCCTCGACTGACTTGAGCAGCATTTCAAGCTCACCCATGCGTCCGAGACGGGCGTACATGTAGGCCAATTCCCCAACCGCACGATCGCCAATGGCCTTGCCAGCCGGCTCGGTTACATTTTTTGCCAGACCCCACGCGCGTGCCCAGGCGTCGACCGCTCGTGAGTAATAAGCGCTGTTGTAGTATTCCAAACCCAATCCGGTCAGCAGGGCCGCGTTCCAGGTGGACTGCGGATAGCGCTCGAGGAAGGTCGTCAGGCTGGAAAAGTCATCCGGAACGTTGCGCTTTGCATAGTCCTGCAAGGCTGCGGCCAGCGCGGAGTTCTCGGCGGTCGACGGCTCGCCTCCGACGGGAACAAGGGGTTCTTCAAAAACCCGCGCGCGGACGATCTCCCGAGTCGCCGGCCTGGCAGAGAACTCGAGGGCGAAGGCATTGGCAATACTACCACAGAGCAGGACCAAAAAAATCCTGTGTTTCATACTCGATTGGACCTGAGGTTGTTGGCAGCCGGAAAGAACCGACACGTGTCCCCTGGCATCAGAATCTTCGCGTGCATCCATATTCTGCGTTCGCTCGCAGATGGGGAATCTTTCAACCGAAAAGTGCGGTAAGCCACGCAGACTGGCGCGCACAGAAGGAAGCATTACGGGATAGAAGCTCAGTCCCGCCGGGACCGAAGAATTAAACACTAATTACCGATTACTCTCTCACTGATTACTGACCCACCCTCCCTTGAGCCCGAGGGCGTGCAACTGATGGCGCATCTCCGCCAGGTCCCATACCTGCACGCGACGCGCGTCGACACTTATAGCGAGGTGGCGTCCATCGGGACTGAAGGCGAGCGGAATGGTGCCGGCGGGCAGCGGCAGGAGCGTCTCGAACGTGCGGGTGTCGTGCAGAACCGCCGTGCGTGCGTCGTGCACAAGCCAGAAGGCATCGCCATCCGGCGTGAAGATGATTTGTGCGTTGCCGTCGAGAGCGATTGGGAAACGGCGGTGTGGTTCCCAACGATTCGTGTCCAGGAACGTGACGGATGTGTAGGTCGCTACGGCGAGTTCATCGCTTCGCGGAGTGAATGCTTCGGCCAGCACGTCGCCTTCAAACGGCACAACTCGAGTTTCCTGCCAGGGCTTCAGTCGGTAGACCAATTCACGCGGAGGGCCTGTCTTGCGGAAGGCAACCCACAATCCGTTTGAGGAAATCTTGCCTCGCGCAACCCCAAGGATGAAGAGTTCTTCTCCGGGGCCGGACCCAATGTCCGCGCCGCGCATCAAACGCACACCCTGCGCGGTGCCCATCATCAGTGTGTTGTCAAAAAAACCAACAGAATGAAGGGGGCCCGGATTGTAGATCGGCAGGGACGTTACTTCCGGCGGCGCATCAGCATAGGCTCCAGCCGTCATCCGCCAGCGGAAAATCCTTTCCCTCCAAAAAACCAGCAGCTCTGAACTATCCGGGGAAAAAACCGGCGTGGGCGGATTGAACAGGTCCTTCGCCATTGCGGCAGGTGCATCACGCGTCAAATCCCATAGGCCCAGCCGGTCGGTTCCGCCGGCCGCGAGCCATCGTCCGTCGCGCGAAATCGCACCGCGATTAACTCCTCCCACGAGATCGCCCCTCATCTCGTGACACGGACGGGAACGCTCAAACCGGTGCAGGAGTACGCCAGTCTTGGTCGGCACTGCGCATTCTTCTCCGTCTGCCCGGAATTGCAGCCACTCGGTTTGGAGACCGATGGTGAACGCTCGCTGCATGGAGCGCAGATTCCAGCAGATAATCTCCTGCTCCTCACCTCCTGTGAAGAGAAACCCGCCATCCGGGCTGAACAAAGCCGTGCGCGCTTCTTGCTTGTGCCGGCCAAGTACGCTAGTCGTGCCGGCTTTTCTGTCATGCAGATGCACCTCGCCGTTACGTGCCGCAAATGCAATCCAACGACCCTCGGGGTGCCAGGCGATACCGTCGATCCAGCCAGTAACGACAGATGAGAGTGCGCTGCCTGTATTCACATCGTAGATCGAGGTGTACCACTCCGCCCCGGCCTGGTACTCGCTTGCTCCCACCCGATGCTGGCAAAGGAAAGTTTGCCCGTCCGGTGAAAACTCCACGTGATGAACGGCGCCGGTCGGAGAAAACGTCTTGAGTGTTTGGCCGCTTTCAAGGTCGTAGAGCACGATCAGGCTCTCCGCAGCCGGGCATAGAACGCGCGGCTGCGTGGGATGAAATGAAAACGCGTCCCAAGGTGTATTCATCCGAAAAAGCCGTTGCTGGGCCGAAGCAACATCCCAGATCTCCAGGTTCTTCATGAGAGCACGAAGAGATTGTCGGCGGCAGATGCCAAGAAATCGCCCATCCGCACTCCATTTTCCAAATGTTGCGAAGTTCGGTGAGCTCCGAGGCAGAGTAGCCAGGAGTCGTTGATCCGATACCGAACGAATCTCCACCGCCTTCGTGCCGTGTGCTACCGCCAGCCGCTCGAACTTTGGATCAAGCGACGCCATCGTGCAATCGGCGCCGGTGGGCAGTTCACGTTCGAAGCGCAGGTCCGGGAGAGCCAGTGCCGCCAGTGCCTCTCGCTGAAGCTCGATCGTGTTCGTAATCTGCGCCGCTCGGCGGACCGCATCCAGGGCGCGCGCACGCTGGCCCAGTTCGCCGCTGCGCACCGTCGCGCGGGCCTGTTCAAAAAGCGCCGTGTAGAGCTGTTGTTGCGATGCTCGTTCAGCGGCCTGGGCGCGGGCCAAAGATTTTTGCGCCTCTTCGCGCAATGATGCTTCTCGCCGGGCATGGGCATCAGCCAGTTCCCTCTGCCGGCGTTGAAGCCAGTTGGAAAAAACCGCTGCCAGGACCAATACGAGCGCTGCGACCGCAACCAATGTCGCCCGGCGAAGCTGCCGTTCAACCCTGTAAGCGCGACGCACGGAGCGGCCCGCTAGAATCAGATTCAGGTCACCGGCCAGTTCCGCGGCATTATTGTGACGCATCTTCGCCTCGGGAGCGCAGGCGCGCGCGAGCACCTCGTTTAACTCGATCAATCCCTCACGCTCGCCCTTTGGCCACCGGTCAAGGTCGTCTGGCAGCCCGGGGAACTCGCACCGATTCTTGCCCGTCGCCGCTTCGTAAAGCAATCGGCCCAACGCGAACAGGTCCGCGCGTTCACTCCCCGGGCCTTCGGGAGGAATGAATCCTTCCGTCCCCACGAACGAGCATTCCTGGTAAACCCCCGTCACCAGTCCGATGTCCGCAAGCTTGGGTTGTCCCTGCACGAAGATGACGTTCGACGGCTTCACGTCGCGATGCACGAGTCCGTGCCGATGAAGATGACCGAGGGCGCCGGCGAGTTGCACGCCCAGCGAAACGGCGTCGCTCACGGCTAATCGTGCGCGGGATTTGAGGTCGTCAGCCAAGGTGCGGGGCTGATAATCGGCAGGTGAGATTTCTTTTCGGGCGTCACCCTCTTTCTCACCTTTTCCTTTCGCGTCATCCGCCAATTCCATCACGTAAAAGAAACAACCCGCGGTGTCGTCTCGTCCGACGTGCAGTACATTCACAACCGCCGGGTGTGAGCGGGAGATGGGCTCGAACTGGACGATTCCATTAAACTCGCGCTCGTAGGGACGCTCACTTGAAAAATGGTTTCTCCACACGACTTTGACCGCGCGCCATGCCCCCGTGACGCTCCGCGCCAGCCAAACTTCTCCGTAGCTGCCGCCACCGATGCGAGCGATGATTTCATGATTTGGGATGGGCGGAGGGGGCCTCGACGAAATATTTTCGCTGCCGCTCGACCGTGCGGGGTCGAGCACCTTCTCAATCCGTGCAGCCAGCGCGTCGGAATTCATCGAGGGTTCAGGCCGCACATCCTGACAGCTTTTTTGCTCCAGGCGAGGATCAAACCTTCATACTTCCGTGCGACCGCTCGTCGTTGATGCGGCGGACGGCGCGCTTCATCGCCTGGGTAACACGGTGCTTGGCCAAATAAACCTGTGCCGCATTCAGCCCCAGGGTCGCCGCCACCTTTGAGGCAGGCCACTCCTTGAGCACGCAATAATCGAATACCTGGAAATGCCGCGGATTGATCGCCGCCCTGACCTGCGCCAGCGCCGCGTCGAATGTCGATTTTTCCCATTCCTCGTCCCATGCAGCGTCGATTGCACTGGCACTTTGGTCGGTGATGGCGGTGGCGTGTTCCTCGTCCTCATCCAGCGATTCCGGCGCAACCTCCGCTCTGGGCGGTTGCCGATAAATCCTGCGAAGGTGATCGATGATCCGCCTCCGCGTGATCCGCAAAAGCCACTGCCTGAAAGTGCCGCGCGTGGGATCATAGCGGAACTCCGGCATCTGCCGCGCCACCGCAATAACCGTTTCTTGCACGATCTCCTGGCCCCCGGCGTCATCAAGCCCCGACTTGCGCGCCACGTTATAGAGCAGCCGCCAGTATAAATCGAAGAACGTGCGCCAACTCTCCTGGTCATCCAGGTTTCGCAGCCGGCTCAATAACGTCCGCCGCGTCAGCAAAGAATCGTCAGCAGAACCACTCATTGCAAATCACTCAGACACTTTACATTGCGTTCGCTCGCGCCCCCAGGTTCTTTCAGGCCGACCGCGCACTGCTCGGGCTGAATCCGCCATGTCCAGGGTGTGTCGCTGAGAATAGCAGAAAATCTCCGATCGGTAGTAGATACCCAGTCGCCAGACAGGAAATGGCTTGCTACTCACGTCTGGTTTTGTTCATTATTGGCAGATGCGTCCACAAGCTCGTCGTGATCTTGTGTGCGCAAACGTTAACCGACTCCGGTTTTGTCGGGAGGGATTCAGGGCTCGGCTATTCAACCCTCGGAGTCTACAAAGGTGAATTCCTCTTATGAACATCATTGCTCGCATCGGATTGATGCTCGGCCTTGTCTTAACACTCTCAAATGCTCGCGCGATCGAGGTAAAATTGCCGTTCGTTGGTCAATTGTCTGAAAGCGGCGCACTGGTCAACGGGACCAAAACGATGCGGTTTCAAATCGTCGACGCGCCGGGAACAATCCGTTATGAAACCGGCCCCCTCTCGATTCCCGTCTCCAACGGCGCCTTTTCCGTTGTCCTGGGAGGCGCCAACCAACCCGCTCTCGATAGCTCGGTCTTCACCGCTTTTGGGCTGAAACTACACGTCCTCGTGGAGGGCGTCTCGCTTTCTCCCGATCTCGATGTGCCTTTTTCCGCCTACGCCGCTAATGCCGTCAGCGCGCAGGTCGCAGACCTGCTCGATGGCCGTGATTCCACGGAATTTGCCCGGCTCGGTGAACACAATATCTTTAACGCAGGCCAAACCTTTCAACCCACCACCGACAGTTCGAGCCTCCTCGTGCGTCAGACTTCCGCTCCTTCACCCACCAGCGATATATTTCACATCCAAAACTCAGACGGCTCAACAAGTCACTTCCGCATCAACAGCTCGGGCCAACTCAGTTGGCCCGGCCTTGCCGCCGGCAGCATTTCCGGCAACGCCGCTACCGCCAGCATCGCCGACCTCTTCGATGGCCATGATTCCCATGAATTTGCCCTTGTCGGTGAACAAAACATCTTCACCGCAGGGCAAATCTTTCGTCCCACGCTGGACAGTTCCAGCCTTGTGGTGCGTCAAACTTCGGCTGGCTCGCCCACTCGCGATATCTTCTCGGTCGAGAGCGCCGACAGCACACAATCCTACTTGCGCATCAGCAGCCTGGGTCAGCTCAGTTGGCCCGGTATCGCCGCCGGCAGTATCTCTGGCAATGCCGCCACCGCCACCGACGCGGGCAAACTCAATGGTCGTCCGGGAACGTTTTACAACGACGCGGCCAATCTAACCGGCACGATTTCCGATGCTCGTTTGCCCGCCAACGTGATGCGGGTGGACCAGCCTCAAACCTTCACCGCCACAAAAACCTTTCAGTCCGCAACAGACAACCCCGGCGTCATTGTGCGTCAAACTCCGATTGCTTCGCCTACCAGCGATATCTTTCAAGTGGAAAGCCCGGACAGCACCGCATCTTACCTTCGCGTCAACAGCTCGGGCCAGCTCCGTTGGGCGGGCACTGCCACCGGCAGCATTTCCGGCAACGCCGCCACCGCCGACGTCGCCGACCTTTTCGATGGCTATGATTCCACGGAATTTGCCCGGCTCGGTGAACACAATATTTTTAGAGAAGGACAAACCTTTCAGCCGACCACCGACAGCTCGAGCCTCCTGGTGCGTCAAAGTTCGGCTGCCTCACCCACCAGCGATATATTTCACGTCCAAAACTCAGACGGCACCACGACACACTTCAGCATCAGCAACTCGGGCCAGCTCAGTTGGCCTGGCCTTGCCGCCGGCAGCATCTCCGGCAACGCCGCTACCGCCAGCATCGCCGACCTGTTCGATGGCCATGATTCCCACGATTTTGCCTTGGTCGGTGAACAAAACATTTTTACCGCCGGGCAAATCTTCCGCCCCACTCTCGACGCCTCCAGCGTTATTGTGCGTCAAACTTCGGCAGGCTCGCCAACTCGCGATATCTTCTCGGTCGAAAGTGCCGACAGCACACAATCTTACTTCCGTATCAGCAGTTTGGGTCAGCTTATCTGGCCCGGCACCGCCCTCGGCAGCATCTCCGGCAACGCCGCCACCGCCACCGACGCCGGCAAACTCAATGGTCGTCCGGGAACGTTTTACAACGATGCAGCCAATCTAACAGGCACGATTTCCGATGCTCGCTTATCAGCCAGCGTAGCGCTGCTAAATGAGCCTCAGACTTTTTCTGCGACAAAAATCTTCCAGTCGGCCACGGATAGCCCCAGCGTCGTCATCCGCCAAACGTTGTCCGCTTCGCCAACGAGCGATGTCTTTCAAGTGGAAAGCCCGGACAGCACCGCAACCTACCTTCGCGTCAACAACTCGGGCCAGCTAAGTTGGTCCGGCACGGCCCAGGGCGGCATTTCGGGTAATGCCACCACTGCCACCGACGCCAGCCAACTCAATGGGCATACGGGCAACTTTTACCAGGACGCCGCCAATCTGATCGCTGGCACGTTGCCGGATGGACGCCTTGCGGGCACCTATTCCGATGCTGTCAGTTTCAACAATCCGGGGAACACATTCTCGGGCATGCACAGCGGCAATGGCGCAGCGTTGGCGGAGTTAAATGCTTCGAGCCTCGCCACCGGCACGACAGCACCTGCCCGCGGCGGCACAGGCATCGATTCATCCGGGGCAGCGGCCGGCTCGATCTTCTACACTGTCGCCCCCGGAACGTGGGGTCTGCTTCCTGCCGGTTCGGCCAACCAGGTGCTCAAGGTCGTCGACGGCCTCCCCGCATGGGGAACCGACAACACGGGCGATGTCAATATCGCCGCTGGAACAGGTATCATGACCTCTTCAACGAGCCCGAGCGCCTGGACGGTCTCAATTGACACCGCTGTCGTGCCTCTGAAGAGCGCGCCAAACACTTTCACGACGAGTCAGAGTATTGAACTGGGTGATGGCGCGCTCAAAGCGCTGGTGGTGAAAGGCGCGCCGAGCCAGTCGGCAAATCTGCAGGAGTGGCAGGACGGTTCAGGCGTCGCTCTTGCGTCGGTCGACGGCAGCGGTGGGCTTACAGCTGCCTCTCTCACCATAAATGCGGGCCTTCAAATGTTCGGAGGAAGCGCCGGGCTTGGCCGCGTGGCCCTCGTCAATACCCTCGAAGTGGCAGGTGACGCCTCAAAAGATATTGCCGGCTCGTGGGCTGCCAATTCCGATCGCCGTATCAAAACCGACGTCGAGACCATTACCAACGCTCTCGAAACACTCGACAATGTCCGCCTGGTCTCCTTCCGCTACACGGACGAATATCGCGCCGGCCATCCTTCAATCGAAGACCGCCGTTACATGAACGTCCTCGCGCAGGAATTTCAAAAAATATTTCCGGACAACGTGAAGGGCAGCGGCGAGAAACTGGCTAACGGCGGGGAAATTCTCCAGGTCGATACCTATCCGCTCACCATTTATTCCGCGGCGGCCGTGCAGGAACTGCATCAGCAAATGAAAGAGCGCGATGCCCGCATAGCCAACCTCGAAAAGACCGTCGCCGAATTGAAAAAACTCCTCAGCCTGCTGGCCGCCTCAAATGTCCCCGCTTCCGGCCTGGGAGACAGCTCACCTGGCGCCTCGCAATAGGAAGCGATATTTCATCAACAGCGGTTCAGCCGAAACACGCAACGACTTTTTTGTCGACTCTGTCGGCATTCTGATCCCGGGATGGAGAGCGAACGCACCTTCCTCCCGGCCCCCACCTGTATCTATTACCTCCAATCGGTCAATTAGGGCGTTTTTCCTAGGAAAATGAAGTGTTTCTCGTTGGCAGTATAGTTCCTCAGCTTGTCCGCGGCCCCCTTGCGCGTGTCTGTCGTCTATTGGACGAAGGTCCAATAGATATCTCCCCGCGTACCCGTCATCATCCTGCCGAAATGCGGAGCGGATTCAGGAGAAGAACTGCTGTTTTTATGCCGATGAGCCGGGCCGAATTGAATGTCTCAAACCCAAGCGCATGAACGCCAGAATGCACGAAATCAAGCGGCTCGAGGAAGCGAGCGAGCGCAAGGTTCCGTGGCGAAAATGGGGACCTTATTTGAGCGAACGCCAGTGGGGCACCGTGCGCGAAGATTACAGCAAAAACAGCGATCCCTGGACCTATTTCACCCATGACCACGCCCGCTCCCGCGCCTACCGATCCGGTGAAGACGGCATCGCCGGGTTGTGCGACGATCGAATGCGGCTCTGTTTCGCCGTCGCCTTGTGGAACGAAAAGGATCCGATTCTCAAGGAACGCTTTTTCGGCCTGACAAATGGAGAAGGCAACCACGGCGAAGACGTGAAGGAATATTACTTCTACCTCGATAATACGCCCACGCATTCGTACATGAAGATGCTTTATAAGTATCCGCAGCGCGCCTTTCCGTACGCCGATCTGGTCGAAACCAATCGCGCGCGTGATCGAAACTCCCTCGAGTACGAATTGCTCGATACGAATGCTTTTGACGAAGATCGCTACTTCGATCTCTTCGTCGAATATGCCAAGGCCGCTCCCGAGGACATCCTCATCCGTATCACGGCTGTAAATCGCGGCCCGGAACGCGCGCCGCTCCATGTGCTTCCGCACCTCTGGTTCCGCAATACCTGGTGGAACAAGCCGAGTGCCCGGATTCCGTCGCTTGCACAGCAGAATGGAGGGACGGGAAGCGAGGCGGTTATCGTGGCCCGTCACGAGGAACTCGGGGAGAGATACCTCTATTGCGAAGCTCCGCGCGAGCTGCTGTTTACGAATAACGAAACAAATGTCGCGCGAATCTTCGGGATCGCGAACAAAACACCCTTCGTTAAGGACGGCATCAATAACTATCTCGTCCAGAATCGGCCGGAAGAAGTCAACCCGGAGCGCAAGGGGACCAAAGCGGCGGCGCATTACTATTGTCTCATTGAACCCGGCGCAGCGGCCACGTTTTGTTTGCGCCTTTCGGATATTCCTCCGTCCGAACCTGCCCAGCCATTGGGAAGCGCCTTCGACCGGATCTTCACGACCCGCGAGCGCGAAGCCGATGAATTCTACGCTTCTGTGACGCCTAACCCCATGGCCGCAGATGCGGCGCGCGTCGTGCGACAGGCATTGGCGGGAATGCTCTGGAGCAAGCAGGTTTACGTCTACGAAGTCAGTGAATGGCTGAAGGACCACGATAGCCAACCATCAGATGGCCCGGTCCCTATTCGCAACAGCCAATGGTTCCACATGGAAAGCGGCGACATCATCTCCGCACCCGACAAATGGGAATATCCCTGGTTTGCAGCCTGGGACCTCGCCTTCCAAGCGGTCGCTCTTTCCATGGTGGACCCTGACTTCGCCGCCGACCAACTCGACCTCGTGCTGCGTGAACGTTATCTCCACCCAAACGGCCAGATTCCCGCATACGAATGGAATTTCAACCACGTCAACCCTCCGGTGCACGCCTGGGCAACTCTGTTTAATTATCGTCAAGCGAACACCGAGTCGAGGGCGCGGGCCATCCGTCTTCTGAAAAACGAGTTCAACAAGCTCCTTCTCAATTTCACCTGGTGGATGAACCGCAAGGATCGGGACGGACGCAGCATTTTTGAAGGCGGCTCTCTGGGCCTCGATCAGATCGGTCTCTTTGATCGCAGTGCCACTTTGCCCGCGGGCGGTTGCCTCGAACAAGCCGATGGAACCGCCTGGATGGCGCTCTACTCGCAAAACATGCTGGAGATGGCCATCGAGTTGGCGCTGCATGACCCTGTTTACGAAAGCCTTGCTTCGAAGTTCTACGAGCATTTTGTCTGGATTGGCTCCGCGATGAACCGTGTCGACGACTCTCGCGGCTCCATGTGGGACGAAGACGATGGGTTCTACTACGATCTCCTCAAACTGCCGGATGGCTCTACGAAGCGCGTCAACGTCCGTTCAATGGCAGGCTTGCTCCCCCTCTGTGCGGTGACGGTTTATCCCGCCGACCTCACGTTCCGTCTGCCCGAATTTTCACAGGCAGTCGCGCGGTTCAACCACCATCGCCCCGAGCTGCTGGCTGGAATTGATCCGGCAGGGAGACCGGGGGTCAACGGCCGGCACATGCTCGCGATTCTCACGGAACGACGATTGCGGCGTGTGTTGGCCAGGTTGCTCGATCCGAATGAATTCCTCGGCGACTATGGTATCCGCTCTTTGTCGCGCTACCATCTGGAGCATCCTTACGTCTTGCGCATCGGCGGCGAGGAATACCGCGTGAGCTATTTGCCGGCGGAATCCGACGACGCTGTCTTCGGAGGCAATTCCAATTGGCGTGGGCCCATCTGGATGCCGCTCAACGCCCTGCTGATCCGCGCTCTCATCCAGATGTACAGCTATTATGGCGATGATTTCAAAGTGGAATTTCCCACGGGATCAGGCAATCAGGTGACCCTCTTCGAAGCCGCCAGGGAATTGGCGAACCGTCTGGGCCGCATCTTCCTGAAAGACACTGAGGGCAGGCGCCCCGTGTACGGCGGAACGGAGAAATTCCAACAGGACCGTCACTGGCGTCACCTGGTCCTCTTTTTTGAATACTTTCACGGCGACAACGGGGCCGGCCTGGGCGCGAGTCATCAGACTGGTTGGACAGCTTTGGTCGCGGGGTTTCTTTGCCTCTTCGCGAGGCTGAAGCCCGAAGATGTGTTGGAGCATGGGGTTGGGGGACCGGTGACAGCATTCCAACAGGCGCGCGTGGGTTCGAGGAAATCCCGACGCGCGCGTCAACAGAAAGCTGTTACCACGGCCGAGCCGGCGATCGCCGGGCGGTCATCAAAGCGCGCGTCGTTCTGGAAGCCACGAAGTCGGCGATTGCGCGAAGAGTAATTTGGGAGGGCAAGCTTCTCCTGCGAGACATTCTGACGAAGATATGTCGGCTTGCTCCTCCCGCTCACTTTAGTGTCGCTCTGAGATGCATTCGTATCATGGTTCGCCAGGTGTCTTGTCGTCCTGCTGTTTTGGATTGTCCTGCGGTTTCTGGTTGTCCTGGGACTTTTGGCTGTCTTGCTGTTTTTGATTGTCCTGTGCTTTCTGGCCCTTGGTTTGTTCGGAGCCCGTGCCAGTGCCTCCCACGGCTTCATTCTTCGATTTGTCGCTGACCTTTTCCGAGATCGTCACGTTTTCCGGATTGCCGATTTTCTCAACGTCGATCTTTTCTTTGCGGACCTCGCGCTGCACCGTCGTTTGCTCCGTGTTGGTGCGCGTCTGGGCGATGATTCTGCCAGTCGAAACGATTCGCTTTTCGATCACGGGCTCTTCCCTGTGAAGTTTGATCACGATTTCGCCCTGTTCAAATGGCGTCATAATGCCGCCCGACGTTCCTGCTGTTGCTCCGATTCCGGCTTCTTTCAGCGATGTTTGGCCCTCTGGCGCCGCTTCCCGGTCCACCACCAGTGTTTCACGGCGGATCTGAACGGGCTGGTTCACCGTTTCGGTAGTTACTTGCTTGCGCAGGCGAACGGCGCCGGTCTCCACCGGCCGCATTCCCACCACGATCTGTTCCTCATAAAGAGGAATGCTTACCTGCCCTGCCGACGACGCGGCGGAATTGGATGACTGCGCGGAGCTCGTGCTCCCGGCAGTTCCCTGTTGCTGCCAGTATACACTGCTGGTGCCCCCCGCTGATTGCGAATACGTCGTCGGTTGAGACGACTTCGCGCTGTAAGTGCCCCCCGGCTCCGAATACACCGTCGCCTGGGACGACTTCGAGCTCTTCGAGCTTTGACACCCCGCGACAAGCGCAGCACACCAAAGCGCCATCCCAAAGCCGACAAGGCGTTTGCTCATTCGAATGAATCTCATCATAATTTATTACCTCGTGTTATCTCATTTGGTCAGTGCTCCGCAGATGCGGGCTCCGTCGAGCCCGACACCTCCGAAGCCTGTTCCACAATTGAACTTTCAACTGCGCGGAAATATCGCCACCGGCCTGCCAGCGAGCCATTGGACGAAGGTCTAAGGAGCCTTGGGAACCGAGCGCACAGGCCCCCAACGATCGCCATTGGACCAACGTCCAATTCCTTGTTGACTCTCAAGCGCGGCTCTGCACACCATCCGTTATCAGGAATTAGCGAGGGAAATCCATGGAGCCTAATTCTTTAGAATCAAATGGAACGGCTGCGGCACCCAAGGGAGCCTTTTCACGCCAGAAACACTCATGACGACCACACGTAACGTTCAGGTGCCGGGATGAAAGGCTCCGCCATTCCATCGGTCGACGGATCACGTAGAAGCGCATGGCTTGTCAAGCTCGTGTCTTCTCCTTTCGCTGCGGGGCTGTTAACTTCCATCGGTTATTATCTGGGCGCGAAGCTCGGTTTTATTCTCACGCTTCAGCCACAGCCGGTCTCTGTCCTCTGGCCGCCAAACGCAATCCTGCTCGCTGGATTGCTCTTAACACCTCCACGCTGGTGGTTGTTCATCCTCTTAATGGTCGCTCCCGCACACTGGGCCTCGCAACTGCAGCATGGTGTGCCACAAATGATGATCCTCTGCTGGTTTATCAGCAATGGATGCGAAGCACTGCTCGGCGCGGTGTGCATTCGCTGCCTCTGCCGCGGAAGACCCCACCTCGACACTTTTCGCGATGCCGCCATTTTCCTTGGCTGCGGCGTTTTCCTGGCGCCGTTTTTGTCCTCATTTTTGGACGCGGCCTTCGTCGCGCTCAACCGCTGGGGCGAAAGCGACTATTGGGATCTCTGGCGAACTCGCTTTTTCTCCAATGCTCTGGCGACCTTGACTCTGGTCGGATTCATCGTGAGCTGGAGCGATGTGCTGGCCAGAGGGACTCAAAAATCAACCCGACGCGATGTTCCGGAAGCCGCTTTTCTCGCGCTCTGTCTGGTATTGGTCAGCTTCCTTGTCTTCGTCCACGTGAAAGCGGGGGGTCAAACTCGAGGTGCATTGCTTTACACGCCTCTGCCATTTTTGCTGTGGGCCGCGGTCAGGTTTGAAGTCGCTGGTGCCACCGCTTCCGTCCTCGCTGTGACGTTGATCTCGATCTGGGGAGCTGCGCACGGGCGAGGACCATTTGCGTCGCGTTCGCCCCTCGAGAATGCCCTTTCGCTCCAGATCTTTTTAGTCTGCGTGTCCATTCCACAATTGTGTCTTGCGGCGACTCTGGCGGAACGCCGAAAAGCTGAAGAAGCCCTCCGCGCCAGCGAAGAGCGTTACCGCGAAGTGATCGAAACTCAAACCGATCTGATCTGCCGTTTCCTGCCCGATACCACCCTCACTTTCGTGAACCAGGCGTATTGCCGATTTTTTAACCGCCGCCGTGAAGACTTGATCGGGTCGAAGTTTATCGAATTGATTCCGGAGCCGGAGCGCACGAAGAGTCTCGAACGCATCGCCGCGGCGATCAAAGCTCCGCATGTCCTCACCGTCGAACACCAGGTCCTGCTGCCCGACGGAACGCATGGATGGAATCAGTGGGTCAACCATCCCGTGTGTGGACCTGACGGCGCGGTCGTCGAGTTCCAGGCAATTGGACGCGACATCTCGGACCGCAAGCGGGTCGAAGAAGCAACCGCAAAGCTGGTCCATGTCTCCCGCCTGGTGATGGTCGGGGAGCTGACCGCCTCAATTGCGCATGAAATTAACCAGCCCCTGCAGGCGATTCTCACCAATGCAGGCGCGGCGAGTATCCTGCTGGAGGCAAACCCGGAAAAGATTGATGAGGTCAAACAGATCCTGCTGGACATTCGCAAGGACGATGCCCGCGCCAGCGAGGTTATTGCGCACATTCGCAAGCTGCTGCGCAAACGCCAGTTCGAAATCCACCCCGTTCAGGTCAATGAGCTGATCGCCGATGTCATCAGGTTCGTCAGGGCCGAAGGGCTGCGGCGCAACGTCATCTTCGAAACCCGTCTCCAGGCCCCGCTTCCGAACGTCAACGCTGATGCGGTCCATGTCCAGCAGGTCCTTTTGAATCTCGTCTTGAACGGCCTCGATGCGATAACTGAAGCGCCAAAAGATAAACGCCGCCTGGTCCTCACGAGCTCTCTGCTTGAACCGGGCGAAGTGGGAGTCAGCGTCTACGACACGGGCCGCGGGATTGCTCCAGAACGCTTGCCGAAACTTTTCGAACCTTTCTTCACCACGAAGCCGGAGGGCATGGGTTTGGGACTCTCTATCTCCCGCGCGATTATTGAAATGCACCGCGGCCGAATCTGGGGAGAAAACAACCCCGCCGGCGGCGCGGCGTTTCATTTCACTTTACCCGCTCAGGGCAGAGGTCTCGAACCAGAGGCCGCACCACAGTTCAGCGCTGCCGGTTAATCCCGCGCAACCTGGTTCGGTAATTCGTTGCGGTCGTCGGGCGATCGCGGGAAATGTTTTGCGAGCACGTCCCCAATTCTCTTAACAGCTTCGATGACCGCTTCCGTGAATCTTCCCGCTTTCAGGTCCGCGGAGATCCCGGCCGCGATGTCCTGCCAAAAGTCAGTCCCGCATTTTTCGTGGATACCCCGGTCCCCGAACACCGCAAATTGCTGGGACCGTGGAGAAAAATAGAGAAGCACGCCATTTCGCTCGCGAGTCTTGTCCATGCCAAGTTTGAGGAATTGCGTTTCGGCGGCAAGGAGCGGGTCGAGTGGCATCTCGTGCGAAACAAAGACACGAATTTCGCCCGAAGACTTCGACTCTGCCTCGGCTATCGCGTCGACGACCTTGTGGTCGTCAAGCTTATCGATGAACTCTTTCGGTTTCATACTACCATCCGCCACTGGCACCGCCGCCCCCGAAGCGGCCGCCACCACCACTGAATCCCCCGCCGCCGCCACTGGACCAGCCACCACCTCCGCTGGTCCAGCCCCCGCCCCATCCGCCCAAACCACCCCAATAAGCACCTCGGCGTCTGTGATAAATCGTGCCGCGCCGCCGAAACGACGACGCTATGATCAATGCGAACAGCAGCAGGATAAAGATCAACGGAATGCCGCGCGTCGTGCGCCCGCGCCTTTCACCGACTGTCGTGCCTGTCCCCTTATACTCACCACGAGCGGCTTGCATCAACGCGTTCACTCCCGCCGTTAGGCCGCCGTCAAAATCGCCGGCCCTGAACCGCGGGCTGATTTCGTTGTCGATGATACGCTTGGCAATGAGATCAGGAATTGCGCCTTCGAGACCGTACCCAACCTCGATGCGCATTTTGCGATCATCCCGAAAAATGAAAAGGACAGCGCCGTTGTCTTTGTCCTTGAAACCCGCCTTCCAGGCCTCGGCCGTGCGAACGGTAAAATCTTCGAGGGCGGCGTCAGCGGGCAACTTCGGAAAAACTGCCACCAGGATCTGACTCGAAGTTTGGCGTTCGAAATCCTCCAGCGCGCGGTTCAGGCGCTCGGCCGTCTGCGGAGAAACCATGCTGGCGTAATCGTTGAAATACTTTGCGGGTTTCGGCGGCAGTGGCGCGCCGATAACGGCTGCGCACAGCAGAAGCCATGCAACCACGCAACGAAAAGCAGGCATCGCAATTACTTCTTGTTGAAGTCGAACTGTACTTTCGGCGGCGCTTCGGCGCCCTGGGTGGACTGGAAGTATGGCTTCACCTGAAAACCAAAAGCGCGCGCGATCACGTACATGGGGAACCCTTTCACGCTCGTGTTATAAGTCTGCACCGCTTCGTTGAAGCGCATCCGTTCGACGGCGATGCGGTTTTCTGTTCCAGCAAGTTCAGCCTGCAGGCCCATGAAATTTTGCGTCGCCTTCAGTTCGGGATAGCGCTCGGCCACGACAAGCAGTCGAGAGAGCGCCGAGCCCAGTTGCCCCTGGGCCTTCTCAAATTTTTCGAGTTGCGCGGCGTCGTTTGGTGCCTGGTTCGGATCCAGTTTCACCTGCCCCACCGACGCGCGTGCCTCCGTCACTTCGGTGATCGTCGATTTTTCGAAGTTCGCCGCGCCCTGAACCGTATTAACCAGGTTCGGGATTAAATCATAGCGCCGTTGATATTGATTTTGCACCTGTGCCCATTTCGCATCGACGTTTTGCGATGACCCGACAAGCCGATTGTAACTGCCGCACCCGCCGACAAGCACAATGACCCCTAGCAGCACGACCAGCGCGCCGCACCCCAATGCATATTTTTTCATACGCCTCGAATGTAGCGTCCCGGGTGGTGTTGTGGATTAGAATTTCACCCCGTGTTTGTAACGGGCTGCCCCCGCGTCGTCTCCGCGGTGGACAAACCTTGGCATTTCCGCGCCAGCCCGCTAGGCTGACAGTCTTATTATGAGCAGCCAAACCTTCAAATCCGGCCGCCGCAATGGCAACGGTTCCGGCGAACGCGCCTTCTCTTCCATCGTTGTTGATGGCCCTGAGCGCGCCGCCAGCCGCGCGATGCTCCATGCCGTGGGCTTCACTTCGGATGACTTCAAGAAATCGCAGGTCGGCGTGGCTTCGACCTGGAGCATGGTCACGCCCTGCAACATGCACATCGACCAACTCGCCGTCTCCGTCGCTCAAGGCGTCAATCAGGCCGGAGGCAAAGCAGTCGTCTTCAACACTATCACCATCTCGGACGCGGTCTCGATGGGCACGGAAGGGATGAAGTATTCGCTCGTCTCGCGCGAAGTGATTGCCGATTCCATTGAAACGGTCGCGGGTTGCGAAGGATTTGACGGCATCGTCGCCGTCGGCGGTTGCGACAAAAACATGCCGGGCTGCGTCATCGCCCTCGCACGGCTGAATCGTCCGTCGGTCTTCGTTTACGGTGGCACGATCCTCCCGGGGTGTTTCGACAATCGCCCTGTAGATGTCGTTTCGGTGTTTGAGGCCGTCGGCCTTCACGCGGCCAATCGTATGAGCGACAAGGAACTCGCCAAACTGGAGACGGCTGCCATTCCAGGTCCGGGCTCCTGCGGGGGCATGTTCACGGCCAATACGATGGCGTGCGCCATCGAGGCGCTCGGCATGAGCCTTCCCAACAGTTCCGCGCAAGCTGCAATTTCCAAGGACAAGAATGCAGACTGCGAACGCTCAGGCGCCGTGGTCATGGACCTTATTACCAAAGGAATTCGCCCGCTCGACATCATGACGCGCAAAGCCTTTGAGAACGCGATCACAATTGTGACGGCAGTTGGCGGATCAACCAATGCGGTCCTGCATCTCCTCGCGATGGCACATGCTGCCGGCGTGAAACTGTCCATCGACGACTTCACGAAGATCGGCAAGCGCGTGCCGGTCCTCGGCGATCTGCGGCCCAGCGGCAAATACGTGATGGCGGAGTTGGTGCGCATCGGCGGAATCACCCCGTTGATGAAACGCCTCCTCGACAAAGGTTTGCTGCATGGCGATTGCCTTACCGTCACCGGCCAGACATTGGCGCAAAACCTTGCCAACGTGCAGGACTATCCGCCGGAGCAGGATGTGATTCGGCCTTTTGACAGACCTGTGAAGCCCGACGGCCACCTCATTGTCCTTTACGGAAATCTCGCGAAGACCGGCGCGGTCGCGAAGATCACTGGCAAGGAAGGGCTGCAGTTCACCGGACGCGCGCGCGTGTTCGAATCCGAAGAAACTGCGCTCGCAGCGATTCTCGATGGCACCGTGAAGAAAGGTGACGTGATCGTCATCCGCTACGAAGGTCCCAGGGGCGGCCCGGGCATGCGCGAGATGCTTTCTCCGACCGCCGCGATCATGGGCAAAGGCCTGGGCAAAGACGTGGCGCTCATCACCGATGGCCGTTTTTCCGGCGGCAGCCATGGCTTCGTCGTGGGCCACATCACTCCCGAAGCCTACGTTGGCGGAACTCTGGCCATTGTTAAAAATCGCGATCCCATCACAATCGATACGGTGAAGCGCAAGATCACGCTCGACATTCCCGCGCGCGAAATCAAAGCGCGTTTGAAAAAGTGGAAGCAGCCAAAGCCAGCGTACACCCGCGGCGTGCTCGCCAAATATGCGCACACGGTGAACTCGGCTCACCTGGGCGCGGTGACCGACGCCGATCTTTGATATATCGCGTCTTTACGGGACTGGGCTCGCCCGTACAATGCTGTCCATGGTGGCGCTCGAGACGAGCAAGTTGTTCGCGCAGTTGCCGGCCGCGGAGCTGAAAAAGATCTCCGCTGTCGCGCGCGAAATCTCGTTTGCTCCCGGAGCGACGATCTTCAAGGAAGGCGATCCCGGCGACGGCCTCTACGTCGTCAAGTCTGGCAAAGTCCAGATTTCTGCGTTCATCGATTCCGGTGGAGAGCATGTCTTTGCCACCGTATTGCCGGGGGACGTTTTCGGCGAAATGGCCGTGCTCGACAACATGCCGCGCTCCGCGCACGCCTCGGCTGACGGCGAGACGACAGTGATCTTTGTGCCGCGCGAACAATTCGTTGAGCTGCTCAAAACTTCTCCGGCGATGTCGTTGACGGCAGTGCAGGAGATCAGCCGCCGCTTGCGTGAGTTTAATGCGCAGTACATCCGCAAACTCTTGCAGGTCGAGCGCATGGCACTGGTAGGCCGCTTCGCGAGCACGATCGTGCATGATCTCAAAAACCCCCTGACGATCATCCGGATGGGCGCCGCGCAAGCGGCCGCGGAAAAAGCCAGTGTGGAGCAGCGGCAAACCGCGGAAAAGCGCATCGAAAATCAGATCGAGCGCATCACCGGTCTCTTAAATGACATCCTGGAATTCACGCGCGGCACTCCGCAGGAACTCGCTTTCGCGAAGATCGAATTCCACTTTTTCATTGAGCAAGTGATCGACGAATTCCAACAGGAACTGACGTCCAGGGGAGTCACAATCGAGCTCGAAAACAGGCCGCCTGCGGTCCGCATGCCGCTCAATCCCCCACGTCTCAACCGGGTGCTTTACAACATCATTTTCAATGCCGTCGATGCTATGCCCGGCGGCGGGGCGATTCGCCTGCGCTTCATCGAGAACGAGAAGGAGATCGTTACGGAAATTGAAGACACCGGCCGGGGCATCTCTCCGGAAATCGTTGAGCGCTTGTTCGAACCCTTCGCGACCTTCGGCAAGCCGCACGGCACTGGCCTCGGCCTCTCGATTTCTCAACGGATCGTCGAAGAACATCGCGGCAGAATTTCCGCGCGCAACCGGCCCGGTGGTGGCGCGATCTTTTCCATAACGCTGCCGAAGAAACAGTGATCGGGCGTCCGATGAATCGCATTCGACTGCTGCCCGAACACGTCGCCAATCAAATCGCAGCGGGCGAGGTGGTGGAGCGCCCCGCGAGCGTCGTCAAGGAGTTGGTCGAGAACTCGCTCGATGCTCAGGCGCGGCATATTACAGTCGATGTTCAGGCGGGCGGGCGCAGTGTCATCCGCGTGACGGACGACGGCACCGGCATGAGCCGCGACGACGCGCTGCTTTGCCTGGAGCGCCACGCCACGAGCAAAATCCAAAAAGCGGAGGACCTGAGCGCGATCTCGACGATGGGTTTTCGCGGCGAAGCGATTCCGAGTATCGCGAGCGTTTGCCGAATGGTGCTGACAACGCGGGAGCGAGACGTCGACAATCCCGCCGCAACACAGATCATTATGAATGGCGGCAAGCTCGTCGAAGTGCGCGCGGCGGGCAGTCCGTCGGGCACAAACGTCGAGGTCCGCCAATTGTTTTTCAATCTGCCGGCACGGCGAAAATTCCTGCGCAGCGAAGAGACCGAATACGCGCATATTCATCATTACCTCACGCTGGCGGCGCTGGCGCATCCGGATGTCGGTTTCACCTTCAGCAAGGATGGTCGAGTGGTCTGGCAGTTGCCGCCGGTAACGCAAACGGGAATCGCGGCGGTGCGCGAGCGCATGCGCGCGCTCTTCGCAAACGAGAGTGAGTTACTGGCGGTGGACTTCGCTTCAACAATTCCTGGCGACAGCAACGGTGAAGACGAAGTCGACAGCCGCTTTCGGCTGTGGGGTTTGATCGGCAAACCAGGCGTGTCGCGCGCGGCGCGAGACGAACAATTTGTCTTTGTGAATCGCCGGCCCGTGGAGAATCGCGGCATCAACTTCGCGCTCGCTGAAGGCTACCACACCGCGCTCATGAAGGGGCGCTATCCGGTCTGCTGCCTGTTTCTGGAAATCGATCCTGCCGCCGTCGATGTCAACGTTCATCCGGCCAAGCGCGAAGTGAAGTTTCACCGGGAAAGAATGGTGCGTCAGTTGGTGACGCAAGCCATACGTCAAATCCTGCTCGCGTTCCACACCACTTCGACGCGCGCCGCCGAACCGCCCCAAAAGCCTGCTGAGCCGCCAAAGCCAGTTGAGTTCCCGCAGTTCACGCCCTTGACTGGAACTGCGCTTGATAGCGCGCCAACGCAGAAACCAACGCCGGTCGCCGCTCCGGCCCAGCCGCCCCCAATTGAGATTCCTAAACCGGTTGCTCGCCCGCAACCTCCCGAACCCGAGCCACCGCAGAAAGTTGTAGTTTCTGCGCCCACATCCGCAGCAGTTCCGCTTTTGGCCGTGCCCTTACGCATTGTCGGCGTGATTGGCCGCCTCTACGTCGTGCTGGAGTCGGACAGAGGATTGGTGCTGATGGACCAGCATGCGGCGCACGAGCGGATTCTCTTCGAGCAAATGCTCAATCGGCTCGAGAAAGGGAACGCGGCGTCACAACGCCTGCTGTTGCCGGAAACAATCGAGGTTGCGGCGCGTGACGCTCATTTGTTGCGCGAACTGTTGCCGACGTTGAATCGGCTCGGCGTCGGGCTGAGTGAATTCGGTGAGCGCACATTTCTGCTGGATGCGCTCCCGCCGTTTGTGAAAGTGACGGACGCGCGGCGATTCGCGCTGGGATTGATCGATGAACTCAAAGCAACCGGCCAGGAGGTGAATGCGTTGCGACTCGGAGAACACACCGTGGCAAAGACTGTTTGCCGTCACGCAGTGAAAGCAAACGATCCACTCTCTGCTCCGGAGCTCGAGAATCTCGTCAAGGACTTGCGCCATTGCGCGATGCCGTACACGTGTCCGCACGGCCGGCCGACGCTGATCGAGATCAACTACCGCGAACTGGAAAAGAAGTTCGGGAGATTGACCGGCTGATTACGACTTTTCCGCGGGCACGTCTTCGATCCTGGCGTGTTCCTGGAGGAAATCGACCACGCGCTCCTGGAGCAATTGCTCGTTGACCTGATAAATGCCCTGGTTCTTTTGCAGTTCCTTGATGTATTTGTCCGCCGCCATGTTCGCTTCATGCGCCATGATCGCGAGCCGTGAATGCAGGGCCTCGTCCGGGACAGTGATTCCCTCTTTGTTGGCGATGGCATTCAGGATGAAACTGAGTTTCACGCGTTCTTTCGCGCCCTGACTGGCCGCGGAATAAATTTCATCTTTCTGCTTGTCGATCATCTCCTTGCTCGCGCCCTGCTGCTGGCTGCGCGCGACGATGTCATAAACGAAATTGCGCGTGTGAGCTTCGACCAGGCTCTCGGGCAAATCGAAATTCAGGCGGTCCATGAGGGAGCGCACGAGTTGATTGCGCACGTTGCGCTTCTGCTTGAGGTTGAGTTCGTTCTGCAAATCTTTGCGCACGCCTTCGCGCAACACTTCGACGGTCTCGGCGCCATAGGATTGCGCGAATTTGTCGTCGAGCTCAGGCAGGACGCGCAGTTTTACCTCGAGCACTTCCACTTCGTAGACAGCTTTCTTCCCCGCGAGAGTCGCGGGAACGAAATCGGCGGGAAAGTCCACCGTG
>Ga0193697_1000157_pt1 | contig 26422 bp, 21 predicted proteins | sample L3m2metaG_FD_145073 | JGI IMG/M metagenome (GOLD analysis project Ga0193697, IMG submission 145073) | Soil microbial communities from a riparian zone of the East river system, Colorado, United States - L3m2 | ecosystem: Environmental > Terrestrial > Soil > Riparian zone | place: USA: East River...
TGCAGATCAAACTTTACGCGATCATTTACGAGTTGATCGACGAAGTGAAAGAGGCGATGGCCGGGCTGCTGGATCCTGTCCTGAAAGAAAGTGTCATCGGCGCGGCGGAAGTGCGGAAGGTTTTCGAATTGTCCAAGGGCGGCAACGTGGCTGGCTGCATTGTCAGCAGCGGGCGCATTTCGAAGGGCAAAGTGCGCGTGATGCGCCGCAAGAACCTCGTTTATGAGGGAATCATTCAGTCGTTGCGCCGTTTTCAGGATGAAGTCAACGAAGTGCGCGCGGGCATGGAATGCGGCATTCGGATCGATGGATTCGATGATTTTCAGGCGGGCGATTCGATTGAGTCCTACACCGTCGAGAAAGTCGCTCAAAAACTTTAACCACTAACCAAATGCTTTTCGCCTATGCCTTCGCATCGACTTTTACGAGTGCGCGAATTGTTAAAGCGCGAAATTGGCGAAGCCATCCGCCGGGAAATCCCTATCGCTCAGGCAGGATTGGTGACGGTCAACGATGTGGATGTCAGTGGTGATTTGCGAGTGGCAACGGCATTTATCGGGATTTTTGGAAGCACGGAACAACAACGGACAGGTCTGGCGATGCTCCAGGAGCACCGCGCGCGCATCCAGAGTTTCGTCGCAAAATCAGTGATCCTCAAATACACGCCCCAGTTGCGTTTTGTGGTGGATGATTCGATAGCGCGCGGCAATCGCGTGCTCGACATCATCGCCGAACTCGAACGCACCTCGACCTCGAAAGAGGAATGAACATCTTATGCAGGCAGCCCCAACGACGGCATCGTCCGTAAAATCTTCGCGTATCATCGAACGTATCCTCGACGTGATTCGTGAAAGCGAGCGGATTTGCGTCGTCGGCCATGTGCGGCCGGATGGCGATTGCATCGGCACGCAACTGGGTCTGGCCCTCGCGCTCAAGAACCAGGGCAAGAAGGTTGTCTGCTGGAACCAGGACCCGATGCCGAAGAAACTCGCCTTCCTCGATCCCGATCATTTGCTGGAAAAGCCCGAGAAAGGCCATGAGTTCGACTGCGTGATCGCGACGGATTGCGCGAGCTTCGAACGGCTCGGCACCACTGGCGCCTGCATCAGCAATCGCAAACACCTCGTCAACATCGATCACCACGAGAGCAACACCCGCTACGGGGACCTCAATTGGATCGCAGCCCGGCAGCCATCCACTGGCGAGCTGATCTTTCGTTTGTTGCGCTCCGCGAAATGGGCAATCACGCAGGAGATTGCCGATTGCCTGTTCACCGCCATCTCGACGGACACCGGTTCCTTTCAGTACCCGACGACACGCCCGGCCACTTATTACGTTGCCGGCAAACTGGTCGATAGCGGCGCCGATCTCGCGAAAATCTGCAATGAAGTCTATCAATCATATCCGCTTTCGCGTGTGCGATTGTTGCGGCATTTGTTCAACCGGTTCCGTCTCGCTCACAATGATCAAATCGCCTACTTTTGGCTCAAAAAGGCGGATTATACGCGGACCGGGGCAGAGCAGGATGATTCCGAAGGGTTGATCGATCACATTCGAGCTATCGAACCGGTCATCGTGGCGTGTGTATTCGAGGAAATCGAACCGGAGCTGACGCGCATAAGCCTGCGGTCGAAGAGCGACAAGGTGGACGTGAACGCGATCGCGGAAGGTTTTGGCGGCGGCGGCCATAAAGCCGCGGCCGGCGCGCGCATCTCGGGAAAGCCAATGACGGTGCAGCGGCAGGTGATCAACGCGATCAAGAAAGCGCTCAACGCAAAACATTGAGTCATGGAAGTCTTCGATCCGCTCGATGGAGCGATCCTCGTCGATAAACCCGCCGGTCCAACTTCGCACGATGTGGTCGACAATGTGCGCCGGCATTTTGGGATCAGGAAAGCGGGCCATGCCGGCACGCTCGACCCGGCGGCGACAGGTTTGCTCGTTGTATTATTAGGCCGAGGCACGAAGCTCTCTGAAAAACTGATGGCCGATGACAAAGTTTATTCCGGCACGATGAAGTTTGGCGAAACGACAAACAGTTACGACGCGGATGGTGAACTCGTCACCTCGCTCCCCGTGCCGCCAATGACCGTGGATGAACTGAATACGGCCGCGGAAGCTTTTCTTGGCGATCAAATGCAGACGCCGCCAATGGTCTCCGCGATAAAGAAGGACGGTGTGCCGCTCTACAAGCTGGCGCGCAAAGGCTTGGAAGTGGAACGCAAGCCGCGGCTGATTCACATCTATAGTTTCCGTTTCACCTATTACAACGAGCCCTTTGGCGCCTTTCGTGTCGCGTGCACGAAAGGGACCTATGTCCGGACTCTCGCGCACGACCTGGGACAGAAGTTTGGTTGCGGCGCGCACCTGGCGACATTGCGGAGGCTGGTCTCCGGCAAATTCGATGTGGCTGATTCTCTCCAATACGAGGAGTTGCTGAAGCTCTCAAATAATCAGTTACAGAACCTCGTCATTCCATTCCTCAAGCTCGCGGCGTAATCGTCTTCTCCATGCAGATCATCCATCAGTCCAGCGAGCTTCAGACGCGCGGACGTAAAGTATGCGCCGCGATTGGGGTTTTCGATGGAGTCCATTTGGGCCATCAGCAGGTCATCCGCCAGACAATCACTGATGCCGAGCAGCAGGAAGCACTCGCCGTCGTGATTACTTTTGATCGCCATCCGAACACGGTGGTCGCTCCGGAGCGAGTCCCGGAATTGATTTATTGGCTGCCGCAAAAGCTGCGCGCGATTGAAACGCTCGGGGCAGATGTCACGCTGGTGATCCAGTTCGACGAGGGGTTCAGCCGACAGACAGGTGAGGAGTTCGTGCGGAAACTTTCCCGCGACTTCGGGCACATTCACAGCATTTGTGTCGGGAGCGCGTTTACGTTCGGGCACAAGCGCAGCGGCGACGTGGAGTTGCTGCGGCGGCTTGGAAAAGAGTTGCGCTTTGTCGTGCACGGCCTGGCAGCCGTGGCGCTCGACGGAGAAACTGTCAGCAGCACGCGGATTCGCGACGCCATTCGCAGCGGCCAGCTCGATGCCGCCAGCCAGATGCTGGGGCGTGGCTATTCGCTGGCCGGCAAAGTCGTGCGCGGTGACGCGCTCGGGAAAAAGATCGGTTTTCCGACTGCAAATCTCGATACGAGCGGTCTCGTCACGCCGCCAAATGGGGTGTATGCGGCGCATGCGCACGTTGGGCGCGAGACTTATCGGGCGGCGGTGAACATTGGCGTGCGTCCCACCGTCGACCAACCTGAACCGGTGCGCCGCGTCGAAGCGCATTTGCTGGATTTCAAGGGCGAGATCTACAATGAAGAACTGGAGTTGACGTTCGTCGAAAAGTTGCGGGAGGAGCAGAAATTTGGATCGATGGAGGCATTGAAATCACAGATTGCGCGAGACGTCGAAGCTGCGCGGCAGTTGTTTGACAACGGCTAAGTCCAGTGCGTCGTTTCGCTGCGCGATAAGATCATGAACACAGGAATCACAGCGATCAATGAAGAGGTGCAAAGGGCGAGCGCGTTCGTTCAGCCTTTGGTGAGTGAAATCGGCAAAATAGTTATCGGCCAGAGTTATCTCGTCGAGCGGCTCGTGATCGGGTTGCTGGCCAACGGTCACGTGCTCCTCGAGGGTGTGCCGGGCCTTGCCAAAACGCTTTCGGTCAAAACGCTCGCTGCATGCATCAAGGTCAAATTTCAGCGGCTGCAGTTCACACCCGACATGCTTCCCGCGGACGTCATCGGAACGCAAATTTACAATCCGCAATCCGGTGGCTTCACCACCCGCAAGGGACCGATTTTCGCCAATCTCGTCCTCGCCGACGAAATCAACCGCGCGCCGGCAAAAGTGCAGAGCGCGTTGCTCGAAGCGATGCAGGAAAAGCAGGTCACGATCGGCGAGCAAACCTTCAAACTCGACGAACCATTCCTGGTGCTGGCGACGCAAAATCCAATCGAGCAGGAAGGGACCTATCCACTGCCTGAAGCGCAGGTCGATCGCTTCATGCTCAAGCTCAAGATCGTTTATCCCAGCCGCGAGGAGGAACGCCAGATTCTCGACTTGATGGCTCGCACCAGCAATTTGCCGCAGGCGCAGCCGGTGATTGACGCCAAAGAAATTCTAAGAGCGCGCCAGGTCATCAACGAGATTTATATCGACGACAAGGTGAAGGATTACATCGTCGATCTCGTTTGTGCGACGCGTTCGCCCGAGACGTACAAGATTCAGGTGAAAGATTTTATCCAACTTGGCGCCTCGCCGCGCGCGACGATCGCGCTGACCCTCTGCGCGAAGGCGTATGCTTTCTTGCGCGGTCGCGGTTATGTCACACCGCAGGACGTAAAAAGCATTGGCATGGACGTCTTGCGCCACCGCGTGACGATCACCTACGAGGCAGAGGCTGAGGAAAAGACAAGCGAAACGATAATCCAGAAGATCTTCAATGAGCTACCAGTGCCGTGAGCCCATTTTAGATTTTGGATTTTGGATTGCTCAACTCTAGTGGTGCGCCTTATGAATGAACAGCAATTCAAAGATCGTACAAGGAAGCTTGCGCTTCGCAGTAACGGCATTGGTTGATCAATTGCCGCGTATGCGCAGCACGGACATTTACACCGGCCAACTTCTTCGGGCTGCCACATCAGTCGCGGCAAATTACCGCGCGGTATGCCGTGCGCGTTCTTCGGCTGACATGGTCTCCAAGCTGGGCATCGTTGAAGAAGAAGCAGACGAGACAAGCTTTTGGTTGGGTATGCTAGTAGACGCCAGAAAGGCAGGCAGTGAAGTCTGCGCTCCACTGATCAGAGAAGCTGATGAGATTGTTGCTATGACTGTTGCTTCGATCAAAACACTTCGCCGGCGAATCAATCCAAAATCCAAAATCCAAAATCCAAAATCGTGTGATTCCACGCGAGATTCTTAAAAAAATTCGACAGATCGAGCTGCGAACGAACCGTCTGGTAAGTGAGACGCTCGCGGGCCAGTACCACAGCGTCTTCAAAGGGCAGGGGATGAACTTCGAGGAGGTGCGGGAGTATCAGCCCGGCGATGAAGTCCGGGCGATCGATTGGAACGTCACCGCGCGCATGAACCATCCCTTCGTGAAGAAGTTCGTCGAGGAGCGCGAATTGACGCTCATGCTCGTCGTTGATTTGAGCGGCTCGGGTTTGTTTGGTTCCGGTGAGCAATCAAAACGTGAGCTCGCGGCCGAGATTGCGTCCGTGCTCGCCTTTTCCGCGATCCGCAACAACGACAAGGTCGGCTTGATTCTATTTACCGATGAAGTCGAGAAATACATGCCTCCACGAAAAGGCCGCCGCCACGTGCTGCGTGTCATCCGTGAAATCCTGTTTTTCGAACCCAAACGCCGCGGCACAAATCTGTCGGATGCGTTGGAGTTCCTGAGCCGTGTTACAGCCCATCGGGCGATTGCGATCGTCATTTCCGATTTCATCGATACCCCATCGACCCACAGCCTCGCGCGGATCGGCCCGGGTCGGCTGAGCAATCTATCATTGAGTGCGTTGCGTCAAACGAACCGGCGTCATGACGTTGTCGCCGTCCAAATCATCGATCGCTACGAACTCGAACTGCCCGCGTTGGGACGGCTGACTCTCAAAGACGCCGAGACCGGCCAGGTCATTGAAATCAACACTTCCCGAGGGCCGCGGCGCGAGGCCTTCGCCAAACGCCAGGCCGAAGCGCAGAACGAATTGACCCGATTGTTCCGCTCCGCCGCCATCGATTCAATCCAGGTGCGCACCGACCAGCCCTACGCGACTGCACTCGGCCGCTTCTTCGAAACGCGTGAACGCCGGCGCTTGCACGGATGAAGACGAACTCTTCAGCCGTTATCGTTCCGCCGCCAGGACAAACACCGCGCGCCGGCGTGGAAACCAATGACATCCGTGCCCTCAAAGGCCCGGTGAAGCCCCCGGTGGACATGGAAGCGTACTGGTGGCTGCTCGGGCTTTTGCTTGCCGGCATCGCCCTGCTGATTTGGAAAGGCTTTTTGCGACGCCTCCGCCAACAGTTGTTTAAGAAACCCGAGCCCAGCCCGATACCGCCGCACGTCCGCGCCCGGCACCGCCTTCACGCAGCCCTGGGGCATATCAGTGATCCGCGACGATTTTGCTTCGAGGTCTCCGAGGCCCTTCGAGTTTATCTCGAAGAACGCTTTAAGCTGCGTGCGCCGGAACGCACCACCGAAGAGTTCCTTGTGGAGTTGCAGACGAGCAAAGTGCTCGATCAGGTGCAGAAGGACAGCCTGGCGGAGTTTTTGCAGAGTTGTGACCTCGTGAAATTCGCGCGCTTCGAACCGACCGAGACCGCCTTGCGTGAACTTCATGAATCCGCCCTTCGCCTGGTCGATGAAACGCAGTTCGATCCGGTCGCGGGCGTCGGATCAAACCAACCACAACCCGTTGCTGTCCGTCAGGCATGACACTGGCCCACCCATATTTCCTGATTTTGCTCGCGGCGTTGCCGTTGCTTTCGTGGTGGAAACGCCGGCGTGGACAAGCCGCATTTCTCTATTCTTCGACGCAGCTCGTCAAAGACTTCGCCGATATCAGCCGCTGGAGCGCCGCGCGAGTCCTGGCGCTGTTGCGCTGGGCGGCGCTCGTGCTGTTCATCATTGGGATGGCGCGCCCGCAATTCGTCGAAAGCGAGACGACGGTGCGCGCCAGTGGCATTGATATTGTTGCCGTGATCGACCTCTCCACCAGCATGGCCGCCGAAGACCGCGGCTTCACGATTCGAGGCGAGCAAGTTAACCGGCTCGCGGTCGCGAAAGAGGTGCTGAAGAAGTTCGTCGATAAACGCCCAAACGATCGGATCGGTATCGTCGCTTTCGCGGGCAACGCCTACATCGCCGCGCCGTTGACTCTCGACCATGCTTTTCTCCTGCAAAACATCGACCGCCTGGATTTCGGCACCATCTCTGAGGATGGAACTGCGATCGGTTCCGGATTATCCGCGGCGCTGAATCGTCTGCGCGAAGTGAAATCCAAAAGCAAAATCGTCATCCTCATGACCGACGGCCAGAATAACGCCGGTAAAGTTCCGCCGCTCACCGCCGCCGAAGCCGCCGAAGCCCTGAAAGTGAAGGTCTATACGATTGGCGTCGGCACCCGCGGAATGGGTCGCATGCCCGTCGTTGATCAATTCGGCCGCAAGCGCTACGCCCCCGCGCCGGTCGATATTGACGAGAAGACACTCACCGCCATGGCCGAGAAAACCGGTGGCAAATATTATCGCGCCGACAGCGCGGACACGCTGCGCAAGATTTACGACGAGATCGACAAGCTCGAACGCACCGAGATCGAGACGAAAAAGTACGTGCAGGTCGCAGAACTCTTTCCGTGGGTGGTGATTCCCGGACTGCTTTTCCTGCTCACCGAAATTTTGTTGGGAAACACTGTTTGGAGGAAGCTTCCGTAACATGCGCTTCGAACACCAAAATTTTTTATGGCTCGTGTTGATCGCCACGCTCGCGCTCATCGCGTTCTTCTGGTGGGCATGGCGCAAAAAGCAACGCCTCATTGCGCAATTCGTCCGCTCCCGCCTTCTCGCGCACCTGACGGTGGGAATTTCCGGTGGAAGGCAAAAAGCGCGCATGGCATTGCTGGTCGGCGCAGTCACCCTCGGTATGCTGGCCCTGGCGCGGCCGCAATGGGGCTTCGATTGGGAAGAAGCCCGCCAACGTGGCCTGGACATTATCGTCGCGATCGACACTTCCCGCAGCATGTTGGCCGCAGATATTCGGCCCAACCGGCTGACGCGCGCCAAACTTGCCGCCCTCGATTTGAAACGCCTCGCCCACTCGGATCGCGTGGCCCTCGTGGCCTTTGCCGGCAGCGCTTTCCTGCAAAGCCCGCTTTCCTTCGACGACGAGGCCTTCCGGCAAAGCGTGAACGCGCTCGATGTGAACATCATCCCCGTTGGCGGCAGCGCGATTGCCGAGGCCATTGACACCGCCCGCGCGGCGTTCAAGGAACGCAACGACAATTACAAAATCCTGGTCCTGTTTACCGACGGTGAGGACAACGACGGTCGCGCCGTAGAGACTGCGGAGCGCGCTGCCAAAGATGGTATGCGCATCTTCACCATCGGCGTCGGCACTCCCAATGGCGAATTGCTCCGCATCAGCGACGGGAAAGGTCGCGCCGATTATGTGCGTGATGAGCAAGGCAACGTGATCAAGTCGCGCCTGAACGAAGAACTGCTCCAGAAAATCGCCCGCGCCTCACAGGGCTACTACATGCTCCTTGGAAACCCCGAAGATCTCAAAGCCCTCTACAACAACGCCCTCGCGCCTCTGCCTAAAACTGAATACTCGAGCCGGCGCATCCAACGCTTTCACGAGCGCTACCAATGGTTGTTGGGAGCGGTGATCGTGTTATTATGTGTTGAGATGCTTCTGCCCGAAAAAAGACGCGTGCGCCGCGTTGTGCCGCAGGCCCCGCCTGCGACACTCGCCAGGGCAGCGGCAGTCGCGCTTCTCGCGTTGCTTCCCGGGACTGTGTTTGGCTCCGCCTCATCGGCGCTGAAACAATACCAGGGCGGAAAGTACGATCGCGCGCTGAGGGAATACGAACGACTGTTGCGCGACAAGCCCAACGAGCCGGCACTCCACTACAACGCGGGCGCGGCAGCGTTCCAGGCAAAGGAATACGACAAAGCGATCACGCATTTCGGCTCCGCAATTTCCGGACAGGACCTCCAGTTACAACAACGCGCCCTCTACAATCTGGGTAACGCCTATTACCGTGCGGGTGAAGCGGCCTCTGATCCGCAGGGAAAAATCAGTGCCTGGCAGGAAGCGCTGAAATCTTTTGAAAATGCCCGCAAACTCGATGCAAACGACGCGGACGCGGAGTTCAATTATGAGCTCGTGAAAAAAAAGCTCGAAGAACTGAAACAACAGCAGCAGCAACAGCAAAAAAATCAGGACAAATCGGACGACAAAAAAGACGAGAACAAAGACGACAAACAAAAGGATCAGCAGCAGCAGCAAAAGGATCAGAATCAGGACCAGTCGAAGCAGGACCAAAAGCAGGACGAGCAGAAGGACCAGCAGCAAAAGGATCAAAAAGAGCAGCAGGAGCAGGAAAAGAGAGATTCCGAAAAGCAGGATAAGTCACAGCAGCAGAAACCCGAGCAAGGTCAGAAACAGGATCAGCAGGAGCAAAAGGACGTCCAGGGCAAACCGACACGGCAGCAACAAGTTCAAATGACGCCGGAGCAGGCCCAGCGCTTGCTTGAAGCGGCCAAGAACGATGAAAAGGTGCTCATTTTCATGCCGCAAGTCCGCACCAACCGATCCCGTGGCGTCCTCAAGGACTGGTAGATCAGTTTAATCCCCGGCTGGTGACCCATTCCGCGCTTTGCGGAACTCCCGCATGAGTTTATCGTCTAGCTCGATGGGTTTTAGCGCGCAGTTTAATGGTCTGGTGGTGGAATCGCTGGTCGCAAAATCGGAGACCGCTTCCTCCGAATCGCTCGAACGGAGCCTCGCTCAATCCCGGCTGGAGCTTTCCGACTTCGCGAATTTGATTTCCCCCGCGGCAGCGCAACGTCTCGATGCGCTCGCGACCCGGTCCGCACACCTCACGCGCCAGCGCTTCGGCAAGGTCATCCGCCTGTTCGCTCCGCTCTACCTCTCAAACGAATGCATCAACAATTGCCGTTACTGCGGCTTCTCGCGAGACAACGCGATTCTCCGCGTAACTTTGTCAGTTGAGGAAGTCCTGCGGGAAGCCCGAGAGCTCAAGCAGCAGGGATTCCGCAACCTGCTGCTGGTCGCTGGCGAACATCCGAAGTTCGTTTCAATCGATTACTTGCGCGAATGCGTTGCAGCGTTGCACCCCGAAATTCCAGGGATTTCACTCGAAGTTGGCCCCCTGGAAACCGACGCCTACAGCGGGTTAGTCAAGGCCGGCGCCGAGGGACTCGTCGTCTACCAGGAGACTTATGATCGACGCGTTTATGCGGACATGCACACCGCGGGGCCCAAGCGCGACTTCGACTGGCGGCTTGAGACCGCCGAGCGCGCGTATGCGGCGGGATTCCGTCGCCTAGGCATCGGCGCGCTCTATGGCATGTCCGACTGGCGCTGGGAAGCGATCAGCCTGGCGGCGCACGCGGAGTATCTGCTGCGGCATTGCTGGAAGGCCCAACTCACGATCTCGTTACCGCGATTGCGTCCGTGCGCAGGGGAGTTCGATCCGCCCCGGCCGATGAGCGATCGGGAGTTGGTGCAACTCGTGTGCGCCTTGCGCATTTTCCTGCCGGACGCAGGCCTGGTGCTCTCGACGCGCGAACCCGCTCGCTTGCGCAATGGTCTGATTCCGCTCGGTGTCACCATGATGAGCGCCGGCAGCCACACCGAACCCGGCGGATACACCGGCGCTGGACGCGAACACGTGCATCTCACCCAGCGCGGTCGCATCGTCCCGTTGACCGAGAGTTCGAGCGAATGGTCCGCCGCGCGAACGAGTGGCGCGACCGGCCAATTCGATATTGCCGATGAGCGCTCCCCGGCAGAAGTCGCAAACATGATCGCGCGCCTCGGACTGGAGCCCGTCTGGAAGGATTGGGACGCCGCTCTGGCGACATCCGAGTGACGCCGTGGAAACAATTATCGCCAATGGTCAGTCAGTCGAAGCGAAGCTGCCGTGTTCGATTGAAGAATTCCTGGTCACACGCAACCTTCTGCCGCGAAGCGTGGTCGTCGAGCATAACGGCGAAGCGGTAGCGCCTTCAGAGTTTCCCCGGAGACAATTGCAATCGGGAGATCGCCTGGAAATCGTGAAGATCGTCGCGGGCGGCTAGCCTACCAAATCCAATACACTCCGACCGCAACAGCCGCGCCAGAACACGCGCACATCAGCCGCCGATAACCCGCAGCCCCGGCGAGAAACTGCCAGTGCCGCAAGGCCGCGACGGCCGAAGAAAATCCCGCCATCCCCACAACGGTCCCCGCAGCGTACGACAAAAGGTAAGTCACTGTGCCGGCAGCCGTCGAAAACGCGAGCGCCGGCAGCACGCCAATGAAATGTGAACTGCCCGCAACGCCGTGCAACGTGCCGATTGCAAACGCTGCATGTGTGTGCGGATGCGGCGCTGTTTCGTCGGTCTGATGCGCCGTGTGATTGCTGTGAATATGAAAATGGGTGTGGCTGCCGTCGCCGTGCCTGTGCGGATGCGAATGAACGCGGTGCGCAAACGCATGGCGAAAACCCCAGATGCCGATCGCGATCAACACGATTCCCACGAGCCGCTCCGCAATCGACGAAACCGAATTGACCGAAAGGCCGTGGCGAAACGCCGACGCAAACAAGCCGATCAACAGCACGCCGCTGGAATGTCCCAGGCCCCAGCGAACACCTGCGGCCCAGCTGCGCTTCGACCTGCCTACCGAAAGCGGCGCTATCGCCGCGAGATGATCCGGCCCGGACCACACGTGCAAGAACCCGGCAAACAATCCCGACACCAGAGCAAACAAAACCTGCACGCCGGGACGGTAAATAGAGCCATCGAACCGGTCGAGTTATTTATGATTTATGATTGATGATTTGCGTGCCGTCGTACGCGTCGCATTGAAAATCTTCGTCAGTTCAATAGCTTCGGCATGAATGGCGGTCAATCGATTGTTCGGAAGCATTCCTGCGCGTTCGATCAATTCAATCCAAAATGCAGTCTCATCGGTTTCCTCCAACACGATAGTAATCTTGTTCACAAAATCAGAGCGCGATTTCCCTCGTAAAGCGGCTCGGTAGTTTGCCGCAGCCGAACAAGCACTTCGCCCAATTTGATTTGCAGCGGTGCGCCCAGCGATCGTTTTCGGAAGCGAATCCGCGAGTTTCAAAACGCGGACTGCGAACTGCATCGTGCGTTCCTTAAGTTCTTCTTTGGTCATAGCACTGTAATCGTCGATGCTCCCCTCAAATCATAAATCATAAATCATTAATCATAAATACCTCGTCTTCGTACTTTTACGGTGTTCGCCATGGGTATTTCGCCGAATTGCGAATAGCAGGTCCTGGACCTGACAATGGGTGCAAATATGGCCCGCACCTTCACACCCTTGCAACCGCCCGACACGCACCATCTCAGCGCGGCTGAGGGCTGGCTGGGCCTTGGGTCCGTCGTTGACGCCCACGATGAACTCAAGCAGATCAGTCTTGAAGCTCGCTTTCATCCAAATGTGCTTCGCGTGCGCTGGGAAGTTTATGCCCGGGGCGGCCACTGGGAATTTGCTCACACGATCGCGCAAGGGTTGATCGCATTTCTGCCCGATGATGTTGCCGGCTACATCAACCGCTCCCTGGCGCTGCACCAACTCAAGCGGACCCCGGAAGCATGGCACAATCTTCTGCCTGCCGCGTTGAAGTTCCCCGACAATTCCACGATTGCCCTGCACCTCGCGCGCTACGCCTGCCAACTCGGCCATCTCGACGAAGCCAAGGCCTGGATCAAGAAAGCCGTTACGCTCGACGATGCCGGCGAGTTGATGAGCCGCGCCCTCAAGGAGCCAGACCTCGCGCCACTTTGGCCGTACTACGGCAAACTTAGCGCCGCTCTCAAGTAGCGCTGCCTGTAGTCCCGGCTTTAGCCGGTCGTCGCGATTAGATGCTTACAATTTGCGGCGCTTCTGCTACACTCTTCGCCGTGAACACCGCAGCGGAAGCCTGGCTCGACACGAGCACCGGCCAAAAGGTGGCCGTCCAGGGCAATTGTTCTTTCGGGCGCGCACCGGGTAATACCGTCGTGCTGACCGATGACAAGGTTTCGCGCCGTCATGCGATGGTCCACGCGCAGGAGGACAGCGAGTTTTGGCTGGTGGACCTCGGTAGCGCCAACGGCACCTACGTCAATGGCCGGCGTGTTGCGCAACCTTGCCGCCTCTCCAACGGCGATGAAATTCGCATCGCAAGTCACTCATTCAATTTTCGCAATCAAAAGTCGCCGGCGGCCCCAGACCTCGAACATACCGAGAAGACGATCCAGGACATTCGCGGCGTCGAATGCTGGTTGCTCGTCGCGGACATCGCCGGCTCCACCGAATTCACCCGCAAGCTGCCCGCTGAGGAAGCGCCGCGTGTCACCGGCCGCTGGCTCGCGCAATGCAAACAGGTGATTGAAGAAAGCTCGGGCGCGATCAACAAATTCCTCGGCGACGGTTTCCTCGCGTACTGGAACGGAGCGGCGAACTCCGTCGAGCCCGCGGCTGCGAACGTCGCCAAAGCGATGAAAACACTGCGGGCCTTGCAGGACCAGGGCACGCCGCGGTTCCGCGTCGTGTTGCACCACGGCAAAGTGTTTGTCGGCGGCGGCGGCTCGATGGGCGAAGAAAGTCTCATGGGCAATGAAGTGAACTTCGTTTTTCGCATGGAAAAGCTCGCCAGTTCACTCGGCCAGCTCCGACTCATGAGCGCACCCGCTGCTGGTCTGATGAAAGCGCACCTTCCTTCCGGTGAAGAATCGCGCCACGGCCTTCAAGGATTCGACGGCGAATTCACCTTCGTCGAATTTTAACGGGTGTTACCCGCCGTCGCTTCCTGATCACATTTGGCGACTGATTACTGGTCACTGGCCTGCTACGGCTGCCGCGGCGTCACCAAACGATAATGGCGCTGCAACGTCCCGGCTGGATCCGTGAGCACCTCAAGGCGATTCGTCCCTCGCGCCGACACATCGGCCAGCTTCGACCACGCGCCGCCGCTCAACGAATTGTTGTATTGCACGCTGTAAGTTTTGTTTGAGAGCGCGAGGAATTGGAGCGTTGTGCTCGGCGACGGAGCGCCGGCCCTGCCGATCGACTCGACTTTCAAATAGCTCAACTCATTCGTCGGGTCCGTCCCTGCCTCGTATTCCTGCCAGTTGAGCATCCCGTCGCCATCGGCATCAGCGAGCCGGTCCGTCGCGTTGGTTGGATTGAAGCCATATTGCGACTCCCACGCATCCGGAATTCCGTCGCCATCGCTGTCCGCCAGAAACGTCAGCAGCGCCGAACTGCTAAGCAGTCCCGCCGGCCGCCCGGCGTTCGTCACGATGACTGCATAATTGGTGAACGGAAGTTGGACGTTCGTGATCGTGAAAAAGACCTGCCGTTGATTCAAACTCACGAATGTCTCATTCAACGTGATGCTGTTCCGTCGCAACCGATACCCCACCGGCAACGTCGCCGTGTTCGTCACCGTGAGATTCAGCACTACCGTCTGTCCCGCCACCACGTTCTGGCTGAGTGGCTGTTGCATGATGATGGGATCGACCAGGATCAGCAGCCGCGCGCCCGCGCTTGCCACGGGCGCAACGTTGTCACGCACGATCACGGAATAAATCCCTTCACTGGCAAACTGCGCATCCGTTATCAGCAACGTCTTGTTCGTCGCCCCCGCGATGTTGTTGCCGTTATACTGCCATTGATACCTCAGAAAGCCGTTGCCATTCGCGATCACAGTGAAACTCCCATTCGATCCCGGTCTCACAAACAGGTTCGCCGGCTGCGTCACAATCACCGGCGGTTGTCTCACCGTAAGCTGCGCCACCGCGCTCGCCGCCGAACCGCCGTCGTTGAACACGACCACGCTGTAACTACCCGCTTGCGCGACTTGAACGTTCGTCAGCACGAACGTCGCGTTCGTTCCCCGCGCGATGAAATTCCCATCGAACGACCATTGATAATTCAGCGGCGGCGCGCCATTGGCGGTAACGTTGAGGGTCACCGTCTCGCCAACGAGCACGCTTTGGCTCTGCGGTTGCGTCAGGATCACCGGGGATTGACCGCCCGCGAACTCCGCTCCCGGCGTCGCAACCGCCGCTTCCCAATTCGCGGGATCATTTCCGTAGGCGAGTGCGTTCTTCCGTTGTAACGACGGGCCGCTCCCATCGGCCGCCGCGGGCCACGGCGATCTGTCGTTGTAACGCACCTCATCGACCGTGATGTAAGCCACGCCGTTTGTGTCGGGCACATCCGGACGCTGCAATTCCAGCCGCTCGCCGCTGTCCTGCAAAATGCCCGCGTACGGCCCAAAAATGATCACACTCGCAGGCACGCTGTATTTCGCGCGAAATGCCGTCGGGTTGCTCGGCACCACCAGAAGCAGTTGATTCGCGCCGAGCACCGTGTTGGTCGGAAAATCATAACCCAATCCGCTTAGCCTCCAGGTATTCGTCGGGTTCGCCGGGTCGTACAACGGCACCGCATTCGTCGTGATGTTCTTCAGTTCCACAAACTCATCATCACCAGTATCCGGATGATACATGATTTCCGTTATCACCACTGGCCCCACGCGCGGCCCCGTATTCGGCTGCCCTGGTGTCGCCGAAATTTGCGCGGGGAACTGCTCCTCACCGGTGCTGATTACATATCGTCCAAATGTCTCGCCATCCGGCGCCGCGCCAAAACTGAACCCGTGGCTGTAGCCCGTCAGGTTCGTGTTTGCGTCGCCCGAAAAAAGATAAACGTCGTCGCCGCGCGCGTTTAGCGAGAAGCTGTTGCCCAGGCCCGGCGTCGGATTGAACTGCGCCTCATCAAAAACCAGGTAGCTCAGCGGCGCGATGAACGTGCCGTTCGCGACGCGATACTTCGTCGGCGTGCCCGGATCATCCGTCAAAAACCACCCGCTGATATCGACGCTCGCGGAAGTCGGATTGAAAATCTCAATGAAGTCCGAACCGGTCTCTGAGTGACTCAGCACTTCGCTGATAAGCAGTGGCGCGACCTCATTCGCGGGATCATCCGCGCCCGGCGAACCGCCCGCGAACGTGCTCGCTCGCCAATTCGCCGGATTGTCCGGATCAGGATTTGCGTTCGGGCTCACTGGCACGAGCGAAAAACCAAAATCGTCCGGCGTGACCGGCCAGGGCGCGAGATCGTCGTAAGTCACTGAAACAACTTTCCCGCCAAGCGGATGCGAGAGCGTGAGCGTCTCGCCCCCATTATCGAGCTTTCCGGTGTAAACGCCACGAATCGCCACACCCGGGTATTTCGCGGCGAACTGCGACGGGTTCCTCACGAGCACGAAGAACGCTCCCGGCGCCAACGTCGTCCCGTTCGTGAACGTAAACGTGATTCCCGCGCTGAATCGCAACCCGCTCAGGTTCAGAGTGTTCGTCCCGGCATTTTTCAACTCGATGAACTCGAACTCATCGCTGTTCACCGCCCCGATGTCCGGCGGGTGATACATGATTTCCGTGATCAGCAATTTGCTGAAGTCCTGCGGCGGATAAAACGTGTATTCGATCAACCCGCTCCAATTCGTGCCCGTCAGTACCCGCGCCCGCACCGTCGTCGTCGAATTGATCACGACCGGCGCCGAATACGATTGCGCCGACCCCGCCACATTCCCGCCAATCGCGCGCGGATCACTCCCGTCCGTCGTGAAAAAGATCGCGCCGCTCGCGTTCGTGTGGATTATCTCCAAACCGTAGCCTGCAGTCACCTCGCCTCCCTGCTGACTGAAGTCCGGCGCGCTCAGGTTCGGAAACAGCCCGTCCCCCCGCAACTGCGCGAGGACGATCCCCGCCCGCGGTGGGAACCACGTGTTGATCACCCATGCATTCTCCGTTTGCCAATCGCTCTCATTGTAGGGCGGCTCGCGCACGGCGTCGCCCCAACGCGCCGAGTACGCGCGCATCGCTTTGGTAATTTGCGCCGCCTTGCGCAAATACCGGTTCGTCACCGACTCATACGTCAACACACCGCCATTGAAAAAGTGCCGCTGCACGTGGTCCGCAAAGCGCATCCGATACTCCGCGTTGCGCATCAACTCCTCGTGCATCCACTGCGGATTCGCGAACGTGAAATTCCCCTCGTTCGACCCGCCAAATGGTCCGGTCCGGTCCACCTGGCTGCTCGGCGAGCCCAGCGTATGCTCGCAATCCGAGTTGAAAAACCGAAATCCCATTTCGGGATTGGTCCGGTCGCGCATCCCAAACCAATTGTTCGGCATGTTATTCGCCAGGAACGCCGACAACGTCGCATCGCCGTCGCCGCTGTAAAAAATCTCCAGCATGTAATCGATCAGATTATCCACGTCGAGCATCACCGGCATGTTCGTGTTGCGCGTGCTGTCCGGATTCCGCCCAAGAATGCGGAAATAATTCGAAGTGGACGCGTTCGTCAGCATCGAGCGCGTCATCGTCCACAAATTTGAGAACGCGATCAGGTTCCCATCCGTCGCTTCCGTCGCGAAATTCGGCGTCGTCCCGCGATTCCCGCATTTCACCACGTCATAATTCGTCTTGCTCCCGCCGAAATATGTCTCGCCGTACGATGCCTCGGGCCGCTCGTCCGTTTCATACAACCCCCAATACTGCCCGTTGATATAAAGATGATAATACCGCGAGCGCCGATACGGCTGGCCCATCGCGCCGAGTGTCTCGCGGCAAAACACCTCGCGCACCATCGTGTCGTGCTTGCCTTGCTCGAAACTGCTCTCGCGCGGCCACGAATAATTCTGGCTCGTGCGCAAATCAAACGTCTCAAACTCCTGCGCCCCCTCATTTTCAAACAGCGGATACTGCAGCTTGCCCGCGCCATATTCCCGCCGGAAGAACACCCGCAACGAATGCTTCACGAACTGCGGGTTGCGGCTGAATCCGCCGCGGATGCGCACCCCGCAATTTTCCTGGAACCGGCTCGGCGTCTCTTTGCCCGGGTCGATCAACTCCAGCGACGCCGGCCGTTCACAATCGATCCCGTGTTGCGCCGCGTTCGCATAAATCCCCGTCGCCGCGTCGAACAGGTTCTTCATCTCCGTGACCACCGACATCGTCGGCACCTGCGTCAGCGCTTCCTTCCATTCCGCCAGCGAATAATTCGTCACCACCATCGGGTCCATCCCGTAATCCACACTGTTGTTCCCCCACGACAACGGAAAGTAAGGTGGTGGCACGCGCACCGCTGGCCAATCCTTCGCCTGCACAAGGACATCCGCGATGAAGATATAAGTATGCGTGTCGATGTCGGTCGCCTTCCAGTTCTCCCGGAACGCCCGCGCGCGCAGCACCGTCGTATTCGTGATCAGGATCGGGCCGCTATAAACAAAACCTTTTCCCGGCCCCGGTTCATCGCCGTTGAATGTGTAATAAATCACCGTCTCCGGCGTCGCCGACGTGATCGACAATGAAAACGGCGTCTCGAAAAATCCGCGGTCCACGCTGAATGCCGTGTCCGCGACCTCATCGAAGTACCACTCGCCCTCATTGCGCGCGCCCGGCGTCGGATTTGCGAGGAACACATCCGGCGTTACCACCAGGCGCGTGGCCGCCAACTCCGCCTGGAACAGGAAATCCCCATCGCTCGCCGACGAATTCATCGCCTGCACCGCCAGCACATTCGTCCCCGCATTCAACGACGAAACCGCCGCCGTCAGATCGATCGTCTCCGGCGTCACCGCGCTCCCAAAATTTCGCTCTGCGGTCGCCGTCGAATTCCACGCGGGCGATGCCGGCGCATTTCGCCGCGCAACTTCTGTCCCGTTCAGATACGCAACGAATCCGTCGTCATACCGGACCCGCAATGCAAGCGATGTCAGGGTTCCGGGGTCCGTCACCACGAACGGCGCGCGCACGAATGCCGACGCATTCTGCCCCAGCATCCGCGCCTGCAGGTCAGCGCGGATGTACGGCTGATACCCGCCCACATCCAGCCCCAGCACCACCACCTCCCCGAGCGAGAGCACACTCGCTTCATCCGTATTTCCCTGCCCACCACTCCCTGAAAGGTCAGGGTCTGTCGTGCGTCGCACTCGCACATATTGCCCCACCACCGCATTCGTACTCACGTCCACGTCGATGTGGTCCGGCCCGTTTGGATATGTGTAACCCGCATTCTCCGCGTTCAACAATGGCGATGTGTAAAGCACCGTGCTCCCATCCGAGCTCAGGATTTGCACCGTGATGTCCCGCAGCCGGGACCCGCAGCAATCATCCCGGTTGTGCAACGTGATCGTGCGGATCAACGCCCGCCGTCCCAGGTTCAACGCCCACGTCGCCGTCGTGTCCGTCCCGAGAGTGTGCGTGAAATTCCCCAGGTTCCCGTCAATGCCGAGGCTCGCGCCGAAGGAGCCGTTGGTGGATGACTGCGTCGCCACTGGCGCGGGCGAACCAGTCCGCGCCAAATTAACTTCAGACGACGCAGTCAAAGCCGGCGTCCCGATCGCCTCAACCTCCCCGAGCGACAGCACCGCCGCTTCATCGCCCGTTCCCTGGCCGCCGGTCCCCGATAGATCAGGGTCCGGCGTGCGCCGCACGCGCACCACCCGGCCATACACCGGGTTGCCCGTCAACGCCACCAGGTCCAGTTCGAGAAACGCCGGGCCGCCTGGATAAACGTACCCGGCGTTCTCAGGGTTGAGCAGTGTGGACGTAAAATTCGTGAACCCGTTCGTCGCGAGAATCTCCACCGTGATGTCCCGCAACCGCGACCCGCAGCAACTCGTCCGGTTCCGCAAGACGATCCGGTTCAGCGCCGCTTCGCTCGCGAGCGTCACCTGCCAGAACGGCGCATTGTCCGTGTTCAACGTCTGCGTCGTGTCATTCAGGTTATTGTCGATCGCCAGGTTCGCCGTGAACGCCCCGAACGTCGTGCTCTGCAACGCAATTCCTCCCGGCGCAAGATTGGACGGCGTCGGACCCGGCTGATTGGTATCAAACCCGATCGCCACGCCGCCACCTGCTGGCGCAACGACCCAGTTCACGCCGGGAACAAATGCCGTGTTCATCCAGCCCGCCGCCAGCTCCGCTGCGTTCGTCGGCACCAAAATCCGCGGCACTGCGCCGGCCAGCAAATCGAGCGTCGTCAGACTCTGCGCCAGCCCATATGCGATGTCCTCGCCCATGTTCGGATACATCTCGAAACCGCTTACAACGATCATTCCGTCAGGCTTCACCAGCGCGAGAAAACCTCCGTTCGCATTCAACTGAAAACTTGTGTGCAGATGCGCCGGATCATTCGTCCGATTTTTCCCCGACGCGAACACCACCAGGTAACCTCCGGGCGACAGCGCCACCGATGGAAACGCCCACTTGGTCAACACCAACGGATCATCGGTTAAGTAATAGCCTGCCAGATCAATCGCGATGCCGCCCGGATTATGTATTTCAACCCAATCCGCAAACACCCCGTCCTCATCCGCCAGGACTCGCTCATTATCCGCCACAAACTCCGAAATCACCGGCTCGGCAGCGCCAACTCGAAATCCGAAACCGAAAGCCAAAGACAACGCCAGCCCGATGAATACAACAAATCTCACAAGTGGATGAACGAGCATACAACAGCCGGGCATATCCGAACAGCATTAACACGCCTGCTTCCCACCCGCATGTCCGCCGTTTGGCTGACATCTACCTGCCTCCTTGTAGGAGACGAGGTCAAGGGCCCCCCCGGGGGTAGGTGCCAGAAATGTGTTAGTTTTGTGTTGGTTTGCGTTCGGTTCCGGCGATTCGGAACGGATGAGTAGGAGGGGGGTTGGCGCAGGCCTGACGCGGCTCGCGAGGACGCTCGCCCCACCACGACTCCCACGGGCGAGGTGAAGGTGCCCCCCCGGGGGTGTAGTGTCAGAAAAGTGTTGGTTTTGTGTTGGTTTTGCATGTGTCCGTTTGAACTGGTTTGCGTGAGTAAGGGATAAGTGCCCTGTCTGCCGAACAGAGTTCTGCGCTACATTTTTGCTGAGGCTGCAGCCTCTGGCGCGGAGTCCGATGAATTGGGAGTGGGTTTCGGTGGTGATAGCAGCCCTTTTCGTAGTCCTTAACGGTTCTTGTTTGTTTAACACGCCCGCAAGTAATCACGCTAACGAATCGTTATCTTCTTTAGCCGTGAATTTCGTCTCGAGCGAATTTTACGAATTTTACGAATGGAACTTACTGGGCTTAACTGGCTAAAGCCGGGACTCCGACGGGGTTCTGCTCTTTGACTTCGAGCCCGTAACGAGGCTCTAATCTCGTCGGAGCCCAGCCCCGAACAATTGCCGTGAAGCGCCGCCTCTGTGCAGTGAACTTCGGAACGTCAGGAACAAATTTGAAAGTAAACTGCGGACCGGCGAGGAAATCCTCCTCGCGCATTCATTGTTCGCAAAGGTAATAGTCCTGTAATTTGCCCTCCGCATCAAAGAACAACCACGTCATCGTCCACGTCGTAGTATGGAACAACACTCCCGGGTACCGGTCGGCACTTTGACGTACCTTCTGGCTTGAAATGCCTCGCTCCAATTCCCGGCGATTTGTGCTTCCGACCGAATAGTCCACAAACTCCAGACCAAGTGCTTTGACAACTTCGTTACGGGTCGCATGCGTCTCAAGCAGCGGCTTAATCGTCGCTTCCCGTGCGCGGCGCTCCTGTGCGGGTGGTCCGGTCCGATGATAGCGCTCAACACTAATAACAACGCCAGCGACGGCGATTCCAACCAGCGCTATTGCTGCAAGTAACCATTTCCAAACTGACTTCATAGTTAAGCCGCGCTCTTACGAATATTTATCGGCTTACAGGTCACAGTTTGTCCATTGGACCATCCTTCGGTTGTGGTCCATCTGACGTACGGACCCGAACCGCCGTGACTCTACCATCCTTAAACTCGATGCGCATGTTCCAATCACTTGCGCCAAACTCCAGTGGCATCGTTATGATCCAATCCGTCGGTCTGTCCGCGAATAGCCTAAGGACATCCGTCCGGTGCTGCCAATAAGCGGAAAGCACTTCCGCTTGCGAGGCGCCGATACCGATCCTTTCTCGAATTTCAAGAAGCGCCTTCCGATTCGGTACATTGCTTTTGTGACTATGGAATACCTCGTTGAACCAAAAGCCACGCGCCCACACAACTCCAAACACGACTAGAACGAGCGCAGTGATGATATGTGACCGCTTCAGTTTCACAGCACACTCTAGCGCACCGTAGAACACACTCCCGTATGCCGAATCGTCATCACCGGGCTGATTCCACCGACGGCCTCGTAACCATAGGCGACCAGGCGCGACCTTCACCAGATCGAATTATTCTGCATCGATCTGTCGTACGCCTTAGCCACGGTGGAAATCGCTGGGCCCATTTGGGAACAATGAATTGGTAGTCCAATCCGACTCTCCAATCATCCTTCGTCGTCAAGACAAGGACCTCAAATACCACCTTCTGCTTCGGTCGCAGAGTCGTTGGCCGTGCGCCCGCTCGGCGGGTGTAATCAATCTGTGGCGAATCCCAAATATATTGCGTCGTGGTCGAATCGCGGCTGCTCCCGTTGTAAGAGATTGGCTGAAATGTGCTATTACAAAGCTCCATCACGGCGCGCCAATTGTCTCCTGTTTTTTCGTATCGTAGAAAAGTAATGCTTACCGGATCAGGCGCGTGACGACTTAGGATAATGCTCAATGTGCCTGCGATCAAAACGAAGCCGGTTAGGAGCCCATATCGATAGCGCATCTTCCAGAACTTAACCCCGCATCACGTAACCGGTTTCGCTCCAAGCAACTTCGCTCATTCCAACCGCATGACCAGCCAGACGCAGAGAGCTATGAGGGCGGGCCCGATCAGAACGCCAAACAAAACGACAATATCCGATGGAATCTTTGAACTTCTCTTTCTTTCCTCGGCGCTATTCACGTGATTCTACGGAGATAAGGTCGAATCCTCTGCAAAAGCCACTGCCGTCCCAACCAACCTCCCACCCCTGCGCCAGCCAAACCACCACCCAGCGAACAAATCATGCTTACCACGACATCCGTTACGTCAAAGCCCAACCAATTGGACATCGTAATCGCCACCCAATACCCGGGAATAAGGCCGAGGAAACAAAGACCACACACGATCCACTCAGCGAACCGATGCTCCTTCCGAAACATCTCAAACGCCCAATGCACCAGCCACTGCCGCTGCCTCCGCGGGAATCCCTCAAGCTCTTCAGGCCTTATGTCCCACTTTAATTTTCCAATGATGCCGATGTGTCTATGCATTCGAAACCTCATCACTTTCTTCAGACCGCGTTGTCATCGTGATCTCGCAATTGTTTCCGCAACCCGAGGAGACGAAAACCACTCGCAGCGATAAACCCAAGAGCAGCGAATTGAACATGAAGCATCAGAATCTCCATGCGCTGGTCCCAGGAAATTCCGAGCTGTGCTGCCAGCCATCTGCTCGCTCGCAGCGCCGACTCTACAAATCCGCCTGCGACGCTCATCATCACCCACAGCAGGCAACATCCTACCGCGGACCCCATCAATCCCCACATTACCAGCAAGACCGTCGAGCCATATCTTCGTGAGACTCTCGGCATAATCACCATTCCATTAATCCACTTATCCAGACAACCCATCCATCCAATTTTGCAAATCACTCCACCCGAATGCACTTCCCGTAAATTCCATTCGCGCCGATCCACCCGTTGATGCGCCCGCGATTATTCCCAATCTGAAAACGGTTGCCCTGCTTCGCTTTGATGAGGTGGATGTACTGATTCCCGTTCACTTTGCACAACACGATGTCTCCGACCTCGAGCTCATCAGGATTCACAGGCGCCACGGTACATAACTGCCCCGACTCAATCCTCCCACTCATCGAGTTGCCGCGCGGTCGAAACTGCACCGTCTCGCCTTTCTTCAGTCGATCAATATATGGCGTCGCCCATCCCATGCCTGGCTATGAACCACAAGCTTTCGTCCCGTACTGCGGCGGCGATTTCTTCAACATGGCCGTTTCAGTCGTAGAAGAGTTGCTCAAACCCCGCAAAGCCAGCGTTCGTTCTCGCAGGGCGTCCAGCAGAGCGAGCTTCTCGGCAATTGGCAGCGCCGCCAATCGACGCCGGTGTTCCCGCTTGCTCTCTAATATCTTTTCCAGATCGAAACTCATTCTCCGTTATGTAACCAATGCTACTGCTGCGCCCTTGGAAAGTCATCCTCGCTTCGTTAGCAGACCTCAACCTCAGCAAAAAACGCAAAAACCTATGCCTTTCTGCCGCAACAGTTTACGACGATTCGTTCGTGCCGCGTTTCGCTTACAGGAATTTGATTGGGGCCTCTACGAACTCTCGGTTGCGTTTTTGGGGGTTTCTGCCCGTTGCTCGCATGAAGCGGCCGGAGGAGTGTTACTTGGTGTGGTGCGGAGGGAGCGGTTCCAACCGCTCACGCACACAAAGAACGACCCGGGACGGTGATTTATCCAGAAAGGGCAGTTTTTATCGCCCTGGGTCGTTTCTTCCCCATGAATTGCCGCATGCGCCTCATCGTCCCTATTATGATGCATCGCGCGCATACCACGCGATATGTTGACTTGTCGGCCGGTCAGGCCTTGAATGTTGCCGTCCCAAATCGGCAACGCATGAAGGTATTCGGCTATTTCTGTGCACTGCTTGTGATCGCATCCCCGGCGCTCGCTGCGACTTTGCCGCCCAATAGTCGGCAGTTCCTCGAGAAGCATTGCTTTGAGTGCCATGATGGCGAGATGAAGAAGGGTGGCCTCGACCTGACCGCTCTCAAGTTCGATCCGGTGAACTCCACGAACTTCTCTGCCTGGGAGCTGGTGCACGATCGCGTGAGCAAGGGCGAGATGCCCCCGAAGAAAAAACCGCGACCGGCAACGGAGGAATTAGAGCCTTTCACGAACTCGTTGGCTTCCTCGCTCATCTCCATCGAGCACGCGCGCCTTCAAAAGGAAGGCCGCGCGACCCAACGCCGTCTCAATCGCTACGAATATGAGAACAGCTTGCGCGATCTGCTGCACGCACCGTGGCTGCAGATTCGCGATTCGTTGCCGGAGGATGGCGAGGCCTGGCGCTTCAACAAAGTCGGCGAGGCCCTCGACATTTCGCACGTCCAGATGGCCCGCTATCTCAGCGCCGCGGAATACGGCTTGCGCCAGGCGATGGCCCAATACCCCGAGCGGCCCTCATCGAAGGTGCGACGCTTTTATGCGCGCGACCAGCGCAGCTACACCGGCCCGATGAAGTTCTCCGTCTTCAACACTGCTCCTGAGCGCGCTACGTTCCCGGTGCTCGGCTTTGAAGGCCAGCCGGATGTCCGCTCGGGCAAAGCCCCGATCACCGCCGGCGACGACAACCCCGAGCAGCGCGAACTCGAAGGCGTTGGCGTGGTCGCGAGCGCCTACGAACCGATCGAACCGAAGTTCAACCAATTCCGGGCGCCTGTCGCGGGCCGCTACAAACTTCGCTTCAACGCCTATTCCGTTTGGGTTGGCCCTGGCCAAAGCAACAGATGGTACATCCCGGACCTCGACAACATCTCGCGTGGCCATCGCGATGAGCCCGTCACCATCACCGCCGAAATTCCGCCGCGCCTCTTGCGCAAGCTCGGCGATTTCGATGTTACCCCCGAGCCGAGCGTGCACGAGCTTGATGTCTGGCTGCTCGCCGGCGAAATGATCCGCCCGGACGCCGGGCGTCTCTTCCGCTCCCGGCCGGGCGCGAGCCGCTGGCAAAATCCGCTCGCCGAAAAAGACGGCCAGCCCGGTGTCGTCTTTCGCTGGCTCGAGGTCGAAGGCCCAATTTACGATCAATGGCCGCCCGCCGGGCACAAGCTCCTCTTCGGCGATCTGCCCATGGTCACGCGCAAGGTGGCCGCCCGGGACAATCCCAGCGAGACCAATCGCTTCGGTCAGCGCCGGTTTCGACCACCGCCCGGTGTTGAAATCGTTTCGCAAAAACCGATGGCTGACGCCGAAGGCCTGCTTCGCGAGTTCATCCAACATGCCTATCGCCGGCCCACGGACAATGCGGACTTGAAACGATTCCTGCCCGTTATCCGGGACGCGTTGAAAAAGGGGAACAACTTCACCGACGCGATGATCGCCGGATATACCGCCGTGCTTTGTTCACCCGAGTTCATTTGCCTCGAGGAAAAACCCGGCCGCCTCGGCGATTACGCGGTCGCCTCACGCCTCTCTTATTTTCTCTGGAACTCCGCTCCCGATGAAGAACTGCGGGCCCTCGCCGCGCGCGGCCAGTTGCACAACCCCGATGTGTTGCGCGCGCAAACGGAACGCTTGCTCGCCAATCCGAAATCGCGCCAGTTCGTGGACGCGTTCCTCGATTACTGGCTGGACTTGCGCAAGATGCTCGCCACCGCGCCCGACGGCAATCTCTACGGCGACTATTACCTCGACGATTTGCTGACCGAATCTGCGCAAGCGGAGACACAGCTCTTCTTCGCCGAACTCCTGAAAAATAATTTACCCGCGCGCAACCTCGTCGCCTCGGAATTCACAATGCTCAATGAGCGCCTCGCCGCGCACTACGGTTTGCCTCCGGTGCAGGGTGTCGCGTTGCGGCGCACACCGCTGCCGAAAGAGTGCGTCCGTGGCGGACTCATGACCCAGGCCGCCGTGCTCAAAGTTACCGCGAACGGCACCACCACTTCACCGGTGTTGCGTGGCGCGTGGATCATGGAGCGTATCCTCGGCCAGAAACCG
>Ga0193697_1000158_pt1 | contig 26373 bp, 26 predicted proteins | sample L3m2metaG_FD_145073 | JGI IMG/M metagenome (GOLD analysis project Ga0193697, IMG submission 145073) | Soil microbial communities from a riparian zone of the East river system, Colorado, United States - L3m2 | ecosystem: Environmental > Terrestrial > Soil > Riparian zone | place: USA: East River...
CCTGGACCATGAAGGGCGGTTGGTGGGCGTCGTTTCCGCGCAACAGGTAATGGACGTCATCAAGGAAGAGGCGACTGAAGACATGCAATTGATGGTGGGTTTGTCCGGCGAGGAGCGCGCGCTCACACCGTGGCAGCAATCGATTCGCGGCCGGCTGCCATGGTTGTGCATCAATTTGGCGACGGCATTTCTCGCGGCGGCGGTCGTCGGCTTCTTCGAAGGAACGATCGCCAAATGGACGGCGCTGGCCGTGTTCCTTCCGATTGTTGCAGGACAAGGCGGAAACGCCGGGGTGCAAACGCTCACAGTCATTATTCGCGAAATGGCTCTCGGTGAGATGAATCCTGGTGACGGAAAGAAAGCCCTGATCAAAGAAACGATCCTCGGAGTGCTCAACGGACTTGCTATCGGCGTGCTCGTCGGCGTCGTCGGATATGTCTGGAAAGGCAGCATCATGCTTGGCGTCATCGTGGGCGCCGCGATGCTGCTCAACATGGTCGCCGCAGCGCTTTCCGGTGTGCTCGTGCCATATACATTGAAGGCCCTCCGCATCGATCCGGCGCTCGCGTCCAGTATCATGGTGACGACGGTGACCGATGTCGCCGGCTTCTTTTTCTTTCTCGGCCTCGCAGCTCTCGCGATGCACTGGTGGCCCGTGCACTTGTGAGCGCGAACTTCCGCGGCTGACTGTTTACACAGCTACCCTATCTCGGGGCTTTTCGGCGTCCACACCCGCCTTATCTAGCGGAAGGTTAAGCACCGACTTGTTGCGTCATTTACGGCATGCAAGGTTGCAGCAGTCGGAGTGAGACGGTTGTAGGCGGAGTGGTCGGAGTGGGAGTGGTCGGAGTGAACATGGCGTCTGCCATGTGAGGATAAGGGTTCCCGCAAACAATCAAGAAGTGTGCCCTATCGCAATTCAACCCTTGGAGAGGAAGTTTTGTGAAGACATTGCGAGTAAAGAACGGACGCTTGGCTCAATGGGGTATTGTTGCGGCGTTTGCTTTCGTTGCTGTTGTGGCTATCGGAGCGGTAAGCGTGACGGTCGCGTGGAACCCAAATCCGGAGCCCGATATCGCCGGCTACAAAGTGTATGTAGGCACGAATTCCGGGAGATATTCGACCGTGGTTGACGCCGGCAACAGAACCAGCCAGATAATTTCCAATCTTGCCGCCGGCTGGACGTATTATTTCGCCGCGTCCGCTTACGACACGAGTGGGCTCGAGAGCGAACTCTCTCCGGGAGTGAGCTATACAGTTCCAGTGCCTTCTCCGGATCTAACCTTTACATCTTTGGGTAACGGTTCGTTTAACATCCAGTTCCAAGGCGTGTCCGGCGTAACGTACTGGATTGAATACACGACGAATCTCACTTCTGGCCAGTGGCAGAGGTTGGCGACCCTAACGGCCAATTCCCAGGGACTGGCGCAGCTAACAGACACGCCGGCGGATGGTTCACCGCAAAGATTTTATCGCGCAATGTTTCCTTCATCGACAAATCTGTGGATAACGCCGCTTGGATTGGATGTGTTGACCGCTGTTCGTCCCGATTAACGCCAGTTCAGCTCCTTACTTTTTCAGCCGCCGAAACAGAATGCGCCGTGAATCCAGACCGATCGCCTCCCAACCTTCTTTGGCCATGTCGTTGGCCGCATACGCGAGGCAAAATTCCTCTTCCTGCGCATCCTTTGGAATGTTGACCTTGTGGCTTCTCAGATGCACCAACTCGAACTTGTTTGGCAAGTTGTAAAAGAGCCGGTCTGGTCCATCCCATTTCACGATCGCGTATTCATACTGGTTGCCCGATGCGTTGCCCGACGACTGGTCCGCCTGGACGGCTGTGAGCACGAGCATCGACCCGAGTAACCATGCAATTAGTTTTTTCATAATGACCTCACCGGATGGTTGGCACGCGAGGTAGGATTGAGCAAGGATTCCTGCGACGACTCAGGTCGGCTATCAAGGCCCAAACAAAACGGCGCGAGCCGTTGCAGGTTCGCGCCGCCATGGTAATTTCTCGAAAAGTTTATCTCTTTGCTGCCTCGTAATATTTATTCACTTCAGGCCAATTGACCACGTTCCACCATGCCTTGAGGTAGTCTGGCCGGCGGTTCTGATACTTAAGGTAATATGCATGTTCCCAAACGTCACACCCCAGGACCGGTTTGATCCCCTCCATGAGCGGATTGTCCTGATTGGCCGTCGAAATGACTTCGAGTTTGCCATCCTTGACGACGAGCCATGCCCAACCGCTGCCGAATCGCCCCGCTCCCGCCGCCTCGAATTTCTCTTTAAAAGCCTCGAAGCTGCCAAACGTCGCTTTGATGTCGTCCCCGAGTTTTCCGGACGGCGCACCGCCGGCATGCGGGCCCATGATCTTCCAGAACATAGAATGGTTGGCGTGTCCCCCTCCGTTATTTCGCACCACCGTGCGGATGTCTTCAGGAACAGCCTTGAGGTTGCTGATCAGCTCTTCGACCGATTTCTTTTCGAGATCGGGCTTGCCGGCAATCGCTTTGTTAACGTTCGTGATGTAAGCGTTGTGATGTTTGCCGTGATGAATTTCCATCGTCTGCGCGTCAATGTGCGGTTCCAACGCGTCCTTCGGGTACGGTAAAGGTGGTAATTCGTATGCCATAATCTGCCTTTGTTAAGTTCTATCCATGGAAGCAAATCCCATTGCCTCTCTAATGGCGACTGTACTGGAACGGAATTTTAACGCAAGGGGCCTGATGCTTGACTTTCGGACTGTGCCACAGGCTTGAAGTAGTGAATACGAGCGTGCTTGTAGGTCCGGAGGGCGCGATCTGTCGTAAGCAGGATCAAATCGTGCACTCTCGCTGTCGCGACAATCAACTCGTCAGCAGGATCCCGATTCGGAAATGACGGTAAACGCATTGCTTCGGCAACGGTTTTTGCGTCGAGCTGAAACACGTTGAATTCAGGTCCTGTTGATTCCTCCAGCCAGATCCCAATGTCCTTCTTCAAATCAAGCTTCCGCAATTGCGCTTTTTTTGCGATTTCCCAAAGACTGATCGCACTCAGTCCAAATTGTTCATCGCGTTGACCCAGCAGATGCCGCTCAGTTGCAGGAATGGTTTGGGGAAGCATCAAACCGCGATACCAAACGCTCGTATCAAGAAGATACTTCACCTGGCAGCTTCCCATTGCACAGGGAGAGGCTCATCGAGATCGTCCGGGACCGAGCCAGTCCCAGCCATGGAACCTAACCAGGTTCCATTTTTCTGCTCGGGAATGACACGCGCAAACGGCTTTCCGCGTTTGAGAATTCGGACGGTCTCTCCGTTCGAAAGCCATTTTGAAATCCGGCTGAAATCGTTTCGCAACTCGCGTACTGTCGCGGTCTTCATTGTGATACATATGTATCACAAGCATACAGGGGAGTCAATCCAGCCCTTTTGCGGCGAGGCTCACTGAGCCCGATTCATCGCAAGTGCCGGACGGAAAGTAGGTCGGGCCCGAAATAAGAGAGCCCCGCCTCCCACGACAAAAAACAGCACGCTGATCACTTGTGAGATCGTGAGTCCCCAATAGGCAGGAGAATTGTCGCCGCGGAAGAATTCCGTGGTAAAGCGGATCAACCCATAGCCGATCATCATCACCCAAAATATGTCCCCTGGATAACGTCTCTTTTGGAAATAGTGATGAAGCAAAAAGCAGAATAGGAAAGCCAGCCCGGCCTCGTAAAGTTGCACCGGATGCACGGGCAGCGAGTGCGCTGTTTCCGACAGGATCAATTTGAGCTTCACGTGTTGCTCGAAGGCGCCGGCCTCTTGTGGAAATGTAACGGCGAGAGGGAAGCCAGCGGGCGACAGAGCTGGAAACGTCTGAATCTTGAAGCTTACGTGCGGATCGGTCACCGAGGCGAGCGACTGAGGAGCAGCACAGATGTCCCCCCAGCAACAACCCGCCATGAAGCACCCGATGCGCCCGATAGCGAGGCCTAGCATCACGGGCGCCGCACACGCATCGGCCATCTCACGAAGCGGAATTTTTCGAGCCAGGGTGTAAATGACAACGGTGAGGGCGGCGAAAATCAGCCCGCCATAGAAGACCAGCCCGCCGCCGTCCATTGTCATGCCTTCCCAGAAGCCGATTCCCGCGGGCATATAGAACAACCAGCTAAAAAATCGCGCTCCGAACAGGCTCAAGGGCGGAATCAACAGGCTGACGTTGTCGATGTGACGGCCTGAAATGCCGAGACGCACTGCACGCCATCGCACCAGCGCGTAGCCAAAGAGAAAGGCCAGGAGCATACATGCGGAATATGACCCGATATGCGGGTGCGCCAGGAGTTCGCGATGCATCGGCTGCTAATTTAGAAAACTGCCAAAGAGCAAACCGGGTCATGGCGCGGGTCAAAACTCCGACCCGGCTGGACCCGGTCTGTCACCGCAAATTGCTGTTGATCAGGTGTTCGCCTTACAAGCGCAATCGGCATCGCTGCGCGGCGTAATGTGACCTGATTTCGTGTCCGCCTTGCACGAGCAACCCGCGTCACTGCGCGGCACGTGCACGGCTTTCGTATCGGCTTTGCCTTTGCATTCGCAGCCTTCACCCCTTGGCGTGAAGCTCGGGTTGAGCACTCCCCAGGCTATCCCGGCTGCCGCCACCAATTTCAGTAATGTGATCATATCTGTTTCCCTGCCCGCAGCCAGCCGCCGCCGCGCCCGCCTCGAGCGAAGCTCTGAAACGACTCAACTGCTTGCGGTTCGTTCTTACCTCAAAAGGGCTGATTTCGGGAACGGGGGCAAATACCTACTTGGGAAGGAGGCTATTCGGCCTCGCTATTTTTGGCCGGCACTGAATGAGCGAGGACGACGAAACTTCCCGCTGAGATCGCGGGGTGAAACAGGCCGTCTTTCAGGAACTCACTGGTCCGATTGGTCCGCGTGAGCAGAAAAATGCCGGCCATCGTGTTTGCATCCAGTTCCTGTGGCCAACGTCTCAGCCACTGCCCGGTCTTCAAATAAAAATAGCACATATCGTTGTAGTCCAGCCCGGCCTCGAAGACCGAGCCGGCGGTGTTTTGAGACACCCATTTCAACACCGAGGCCCAGTGTTTGTCCGGTCCTTTTTGGAACTGGATGGGGGCGATGCTCACGATCAGGAGTATGCCTGTTAAGGCCGGAGCCAGCCACCGCAGCTCCAATTGATACCACGCCCGCAATTTGTGCCAGGGCAGCCGGCAAACCCCCGCTCCAACCACCCACGATAACATCGGGAAAAGTGGCAGCGCATAGTTCGGCTTCTTATCGGGAAAAATACTCAGGGCCACAAACATCACTGCCACCCACCATAAGCCAAGCAGGACCAGATCACGGCGCGCTTCCCGCGAGTGTTCCGTCCTTTGGAATCGATAAACAATTGCGTAGACCAATAGCAGCATCCACGGCCAGTAAGTTCGCAGGCTTTCGAGCACATAATAGTAAACGGGTTGCTTTAAAATGAGGCCGCGGGCGCGATCAAGAACTTCCTTGCCGAAGTATTGATTTAGAAACGGTTTGCCGAAGAGGGAATACATGTGCCAATGCCAAGGCAGCGCGACCAGCAGGGCAATGGGCAAGGCACCGAGCAGCAGCCATGGGATGAAATTGGTTTTCTTTGACCAGAGGCACCAGCCAACGGCTATCGGTATAACGAGCAATGCCACGAGCGGTTTGCACAACAGGGCCAGCCCCAGCGGAACGCCGGCCGTCGCAATCCACCATTTATTCCCGCGGCGAAGCCCCGTAAGGATGAGGACGACCGCGGCCATGATGAAGAGCAGTTGCCACATATCCAGGGAGATCTCCCGGGAGCGCCGGACAAATTCCGGCGTGGACGCGAGAATGAACCCACTGGCAAGCGCTTCGGCGCGCGTGCCGATCTGCCGCGCGGCGGCCATGGTCAGAATGACGATCCCGAGGGCCGCCAGCACGCTGGGTAATCGCGCGTTCACCAGGCTGATGCCAAAGGTTTTCAGAAAGAGTCCGTGGATCGAAAGGGCCAGGGGCGGTTTGTTGAAGTAGGGCGTTTTCGGGTTCAGGTAAGGGACTCCAGGGTGTCCTCCCGACCACATGTAATGCCCGACGGCGGCGTAGCGCCCGGTGTCGCGGCGAAAATCTCCCTGCCCAAGATGCGGCAGCGTCAGGCAAAGCAATAACAGACAGGGCAGGGAACAGAGTTTTAAGCGGCGAAGGGTCGTCGTCACTCCAAACCATGGTTGCCGGACATTCGCTAAAGTCAACACACGAGCTGCTTTCGCACGATTCAAGGCTTGCTTTCAAGAGGGCATGCCGTAATTTGGGAGCCTGTTCGAAAGCGAGCGTAGCTCAGTCTGGTAGAGCGTCACGTTGCCAACGTGAATGTCGAGGGTTCGAATCCCTTCGCTCGCTCCATTTTTTTTGTGCTCAGGAGGTTTTGTCCAAAAGTCGTTAGTGGTAGGGCGCAGTGTCCCACCGCGCCGTGTGAACCGGAAACGAGAATTGAGATGTTTTTTACGACTCGGCGCGGTGGGGACACCGCGCCCTACCATCAACGGTTTTTGTGCCCCGTGCCCGAACTCACGGCGACGTGACGCGAACCCGGAAAAACAGTTGCGTGGCACTCGTGGTCGCCGATCCGCCCCGAACGACCACGCTTTCCAGGTCGGCATTCAGCGGCGTAGCGGAGGTTTGGACGACCCAGATTAAGCCGCTGCCGTCATTATTATAATGCCACGTGGCGAGGTCGGTCGAGACTTCGACCCGGTAAGTAAGATTTGAGGCGCGACGGCGCGTGTAGCGCATGCGTGTTCCTTCGGCGGCGATACGGGGCACGCTGGCCGCCTTTCGCGGGTGAGTGCCGAGGGCATACTCGAGGAGATTGACTGCGCCATCGCCATCAGCGTCATCGGTCTGAGCGGCGGCGGGTGTGGTCGGCGAGAAAAACCGCGTTCGCCATTCAGCGTAATTCGGGCTGGCCATATCAAGTGTGAGGTCCCAGGGCTCGCTCGTCGGCGTCGGTGTGGAGAGGTTCTCGTATTCGGTGCCATCGAAATTGCAGCGGGCAACTCGTCGGGCGCTCGTGTTGAACGGACCGCCACCGCGTGCGCCGGTGTCAGCCCAATAAATCTTCTCCGCTTCGATGTCCAGCGCGATGCCATGCGGCGCGTTCAAGTTGCCGATGACAGTCTGATTGGCGCCACCACTCAACAGCCGTTTGTAAATCGCACCGGTCTGCCGGTCGCACCAGTAGGCGGTGCCCGTGGCGGGATCGATGCCGATGTCACGCGTGCGCGTCGGAGAGGTGATCAGAAAATCCGGGTCGATGACACCCGCGAAGGTTGCTCGCCGAAAATTGCTCGATTGGCTGCCAGTGCTTGTGACGCCCCAGTAGATGTGTCCCCCCGCCGGATCGAGAAAGAAGAAGTAAGGCGCGGTGAACTCGTTTGTCCCGACTGCGACCGCCGTTTCGACACTCGTTCCGTTGAAGTTCGCACGAATTATCGTGCCGTTAAAAGTATCCGCCCAGTAAAGCTTTCCCGACGCATCATCGATTTCGAGATCCGCATTGAAAGTCGATCCGAGCGGCGCGATCTCCTGCTGACCGGTGCCGTCGGGTAGGATCGAATAAATCTTTTTCGCCGTGCCGTTATCCAGGAAGTAAATGCGGCCCGACGCCCGATGATATGCCATACCGCGCAGGTCCGATCCGCTGGCGAGCGTTGTGACCGTGCGTTGATCGGTGCCGTCCGCCGCAATCGACATGAGCGAACCGGCTGTGCTTGCGGGTTGGTCGCCAAAATAAACGCGCGCGCTCTGCGCACAGAGAATGCTGAGCAGCATCACAGCGATGACGGCGGGAGAGCGCATGAGTATATTACGATGCAAAATTTTCCGAGTGATGCGAGGAAAAGACGCGCGACATAAATTTGTTGGATACTTTGAATTCAACGCGGATGTGTGACAGATATTTCAAAAAATTTTGGTTGTTTGAACAGAAGCGCTTGTGTAGTTTCCAATCAGCCGAAACGTTTTGACCATTCGGCGAGCTGGATTTGACAGTTCCACCGGCCGGCTTGCCTGGTCGGACATTCTTTAAATGCACGTTCCGTATTTGTTTGCAGAATCGGAGTTGGGGCGTATTTGGATCACCGCCACTCCGGAAGGCAAGGCGATCATCATCGTCCTGATGCTCTTTTCGATCGTGGCGTGGTCCGTGATGGCGTCGAAAGCGATGCACATGCGTCGCGCCAAAAAGCTCAACCGCCTCTTCGAGGCCGAGTTCCGCACCCAAAAGCACGTCTTTGACATTTTCGACCGCCGGGTCCAGGTGCCGGATTGTCCGCTTTACATGGTTTACCAGGAAGGCTGCCGGGAATTGGACGCCCGGCTGAAAGGCCAGGCAGGCGAAAGGCGGCGCTCGCTCGTTTCACTGAAGAGCATGGAACACGTCAAACGCACCCTGGAGCGGACTGTTTCCCAGCAATCCCTGAAGCTCGAGTCGGGCCTGATCTGGCTGGCGATTGCGGTCAGTGGAGCCCCGTTTTTGGGCCTTTTGGGCACGGTTTGGGGGGTTATGAGCGCCTTTAGCTACGTTGCCATGAAGGGCAAGGCGGACCTGGCGACGATGGCCCCCGGCGTGGCGGCCGCCCTGATTACGACCGTGGCCGGCCTGCTGGTCGCGATCCCCTCGATGTTCGCCTATAACTGGCTGGTACACAACTTGCGGGTACTGACCGTCGAACTGGACAACTTCGCCCAGGAGCTGGTTTCGCACATGGAAACGGCCTACCTGCAGGAAGACGACGAAAAGACGGTTTACTGATGCGCCGATTCTCACAACGCAATGCGCTGGTGACGCTGAGTGACATTAATATCACTCCGCTGCTGGATTTGGCGTTTGTGCTGTTGATCATTTTCGTGATCACGACCCCGCTATTGGAGCAGGGGCTAAACCTCAAGCTGCCGGTGGGGGATGTTCGAGATACCCGCAAGATTGATCCCAAAGACGTGAAGACCGTCGAGGTGAGCGCGACCGGCCAGTATATGCTGGGCGCACAGATGATGAACCTCGACCAAATCTACGCCGCACTCAGCGCAGAACATAAGCGCAATCCGAAGTTGATCGTATATGTCCGCGCCGATGAACGCGGCCTGACCGGACATCTTGCGGCAGTGTTAAATCGAATTGAATTGGCGGGCATCGACCAGGTGTCGATCCGAACGACACCACGCTCCAAATAGCATGGACCGGTTGCAAAAAAAATGTCTGATCGCCTCTGGCACCACGCATGGCCTTCTCTTGCTGGTCGTGCTGTTCGGCGCGGCGTTTTTTACTCCCGAAAAGAAGAATCCGCCGGTCGCGATGTTGACGATGGTCCCGTCAAAACTGATCGACGGTGCGTTATCGGGCGGAGGTGGCAATCCGAAGATCGCTCCATCGGATGCGAAGATACAGGGCGAGACGCTCAATCCCGTGCCGCCGCAACCGCAGCCGGTTAAGCCACCGCAACCCAAGCCTGTGGAAGTGCCAAAGCCCACGCCACAAAAACCAGAAATTCCCAAAGATCCGCCGAAGACTGTGCCGAAACAGCCGGCAATCGAATTAACGCCGATCAACAAATCGGCCACTTCAAAGCCGAAAACACAAAATGACAAACTGAAGGTCGATCCCAAGGCGGGCCAAAAGGAACTTGCGAAACAACTAGGCAAAATTCGTGAGAACATGCGGCAGGGTTTTAATTCGGGCACGGCCGTCGAAGTTTCCGGTCCCGGCGGAGAAGCGTATGCCAGTTATCGCAGCTTTGTCTTTGCTGCTTACGACAATGCGTGGCAGGTGCAGCCGGACATCGCGAATGAAGAATCAGTTGTGATTGCGAAAGTCGTGATCCACCGCACCGGAAGAATCCTTTCGGCGGAGATCAGCCAGCGCTCCGGCAATTCGCTGATCGACAAGTCGGTGCGCCGGGCCCTCGACTCGGTAACAAGCCTGCCGCCATTTCCCGAAGGAACGCGTGACCAGGAACGCACCTTCGTAATTGAATTCAGTCTTAAAGCAAAACGACTCATCGGATGAGAACACTAATCGCTTGCATTGTAACCTTCGCTCTCACATTTCGCGCTTTCGGCGCCGAGGACAGGATCGTCATCGAACGGCCCATGGACGATCTGGGCTTTCTCAAACCGATTCCCGTCGCGATCTCCGGCTTCAGCGGCGAGGTGGATTCGGTTTTGAAGAACGATCTGTTGTTCATGGGCGTGATTAACGTACCGGTCGACCAGGCCAAGTATCTCGTCAACGGAAGCAATTCCGATAGGGTCGAAGGCGGCGTCACCGACAAGGTTACCAAACATCCAGTGATGCCGCGCAAGGGTTATACCGGCGGCAACCTGCGCTCGCAAACGCATGCGCTCGCGGATGACATTGCACAGGCCTTGACGCAACTGCCCGGGATCGCGCAACGCAAAATTACTTTCAAAGTGCACACGGGGCCCGGAGCGAAAGAGATCTACATCGCAGATTACGATGGTCATAACCCGCGCGCGGTGACCCAGGACGGCGTGAACGTATCCGCGCCATGCTGGGCAGGCCGGTTATCGCTGTTTTACTCCTCTTACAAATTTGGCAACGCCGTGATTTTCTCGCACGTATTGCAGAGCGGCCAACGAAAGGCCATAGCGCGCTATGGGGGATCAAACATCAGCCCTGCGGTGTCGCCGGATGGCTCGAAGGTCGCCATGATCCTCAGCAAAAGCGGCAGCCCGGACCTATACGTGAGCGACATCGAAGGGGGCAATCTCCGGCAACTCACTTCTACGGCGGAAGCAGAATCTTCACCGTGCTGGTCGCCGGATGGGCGGATGATTTGTTACACCTCGCGCGAGCGTGGGGGTCGTCCGAGTCTCTTCAAGATTTCCGCCAATGGTGGCCGTCCCGAAGTGATTCCCACGCCTGGCGCGCCTATACCGTCCGAGCCGGATTGGTCGCCAAATGGGAAATGGATTGCGTTCACTTCGCTGATCGGGACGTTTCGTATTTTTATCACGCCGTCGGATGGCGGGCGCGTCTACGAAGTTGCCGAGGGCGAGGACCCGTCCTGGGCGCCGAACTCGCGCGCGCTGATTTACTGCAAAGGCCCGGATGGCGGCAAACATTTGTCTTTACTTGACGTGCCAACCAAACAGTTCAAGGATGTGCCCCGAGTTCTGGAGAGCAACTCGCAACCGGCTTGGGCACGATGATGAACCTCTCCACAACCAATTGAATGCTCATGAAATGCACAAAGTTCGTTAATCTAACTGCCGTGACGTTGCTTGCCGTCGCTGTGGCTGCGGGATGTTCGAGAAATCCCCAGGCAGTTACGCCGCTCCACGGATACAAGGACAAGAGCGTTACGGATGAGGTTCCCAAGGGGCCAATGGTTGGCGATAGCCAGCCCATACCTTTGTCCGGGAATCTCAGCGGTTTGCAAGCTGCTGCCGACCAGCCCGCAGTGTTGCGCGATAATGTCGTTTATTTCGCTTACGACCGGGCGGATGTGCGTCCATCGGAAGGTTCAAAACTGGATGCGGTCGCGAGCTATATGAAGGGTGGCAATCGCTTGGTACGTGTCGAAGGCCATTGTGACGAACGCGGCACCGAAGAATACAACCGTTCCCTCGGAGAGCGCCGCGCCCTGAAGGTACGCGAGTATCTCGTGCGGGCCGGAGTTTCGGCGGATCGCATAGACACCATCAGCCACGGGGAAGATAAGCCTGCAGTGTCGGGACATAGCGAAGCGGCATGGTCGAAGAACCGGCGCGCCGAGTTTCTCCTGTTGCAAGCGCCGCCCAGCGGCGTCGGCGCCAGCGGGCCGCAGTAAGATAGGATTTCGGGAAGCTGTCATGCCGGCTAAAGCCGGGACTCCGACAATCCAGCGAACTTCGTCCAGACTCCTGTCGAGCTTGTTTGCTGCTTTACACCATTGCCGGGGTGCCATACTGTGCTGATATATGAACCTTTTAGGGTCGGTGGTTTTCGGCGGGTGGCAAGTTCTCCTGGTTATAGGGATCGTGCTCATCTTCTTTGGTGCGCGCAAAATACCCGAATTGGCCAAAGGTCTCGGCCAGGGCATTAAGGAATTCAAGAAGGCTACGCACGACGAGATCGAAGCTAAGAAGTCGGTCGAAGATAAGAAGTCCTAGGCTCGTCTAAGCCTTTGCGCACAGCCGGGTGCGGGCTTTACACCCGTTCCCGGCTGGCTTAGTTTTTAAGTGGTATTTTTATGAATGTCTTGTTTGCTGGTTTTTTTGGTGGCTGGGAAATCGTCCTGATCCTGGCGGTGGTCCTGATCCTGTTCGGCGCGAAGAAGCTGCCGGAACTGGCCCAGGGACTTGGCAAAGGGATTAAGGAATTCAAAAAGGCCACCCGCGAAGTGACCGATGAGATCCAAAGCGCTGTCGACACGGATTATAACCCCCCGCCGCCCCGCAAGATCGAATCGACGGAGCAAAAGAGCCTGGCGGAAAGCGCGGATCCCAAGAGCACAACCGTGCCCCATTCGACCGAGCACAAGGCTTGAGCCGAGTTTAAGCGTCCGCCATGCCTACCGAGACCGAAGATCCACGCCCTGAAATCGAGGATCAACACCCGGAGATCGAGATCGAATCAGAAGAACAGGAAGGCGGACCGGTCAAACCCTTTCTCGAGCACCTCGAAGACCTTCGCTGGGTGCTCATCAAAAGCCTCACCGCGCTTGCGGTGGGAATGCTCATTTGCCTGATTGCGGGCAACAATGTCGTCACGATCCTCAAGCGCCCCCTGGAGAAGGCCAAAGTCCGGTACCCGAAAAACCTTCAAGTAGTCACGGTTTTCGGCGGTACGAATCGGATTGGAGTGTTTCATCTTACGACGAATGAACAGGCAGCATTCGGGTTGCCGACGAACCAGGGCATTGCTCTGCAGGTCAAGTTGAAACCCAACGGGTCAAACGCGTGGACAATCATTGCCGAACGGGACCCGAAGGCAGCCGTTGACCTTGGCCAGCGCATGCAGATCGATCTTATTAATCTGACCCCAGCGGGAGGATTTCTTGTCGCTCTGCAAGTGGCGTTTTACGGGGGAATTCTTCTCGGCGCGCCGTTCATCTTTTATTTTGTCGCCGGTTTTGTTTTTCCGGCCCTGAAGATGAAGGAGAAAAAGTATGTTTATCGAGGACTTGGTTTCGGTGGAATGCTCTTCGCGGCGGGGGTCTGCTTTTGCTATTTTGGTCTCATGCCGATGGCGCTGGCGGTGTCGCAGCAGTATTCCAATTGGCTCGGCTTCGCCGCCACGCAGTGGCGTGCCGAGGAATACATCAGCTTCGTCTGCAAATTCATGCTCGGCATGGGGCTTGGATTTGAGTTGCCGGTGGTGCTCCTCACGCTCGTGAAGATTGGTGTGCTGAATTACCGCATTCTGTCCAAAGCGCGCCGTTACATGATCGTCATCAACCTGGTTCTGGGCGCGCTCTTGACGACGCCTGAGGTGATTACCCAGGTGATGATGTTCATCCCGTTGCAGTTACTCTATGAGGCCAGCGTGTGGATCGCGTGGTATTGGGAACGGCGGGACCGGAAGCGCGAGCAGGCTGCCGAGGCGGCCTCATAGCGAAATCCTCTTTACTTCGCGCAAAACGGGATTACGGTGGCTTGAAATCAGATTATTATGCGTGGAACTCTCTTCTGTGCTTCGTTGGTCCTCGTGGGAATTCTTTGCGGATGCGCGGGTCCCGAATACAAGTTCGGCCGCGGCGTTTACAACCTCAAGGAACCGATTCGTGGTGGTGAAATGCGCCGGTCGTTGGAACAAACCGCCATGTGGGACGGCGCCGACGCCGCCTACACAACCGGATTCATTCGCGGGCTGCATCGGACCATTGCGCGCACGGCCATCGGCGCCTACGAAGTCGTGACGGCGCCCTTCCCTCCCTATGGGCCGCTTCTCACTTCGACAAACCGGATATATCCCGACTTTTCCGTGCGCAACAAAACGTATCCGTGGGGCGGAATGGTGTTGCCGGAATACCCGGTCTATCCGGACGCCTACAAGCCTGGTATTATGGCGGATTCTGTTTTCGCGACCGACACCGCGCTTGGATTTAGCGGCGGCGACGTGTTCCCGATGATTCCCGGCAGCCGGTTTAAGATTTTCGACCACTAAAAGTTGCGGCCGGTTTTCTGTCGCGCCAGCATCACGGGTGCTGGCGCTTTTTTATGCCCGCCACTCTCACAAAACAGTCGCGCTGCAAAGTCAATTTGCTGTTGAACATTCTCGGCAAACGCGCCGACGGCTTCCACGAACTTGAAACCGTGATGTATCCGCTCAATCTTTTCGATCGCCTGACATTCAAACAGGGTGGAAACTCGTTGCGACTCACTTGCACCGACCCGTCACTGGCAGTCGATGAAACGAACCTCGTGCATCGCGCCGCAGCGGCATTCTTCAAAACCACCGGAATCCAGGATGGCGTTGAAATCCACCTCGAAAAGCACATTCCGCTGGCCGCAGGTCTCGGGGGTGGAAGCGGCAACGCCGCGACAACGTTGCTCGGTCTGAATGAGCTTTTCGGCGGCCCGTTGCCGACTGGCCGGCTCGGTGAATTGGCGGCAACTTTGGGATCGGACGTGCCATTCTTTCTGCAGGATAAGCCGGCCATCGCCACCGGTCGCGGCGAAAAAGTTCAACCGCTGGATTCTTTTCCCGCGCTTCGAGGATCGGCATTTCTTTTGGTGCATCCCGGCTTTGGCGTCCCAACGGCATGGGCGTACCAGCAACTGGCTCGATTCCCTGACGCATTGAATGGCCGCGTCGGACGGGCCGAGAAACTCGTGCAGTTATTGCGGAAATCCGACGCACAAAACGCCGCGAGCGAATTCTACAACTCCCTCGAACTGCCGGTGTTTGAGAAGTATCCGCTTCTGGCGGTGGGCCGGGATTTTCTGCGCGAGCAGGGCGCAACGGTTGCCCTGATGTCAGGAAGCGGCTCAACAGTGTTTGGGATTTATCCGTCGGGCGCGCATGGAAAGAAGGCCGAGGGGGCGGTACGAGACAAATTTGGCCCATCCTGGACGGCGGTAATTGAAGCATAACGGCAAAGCTTTCCGGTCGGATAATAGGTGCCGCCGCCGGATCAATTAGTTTTACTGATTGAGCTGGCACATCCATGAAGCGCAGCTTTTGCAGTTTTGGCGTAAGTGGTTCTGGCAGAACAAGGTAGCTAATCGTTTGACACCCCCCGGCAGGGTGATAGGCTTGATCGGTTACAACCGGTGGAACGACCGTTGGCTATTGTTATGCTGAGTTCCATCAGGACTTTTAATTAACTTTCAATGAGCGAATCGATACTAACAGCTGCCCCAACCGGCGGCACCCCCAAGGTCGCCAAAGTTTCAGAGGCGATCATCCGTATTGCGGGCAATTCCCAGGACGGTATCCAGGCTATCGGCGGGTTCCTGGCAAGGCTCGCCGGACGCAGCGAGCAGGAAGTCATGACTTTCATGACGATCCCCTCCACGATTTCGGGCGGCCCTTCCATTTTCCAGGTGCGCATCGGCTCAGGCGAAGTCCTGAGTTCGGGCGACGAAGCCGACGTCCTTCTGGCATTTTACCAGCACTCGTATCAGGACCACATTAACTCTGTGAAGAAAGGCGGAATCGTTCTTTACGATTCTGACCACGTCGAGCCTAACCCGGAATGGCAGAAAGATTATCACCACGTTGGCGTGCCGATCTCAGGCCTTACAGTGGAGTCGATTGGCGGTACGGCGAAAGACAAAGGGAAAAACATTTACGCGCTGGGGTTGATCGCCCGCATGTTCGATCTGAATGTGCCGAAGCTTACCAAACTCATCGAAGAACGTTTTACCGGCAAAGACCAGAGCGTGGTCAATACCGCGCTCTCGGCGTTCCATGCCGGCTACAGTTACGCGCTCGGTGGCGTCATCGATACATTCCAGTTCGTCGAGAGCAAGAAAAAGGGCGGCCACCAGGTCGTCATGAACGGCAACGAAGCCCTTGCTTTCGGCCTGATTGCCGGGGGCGTGCGCTTCGGCGCCGGCTATCCCATTACCCCCTGGTCCGACGTCATGGAGTTGTTGCGCCGTGAGTTGCCGAAGTACGGTGGCACCTTTGTTCAATGCGAAGATGAGATTGCGTCGGTCTCGATGGCCATCGGGGCCAGTTACGCCGGGCGGGTCGCTGTGACGGGATCGAGCGGTCCCGGGATTTCGTTGAAGACTGAAGCCATTGGTTGGGCGGTGATGGCGGAGATGCCCCTGGTGGTCTGTAACATTCAACGCGGCGGGCCTTCGACGGGCATGCCGACCAACGTTGAGCAGGCTGATCTGAATCTGGCAGTCTACGGCGGGCACGGGGATTGCCCGCGCGTGGTGCTTGCGCCCGCGAACGTGGAAGATTGCTTTTACACGGCGATTGAGGCCGTGAACATCGCCCGCAAATATAGTGTGCCGGTTTTGATTCTGAGCGATCAGGCGATCGCGACCCGCATCGAAGCGTTCGAACAGCCGAATCTCGCGCAAGTCTGTCAGGACATTTCACCGGATCTTTCCCCGATTCCCGACCACAAACCGTATGATTTAGCGGTGACAGACGGCGTCACACGTCACGTGCCTCCCGGCGTTCGTATCATGAGCGGCAAGTATCCGATCGCGACCGGCCTCGAACACGACGAATTGGGCCATCCCACCGGTTCGCCGAAGCTGCACATGCAAATGACCGCGAAGCGCCGGAGGAAGTTGCAGACACTCGCGGCTACATTGCCGGTGCCGCAAGTTTACGGTCCGCCGGAGGGCAACGTCCTCCTCGTCGGCTGGGGTTCAACGCAAGGTCCGCTCAAGGAAGCCGTCGATCGCGCGCGCGCGGCTGGTGACAGCGTTTCCTCGATCAACATCCGTCACATCAGCCCGCTGCCGCCCGGCCTGGACAATATCTTCGCGGGTTTCAATCATGTCTTCGTTGTCGAGATGAACGACGAAGGTCTCTACGGCTACGGTCAACTCGCCGGTCTGCTGCGGGCGCGCTACTGCGATCCGAAAATCCGCGGGATCAACAAGACCGATGGCCTTACCTGGAAAGTAAAAGACATTCTCCAACGCGCAAAAGCCAACGTCACCGAAGGGCTGCGCAAGCTTTAATCAAGTTTCTCCATGAGCGACACCAAATTAGAAATTCCAGTCCGTGGGGGGAACATCGTGAGTGTTCCGACGCCCACGCTGCCAACCGAAGAACGCAAAGGGCTGACGAAAAAGGAACTCGCCGCCGATCACCCGACGTGGTGCCCGGGTTGCGGTGACTTCTCCGTGCTCGCGCTTTACTTCAAGCTGATCGAGAAACGAAAACTGTGGCACGAGAAGATTACTACGGTTGCGGGTATCGGTTGTTCCAGCCGTTTCCCCTATTTCGTGCAAGCCCACGGCGCGCATTACATTCACGGTCGCGCGCTGCCCTTCGCCAGCGGTATTTCGCTGAGCCGGCCGGACCTCCATGTGTTCGTCTTCGGCGGCGACGGCGACGCGTTCTCGATTGGCGGCAATCACCTGAACCACACCGCGCGCAAGAACATCAAGATGACATACGTGATCATGGACAATTGGGTCTATGGCCTGACGAAGAAACAGACGTCCCCGACCTCGCCGCTTGGTTTCAAGAGCAAGACCGATATCTGGGGCGCAGTGGATCATCCCATCAACCCGATGAAACAGCTCGTCTCAGCCGGGGCGACGTTCATCGCGCGCACCACGCATACAAATCCGAATCACGTGCTGCAAATGATGGAAGCGGCGATGGACCATGACGGTTTCAGCGTCATCGAATGCTTGAGCGAATGCGTCGAGTTTTACGAAGGCGCCTTCGATGCGTCGAACCCACGAAAAGGCGGGGCCTTCAACGCCGTGCCTGCGGATCATGATGTGACCGACGAAATGGCCGCGTACAAATTATCGGACGCCGCATTCCCTGGTTACTTCGGCATCTTCTACAAGGTCAATCGCCCCACCAAGAACGCGAACGAACAGAAGATCAACGTGAGCGTTCGCGAGAAATTCAAAGACTTAAAGGACTGGCAGATTCTGCAGAAGAATTTTGACCGAATGAAGTAAGCAATCCGCTATGATAGCGGCGTTCCGGGCCAAAGTTTTCCGGAAGTCTTCCATTCGAGGAGCAACTCACGAAACCGCTGTACCGGCGGGGAATCGCCATCTTCCTGCCAGACGAATACCAGCGGGACGCGTAGAACGGGTTTAAGGAGCACGAAACGCAGCGCAGGTGTCGGTGTGACAACGGATTCAGTAACCACACCGATACCAGCACCTGCTTCGACGTAGCTCATCACAGTGCCTATGAGGCTCGGTGTGTGCGCAAGGCGCGGAGTCACGCCCGCCTGCCGGCACCCGGCAATGACGGCGTCATGGAGGCCAATCCCTTCCCTGCGAGCGAGGACCACGAGCGGCTCCCGTGCGAGCGTCGTCCACGGCACAAAGCGCCGTTTGGCCAGCGGATGACCCGCGGGCACAACGATACCGAGCCGTTCTTCGCGCAGAACAATGGTGCGCAAACCGAGCGCCTCATGGGCCAGCACAGGGCGAGTCAGCGCAGCCGATAAGCGCCCTCGAGCGACCATTTCCCAAACCCGTTCAGGGGTCCGCTCTTCGAGGTGAATGGAAACGAGCGGGTAACGCTTGCGATAATCGTGAAGCAGGCGGCCGAGAAACGGTTGTGTCGGCGGACCGATGTAACCGAGCCGAAGTTCCCCTTCCTCTCCTGCGGCGGTCCGTCGGACGCGACGCGTCACCTCTTCTATCTGCTGGAGAAGCCCCCCGACTTCACGCAGCAATACGGCGCCCGCCGGAGTGAGACGCACGTAGTGCCGCGAGCGTTCGAGGACATCGGTGTCGAGAGTATGTTCCAGTTGCTTGATCGCGCGGCTTAACGCCGGTTGGGCGACGTGCAGCCGTTTGGCAGCGCGCGAAAAGCTCAACTCCTCGGCAACCGCCTGAAAATAACGAAGATGGCGTAGTTCCATATCGCGGGTGGTTATAACAACACGGCATCACGCTGATAGCGAGTCGTTATTTCCGTTCCAACGAATTCACAGGTAAAATGAGGGTTGTGGGGAATGGAAGGATGACAAATAAAGTGGCTTTGGCTTTCGGGCTCAGCGCATTGCTCCTTGCCAGTTGCGGGAAGAATTCCGGCTCCGCGGCTAATTCGAACAAGGTCCGCATTGGTTACATTGGGCTGACATGCGAAGCGCCCATTTTCACCGCGGTCGAGAAGGGCTTTTTTAAAGAGGAGGGACTCGACGTCTCGCTCGTGAAATGCGAGTGGGCGAATTACAAGGACGTGCTCGCCCTCGGCGGATACGACGTGACCCATCATCTTGTAATGTATTTCCTCAAGCCGATCGAACAGGGCCTCGACGTGAAGTTCACGGGTGGCATCCATCGCGGCTGCCTGCGAGTGCAAGCGGCTGCAAAGGGAAATATCCGAACGATCAAGGATTTGCGCGGAAAGCGGATCGGTGTCCCCGGAATGGGAACCCCGCCATTCATTTTCGCCAATCGCGTTCTCGGTGCCAATGGCATCGACCCGAGCAAGGAAATCACGTGGCTTGTTTTTCCCGCAGGGGAACTCGGCCTCGCTTTGGACAAGGGAGAAGTCGATGCCGTCGCTGACTCGGAACCCATCGGCAGTTTGCTGGTCGCGCAGGGCAAGGTGCGCAACATCGCTGATCAGGCCGCGGACCCTCCATACAGCAGCGAATATTGCTGCGCGGTGCTGGTGAACGGGAAGTTCCTCGCGCGCAATCCCAAGGCCACCGCCGCCGCAACCCGCGCGCTGCTGAAAGCCGCCAAATGGGTCGAGACGAATCCGGCGGCCGCGGCAAAACTGTCCGTCGAGAAAAAGTATCTTGCGTCGACCGTAGACATGAACACGGTCGCAATTTCGCATTTGCGCTATGTGCCTAGCGTGTCGGGCGCCGAAGTGGCGGTCAGATTGGCATCCGCTGAAATGAAAATAGCCGGGATGCTCAGTCCTTCCACCGACGTCGATGGGTTGGCAAAGCGCGCCTTCGTTCACCTGGAAGGAGTTTCCGATGAATGGCTGAAATCGCTCGAGGTCGAAAAAGTCGCCGGCGGCCAGGTATCGCCGCGTTGGGTCGCGCGGCAATACGCAATGATGAATCCCTCCGAGTTTTTTTGCGGCGTTTGTCTCCTGCCTGTACCACAATGAGCACTGCGTTGGTGCAAGAAAAAGGAACAGTTGATGTGCCCCTGCCGGCTCAAAGGTCGGCGCGAGCATTGCAGCGTTCTTCGTCAGTTACTTCCGGCCTGCACACGCGAACTCTGCTGACAGTACCTGCAGCTACCATCGTCGCGCTCGTGGTCCACCTGATCGTCGCGAGGAATGAACCCGTAACAGAGACCCGCTCCTATACCTTGTTTCTCGCGAGTGTTCTCGGTGCGGCCGTAATCGCCGCCGGAGTGCAGCCGTTCTGGCCCGGTTTGCGCCGCTGGATGGCGCACATGTGTCCGATTATCGCCGCAACCGTTCTGTTGTTGTGCGTCTGGGAAGTGATCACCTCAGGATTCCGCTGGCTTCCCCTGCCCTACTTTCCGAGCCCCGCTGGAGTGCTGCAAAGCTTGTGGAACGATCGCCAACTCCTTTTCGACAGCACCTGGCATTCGTTGCTTCTTCTTGGTTCCGGCTACGCGCTCGGTGTCGTCGTCGCATTGATCACAGGGGTTTGTATCGGGTGGTTTCGGCATGCGCGCTACTGGGGTATGCCAGTATTAAAAGTGATTGGGCCGATTCCCGCCACAGCATGGGTGCCGCTGGCAATGGTGCTTTCACCATCCAGCGCGTTTTCCGCGGTCGGGCTCATCGCACTGGCCGTCTGGTTTCCGGTCACGATGCTCACAGTCTCCGGCATTGCCAACACGCGCGCGTCTTACCTCGATGTCGCGCGGACGCTCGGCGCGGGACAGAAGTACCTTATCTTTCGTGTTGCGATCCCGGCCGCGATGCCGAGCATTTTCATCGGCTTGTTTATGGGCCTGGGCACCTCGTTTCTTACGCTGATTGTCGCTGAAACTGTCGGCGTTAAATCGGGCCTCGGCTGGTATGTAAGTTGGGCGCAAGGCTGGGCCGAGTACGGGAAAGTCTACGCGGCTCTGATAATCATGGCGGCTTTTTTTTCCACAATCATGACCGTGCTCTTTAAGGTCCGCGATCGCGTGCTCGTGTGGCAGAAAGGAGTGATTAAATGGTAAGTGCTGGTACCGTCGCCGAAGGCGCCTCGCTCCGCATTGTCGAAGTGAACAAGTTTTTCGCCGCGCCCGACAACTCCGGTGCGCATACGCATGCTCTTGATACCCTCTCCCTGTCAGTTGCGGCGGGGGAACTTGTTTCGTTGATTGGACCGAGCGGTTGCGGCAAATCAACGCTGCTTCGGCTCACCGCTGGCCTGGACGCACCAAACTCTGGTGAGCTATGGGTGGGTGATGAGGCAATTATCTCGCCGAGCGCTCAACGCGGCCTGGTCTTCCAGGACCCGAACCTGTTCCCGTGGCTGACCGTCCGGGGCAACATTGAAGCCGGTCTCGTCGCTCGCGGGGTTCTCGAAGAAAAGCGTGGGGAAGTGGATCTCTTCATGCGCCTCGTCGGATTGGAGACATTTGCTAAAGCGTATCCCCACCATCTTTCCGGCGGGATGGCCCAGCGCGCCGCTTTGGCCCGCGCTCTCATTAACCATCCCAAAGTTCTTCTCCTCGACGAACCTCTTGGCGCGCTCGATGCGTTCACGCGTATGCGCATGCAGGACGAAGTGTTGCGGCTGTGGGAAGCGCGCGGCACGACGATGCTCCTCGTTACGCATGATATCGACGAAGCCATCTACATGAGCGACCGGATTGTCGTGATGACACCGCGCCCGGGCCGCGTTGAACGCATCATCCCGATCGATCTCCCTCGTCCACGCCAGCGAAACAGTTCGGAATTTCTACGCCTGCGCAGTGACATCCTCGAACTGCTCCACTTCGCCGGCAACGCCACGCGCGAACCGCTTTCGGCTTAACGCGCACTGAGTTGACGGGCGGGCGTGCGGTCGAAACCCGATTGACACATCGCCCCGGGGCCGCACGTTGCGAGCATGGCAAGACAGGCATGGGACTGGATCAATTGGGCGCTCGGTATTGAGCTCGAAGGGAAGGACCTGACATGGGGGCAAGTGAGCCTGCGGGGCATCGTGATCTTTATTGCGGCGCTGATAATGGTGCGGCTGGCGGATAAACGGTTCATGGGCAAGAAAGCGCCGTTTGATGTGATACTGGGCTTCATTCTGGCATCGATGCTTGCGCGCGGAGTGAATGGCTCGGGGGCATTTTTTCCAACGATCATCTGCGGGTTCGTGTTGGTAGCGCTGCATCGGGTCATGGCAGCCATTGCGTTTCGGTCGCACCGATTCGGCGAATTGGTAAAGGGGGCAGATGATTTGCTGGTTGAGAATGGCGAAATTCAATGGCGGGCCATGCGAAAGAACGCAGTGACCGAACGTGATCTGCTCGAGAGAGTCCGGCTGCACGGAGTGGAATCGATTCGACAGATAAAATCCGCGCGCATGGAGCGGAATGGTGATTTCAGCGTGATCTGTCGGGAAGGCTGACTGGCGCCACCATCCCGACTGTCGGGATCGGGGAGGGCAACCCCGACGTGTCGGGACGGTGCGGCTACCCCTGGCGTGAACCTCAGGCAGCAAGATGGGTGGCTTCTACGGCCGCCTGGTTGTGGCTGTGAGTCGGCGCGGCGGCCCAGGCAGGCATATGCACGTCGTAACGGTCTTGTGGGAACTTCAAAACGATCTCCATGTCCAGCAAGTCATGGTCGGTGCAATAACGAACAGCGTTGCGGCTTTCTTTGAAGTCGAGCGCTGTTTCCGGGTCATGCGTCCATTTGCGTTCGCTTTCGAAGTAGGAGAGGGTTAGAGGGTTTTGGATTAAAACTTTCATAGGTTGTTCCTTCGCTTGCCTTGATGTTTCCTTTCCTTGTTGCAGCCCCCCGGCTGGTCTGGTTATTACAAAAGCCGACCTTTGTAACTCCGCTCGCAGGGAACCTCATGCTCGCGAGCATGGGCTGGTTGACTTAAACGACAATAGGGTGTTCCCCTACTGGCCATTTGCACGGAAGGGAACGACCCCATAGCGGGCGGGGCCTTTTCAGCTACGGTGGGCTCCTATGCAAGCCGAAGACCCTCTCGCCGGTGCAACGAATCTCGATGGCGGATCAGTCAAGGTGGTAATCGTTTACGACCATCTGGACACGGCGAAGCGCGCTGAAGAAATCTACGAACGCCTCGCCGAACGCCTCGGCCACAACTTTGAATTCGAACAGCGTCTTTGGCGTTTCGACGTTTTAGACGACGAGGGCTTTCGTGCGGAAGCTGCGCGCGACACCGCTGATGCCGACATAGTCATTGTCGCCACCTATACAGACGCCGAGTTACCGCCGGGCGTGCAGAATTGGCTCGAATCTTCTCTGCAACATCGCACGGGCGGCGCCGCCCTGGTGGCGTTATTGCAGCACTCGGGCGCGCCCGTCACTCCATATCTCCAGGACGTTGCCCGCCGCGGCGGCATGGACTTTTTCGCCCAGGCGCAAAGCGAGCCACGCCTGCCGAAAGTGCTTCACGCTCCGGCCCTCCCGAAGAGCCGGAATGGCCACTCGCGTTCCCTCGCGAACAACTGACCCTCTTTGCAACAAAGGCCGGAGTCCGTTGCGCGGAAACTCCTTGCGTCGGCTGCACCGGCATTCATATCGTGACTTGCTATGTCCCATGTGTCCGATATGAAGTTGAGATGGTTTTTCGCCTTTTTTCTGACTTGCACCGCACTTCACGCCCAAACGCCGGAATGGATTTGGCTGGAGGCCAAACCGGACGCGGCTGAATCCGATCAGCTCCGCTATTTCCGAAAAGTTTTCAACGCGCCACAATTCACGAAAGCGGTGTTGACGGTGACTGGCGACGATCGCGCCACCGCCTTTCTAAACGGCAGGCAAGTCGCCGAGAACCGCAACTGGAAAAATGCCGTTAGCGTGGACGTCACAAAGGAGATCAAGTCCGGGCAAAATGTCCTCGCATTGCGCGGCCGCAACAACAACGGCTCCGCCGGCGTCATCGCGAAGCTCGAATTCACCCTCAGAGACAACAGGAAAGAGTCTGTTGTGACCGATACGTCCTGGCTGGCTTCCGCGTCCGAAGCCGCCGAATGGCAAACGGCCGCCTTCAAGGCTGACAATTGGGTTAAAGCAGTCAGCCGCGGCAAGCTCGGCGTCGAGCCCTGGGGCGATGTGCTCGCCACTCCGGTCGCAACGGCGGCCGACAAACTGACTGTCCTGCCCGGATTCAAAGTGGAGTTGCTGCGCTCCGCCGAACGCGGCGAAGGCTCATGGGTCTGCATGGCGGTCGATCCCAAAGGCCGGCTGATCATCTCGCCACAGGAAGGCACCGGCAACATGCTTCGGGTCACTCTCAACAAGAACGGCCAGATCGAGAAACTCGAGAAGATCGATCTGCCCGTCGGCGGCGCGATGGGCCTGCTTTACGCCTTCGACAGTCTCTACATCAGTGGCAACGGTCCGGACAAACTCGGGTTGTATCGAATGAGAGACACGGACGGCGACGATCACTTCGATAAAGTCGAGTTTCTCAAGCGCTTCGAGGGGGCGGGCGGTGAGCATGGATCGCACGGCCTCGTGCTCGGTCCCGACAATAAAATTTATTACATTCACGGCAATTTCGTGAAGGTGCCTGCGGATATTTCGCCCAATTCACCGCATCGCAATTACGCCGAAGACGTCCTGCTTCCGCGGCAGGATGACGGCAACGGCTTTGGCGTTGGCAACAAGCCGCCGGGCAGCTTCGTGCTGCGTATGGATAAGGATGCGAAGGAATGCGAGCTGTTCGCTTCGGGGATGCGCAATGCCTACGACCTCGATTTCAACAGCGACGGCGAACTCTTCACGTTCGACAGCGACATGGAGTGGGATTGGGGCACACCGTGGTATCGGGCCACTCGCATCTACCATGTCGTGTCAGGAGGTGACTACGGCTTCCGCGAAGGCACTGCGAAATATCCGGCCTATTACCCGGACACCTTGCCGCCTGCCGTCGACATTGGAATCGGTTCCCCAACCGGCGTGAAATTTGGGACCAAAGCGAATTTTCCCGCCAAATACAAACGAGCATTTTTCGCAATGGATTGGTCCTATGGCCGGATTGTCGCCGTCCACCTCACGCCCAGGGGCGCGACTTACACCGCGAGTTTTGAACCTTTCATTGTCGGCAAGCCGCTCAATGTCACCGACATGGAATTTGGCCGCGATGGTGCCATGTATTTCACTACCGGCGGCCGCGGCACACAATCGGGACTCTATCGAGTCAGTTATGTTGACGCCGATATCGCGAACGCGACTCCCCCCCCGGACAAATCGGCTGAAACCGCCCGCGGTATCCGCCATCGGCTTGAGGCCTTCCACGGCAAACGCGATCCCGCCGGATTACAGCTTGCTTCGCAATACCTTGATAACCAGGACCGCTGGATTCGGTATGCGGCGCGCGTCGCGCTTGAGAGTCAACCGGTCGATCAATGGCAAAGGGACGCGCTCACTCAGAAGACGAAGCTCGGCTCGCTCACTGCATTGCTGGCGCTCGCGCGTGTCGGTCCCAAAGAAGCCCGCGGCGGCCTGCTCAAAGCGCTCGGCGAGTATTGGCCCGATGGCCTGGATGAGCAGGAAAAACTTGAGGCGCTCCGCATTTGCAGCCTCGCGTTTGTTCGTATGGGGCGGCCTGGCGAAGGCACGGCCCGGGATGTCACTGATTCAATCGCGCCACTCTATCCCTCGACCAATTCGTGGCTGAATCGCGAGCTTTCCCAATTGCTCATCTATCTCGAGGCGCCCGGCGTCGTGCCAAAGACGATGGAGTTGGTCTCGCGCGCCGAAACGCAGGAAGAGCAGCTCCACTACATCTTTCATTCGCGCACGCTCAAGACCGGCTGGACGCGAGAAGATCGCGAGAAATATTTTGCCTGGTTCAAGCGCGACCGTTCGCAGGACAAGCATTTGCCCGAAATCGTCAAATGGTTCGCCGATGTCGACCGCCAATACACCGATGGCTCGAGCTTCCCAAAGTTCATGGCCAATATTCGGCGCGATGCGATTGCGACGCTTTCGGACACCGAGAAAACAGATCTGGCTGAATTGATCAGCACTCAACCTGTCGCGGTCCGGCCCACAGCAGAGCGAAAGTTCGTTAAGGAATGGACCATGGCCGATCTCGTGCCGGCGCTCGGC
>Ga0193697_1000159_pt1 | contig 26342 bp, 21 predicted proteins | sample L3m2metaG_FD_145073 | JGI IMG/M metagenome (GOLD analysis project Ga0193697, IMG submission 145073) | Soil microbial communities from a riparian zone of the East river system, Colorado, United States - L3m2 | ecosystem: Environmental > Terrestrial > Soil > Riparian zone | place: USA: East River...
GGTCGATGCGGCGCGAAAGCAATTGTAGCAGCCCAACGATGGCTTTTGGGCCACCGTTGGACTGGTAACACTTCGTTCAGCGAGTTCTGATTATCTCTGATTGCCTGCGTGGGGCTTTGCGGAAAATTTCGTAAATCACTCCGTGCGAGAGAGACACGACGTAAAGATTTCCGTTTGGCCCGGTATGAACGTCTGTGCCGACACCGAATCCAGTCCCAAAGAGCAGACTCTCGCTCTCAGTGATCTCAAATTTGGCGAGGTTATCCGTGACACGGTCCGCCAAACGCGGATCGGTAGACGCCGCGATTCGCAGGAAAGTCGGGGTGCAACGCCATCCCGAGCAAACCGTGCTCGGACGCCGAGTTGACGGCCAAATCCAGCACGGTGGAAGCCACGACCCCGTTGACGACCCGTTGGACTTTGCCTGAGGCCTTTTCCAGCACGAAAATGTCATTGGCGCCGATGAAGGCCATGCTGGTAGGTTGATTGAGATTTGTGACGACCGCGCGAACCGCCAGATTTGGATCGACGAGCTGTGGTCCTGTTTGCTGGCCGTTTAGTGTTGTTTGCGCGCAAACAACGACGAGAGCGCAAATCGTGGATTTTAGACCGAGCGTGAGTTGTGCATGTTTATAATTGTTCATGACGCAGGGTATGAGAGACGCCGCCGGTAGTAGTTCCGGCGGAATGACTGGGGTGTTCGCCCCGGAATTCCCTCGCAGAAACGAATTAGGTACGATCAGGCAGTTTGGGCTGGAACACCAGTTTCGACCAGGCTTACGATCACGCGTATGCGGCAACGGCATCACAAGACGTCTTCATGGAAACGGGAATGGCGTGCGCAATGCCGGCGTCAACTGGGGCGCAGTATGAAAGACCGTATGCTATATGGCTTTGTTCGCACCTATAAACCGGTGCTCGATGACGCGCCTTATCGGGTGTTTGATTCAATGGCGGAGTACCGCGCCTGGTGCGAAGCGAACCTTCCGAAGTACCTTGGGTATTACCGAGTCTCATCCAGAAAACAGCAGCGCGGGCCATGACATGCCAGCGCGACCGGCATTCACGCCGTTACAGGCACAATTGGTTAATGAGGCGTTTCGAAGGGCAGAGATCGAGTACTTATTTATCGGAAAAAGTGGGGCGATTCTCCTCGGCTACCCGTCAACGACACAGGATGTGGACCTTTTTGTGCCCAAGTCTGAAGAGAACGGGCGTAAGATAATTAAGGCCCTTCGAAAGCTCGGGTTTGTTATCGGGCGTGAACTCGCGCGCGCGATCGCTTCCGGAAAAGACTTCGTCCAAATTAAATCGGGACCTTTCGACTTGGATCTCGTCCATGCGCCGGATGGAATTGAGAACTATGAGGCCGCTAAGGCACGAAGCATCGAATTTGAAGGGTATCCGGTTGTTTCGCTGCGTGACATTATCGCCAGCAAACGGGCCAGCCATCGAGCCAAAGATCTGGTTGATATCGACTTGCTGGAGCATTTCCGGCGGGAGTTTGAAAAGCGCCACTCGCCACCAGCAGAATCAGCGGTTCGAAAGGCTTTACAACGGACTCGGCGCAATCAACCGACTAAACGAACGGGCAAAGGCGGACTTACGCCGCGATGGCGTAAGCCTTGATCTTGTTGTAGAGGGTTTGGCGGCCGATGCCGAGACGGCGGGCCGTTTCGAGTTTGTTGCCGTTGGTCTCACGCAGAACTTCGACGATCTTGTTGCGTTCCATCGCTTCCATGAGCGTGAGGTTCTGGTCGTCCAATTCCGTCGCTTTGGTATCCGTGATCGAAAGGTCCTGCACGTCGATGGCTTTGCCTTCCGACATCAGCACGGCGCGTTGCACTTCGTTCTGTAATTGGCGCACGTTCCCGGGCCAATCGCAGTTGCGCATGCGCTCGGCGGCGGCGGGAGTGAAATCAGTCATCGGCCGATCGGCTTGCGAAGCAAACCGCTTCAGGAATGCTCGCGCCAACGGCAGGATGTCTTCGCGGCGATCGCGAAGTGGCGGCAGGTGCACTGAAATCGCGCTGATGCGGTAATAGAGATCTTCGCGAAGCTTTCCTTCTTTGATCGCGTCTTCGACCCGACGATTGGTCGAAGCCAGGATGCGGCAATCTGTTTTGTAAGTCGTGCGGCCACCGACGGGGCGCACTTCCTTTTCCTGCAACACGCGCAAGAGTTTGCTCTGCGTGTCGATCGGCATCTCAGAAAGCTCGTCGAGCAAGAGCGTGCCGCCTTCGGCCTGGCGGAAAAGTCCTTCGCGATCGCCCTGTGAACCGGTGAAAGCGCCTTTGACGGAACCGAACAACTCGCTCTCGATCAGTTCGCGTGGCAGCGCCGCGCAATTGATCTTAATGAATGGGCCTTTGTTGCGCGGGCTGAGAGTGTGGATCAAGTCAGCAATGACCTCTTTGCCGGTGCCGCTGTCGCCGGTGATGAGCACAGAGACATCGCTCGGGGCGATCCGTTCGACTGTGCGCATGACGGCTTTCATCTGCGCGCATTGGAAAATCGGGGAGGAATCGCCACTCATGCGCTTCAGCGCGTCGATGAGCTTGCTGTTTTCCTGGGCTTGCTGTTTGCGTTCGAGCGCGCGTTCGACAAGGCTGAACAAACCTTCGTTATGTGGCTTGGTTTGGAAGTGGAACGCACCGCGTTTGGTGGCTTCAACCGCCGTATCGAGCGTGCCAAAGCCGCTCAGCACAATGACCTCCGTTTCCGGCCATTGCCGTTTCATGCTGGAAAGCAAATCAAGGCCATCGGCATCCGGTAACTTCAGATCGAGCAGAGCCACGTCCGGCTGGGACCCGGTGAACAACTCTTTGAGACCTGCGCCATCAGCCGCCTGAAGAATATCGAAACCACGGTTTACGAAACTGTCGGCCAGGAGAGACCGGAGTTCCTCCTGGTCGTCGACCAGCAAAATCTTATGCTTCATAATTTTTCGCCAAGATCGGGTGTGCACGCTGCTACAAAGGTTTTAAAGATTTTTAAATGTTCGTTATGCCGCGCGAACAGCCGCTCCGGGTGGAACTGAACCGCCAACAAAAACGGCAAAATGTGCCGGTCGGCCGTTCTTAACTCCAGCCCCTCAACTATTCCATCTATACTAACGGCAGTTATCCGCAAAGGTTTAGCCACTTTTTCAACCGCCTGGTGGTGTGAACTATTTACCCCAAGGGTCGTTGTCCCGGTGGTTTCAGCAAGGAGTGAGCCAGCCTCGATCTTCGTTTCGTGAACAATTTTGTCCTTTTTGTCCGTCCGGCTGTGGTTCAACGCATTCGGCACTTCCGCGGCAATATCGACTATCAGTGTCCCCCCCAGCGCGACGTTCAAAACCTGATGCCCGCGGCAAATCGCCAGCAGCGGTTTGCGCTGTCGAAACACCTCGTCCACAAGCATTAATTCGAACAGGTCTCGGTCCGGATCGGCCGCATGGACCGTTTTAGCCAATTCGTCCGGCAAATTTTTGCGATAGATTTTCGGCTCCACGTCATCGCCGCCAGTCAGCAGGACTCCGTCGCAACGGGCAACCGATTCGGCGACAAAACTTTTGTCAGGGAGGCAAGGTGCTACCCATGGCAGACCGCCACCGGCCTGGATGGCACGGGGATAATTGTGCGAGAGGCTCAGGGACAGGTCGTCAAATTCCACGCCGCGCTTTTCCGTGCTGCCGGAAATCAGAACTAATGGTTTGCGGCCAGTGGGCATTTTATTTACTTCAGCTCCGCTTCCGGAAAATTTTCGCGAATCGATTTTTCCACGCGTTCAACTTCCTCCGGACGTAACAAACGTCGTGCCACCCGCCGGCGGACGCTGTCGAGAAGTGCGAGCCAATCTTCAAGCGGCGGTTGCTCGAGCGGTTCCCAGCGTTCGTAGCGGCGGCTGCGGACGTAAAAGTTCCACCGATTGCCCACGTGATGGGCGTAAATTTCCAGGCGCTCGCCTTCCTCCGTGCGCCGCTTCCAACTGATCTCGGCCTTCGCTGCCATGGAGCAGTTTACTCCGGCAGGTCAATGCTCGCGACTGCCATCGCGGCGATGCCTTCACCGCGGCCAATGAAGCCCAACATTTCGTTCGTGGTCGCCTTGATCCCGACGCGCTCCGGGACGATCGAGAGGGCCTCGGCAATGTTTGCCTTCATTACGGCGACATGTGGCGAAATCTTTGGCGCCTGGAGGACAAGCGTCGCGTCAATGTTGATGATCCGCCCCTCCCGCAGTGAGACCTGTCGCGCCGCCTCGGCCAGAAATACCCGGCTTGGCGCACCGCGCCATTTAGGGTCACTGTTCGGAAAAAATGTCCCGATGTCGCCCTCGCCGATTGCCCCCAGCACCGCGTCGCAAATCGCGTGCATGAGCGCGTCCGCATCCGAGTGACCCTCCAAACCTTTGGTGTGCATTAACTCGACTCCGCCCAAAATCAATTTGCGGCCCGTGACGAGCTGATGCACATCGTAACCGATTCCGACACGATTCACGCGGCGCAGTATAATGGCGCCATCTCAGATGTCGAACAGGGTTGTTCCCGGACCACGCTTCAGTTGTTGCGCTTCGGCCTTCAGTAATCGCCCAATGCGATGTTTGGCCAGATAGACCTGGGCAGTGCTGACGCGCAGCGTGCGAGTTACGTCCTGCGCGGACCAGTTCTGCAACACATAAAGATCGAAGATTTGAAATTGGCGGTCGCTTACCTTCTGTTTGACGCGTTCCAGCGCCGTATTCAGAAAGTGCTTCTGCCACTCGTCATCCCAAATCGCTTCCAGGCCAAGGCTGTCGTGATGCGCAAATTGATCGACAGTCGCAGTCTCTGTTCCCTGGTCGGAGGGGCGAGCTCCGTCGAGCCCTGCTTTGACGCCACCCCATCCGTGCACGCGATTGGCTTCGCCGCCGGGTTTGTTGCGCTTTCGAAGCTGATGCACGATCCGCTGTCGCGCTAACAATAACAGCCAGGTTTTGAACGAGCACTTCGCCGGATCATATTTGAAATCAGGGATGTGCCTGGCCACGGCGATGATGGTTTCTTGCACTGCATCCTGGGCTTCCGTAGCGGTCAAGCCGCTGCGAAGTGCGACACCGTAAAGGAGTTTCCAATAGGTGCTAAAGAATTGTTGCCACCCCGTTTGGTCGCCGGCGTCCTTTAGCCGAGCCAGCAAGGTAGCTCGCGTGGCGAGCAAATCTTCAGCACCAACGGTCATAGGTTCAGCGGTCGCCTATTCTACACAGATAAAGGCGCAAGAGCACTGCTTCTTTCAAAAATTCCTTTCGTCGCGTGAAAGATTTGGCCGCGGCGCTCCTTTATACGAATGAATGAACACCACCAATTCAACTGCTTTGCAGAAGAGGAACACAAATATGAAGACTCAAATAGCAGCTTACACGCTGGCGTTAATCGCCGGCTTCAATGCAACGGCGGGTCCAAAATACTCGGACTGGAGTCCGCCAGTAAACCTTGGCCCGGGAATTGACACCCCGGCCAATGATCAACACCCGGCCATCTCGAAAAATAGCTTGAGCCTTTACTTCACTTCCAATCGGGCCGGAGGTTTCGGCGCCGACGACCTTTGGGTCGTACAACGGCTCACGATCTATTCGCCCTGGGGACCGCCGCAGAATCTTGGCTCGACGGTGAACAGCAGCAGCGTCGATTTTGCGCCCACGTTTTCGCGCGACGGGCACTGGCTGTTGTTCCACAGCGAACGCCCCGGAGGATTTGGTCGCGCGGACATTTGGGCGTGCTATCGCGAACACACTCATGACGACTTTGATTGGCAGCCCCCGATCAATCTCGGCTCCGGCGTCAACTCGGCCTTTGACGAGGCAGGCCCGACGTTATTCCAGGATGAGGTGAATGGTATCACCACGTTGTATTTCACGAGCCTGAATCGTCCCGGTGGTCTTGGAGACTGGGACATCTATTCGAGTGTGCTCGGTGCGGACGGCACCTTCGGTCCTGCCACATTGGTTGTGGAACTCAGTAGCCCCGGAGACCCGAACACCGGCCGTGATACGCGCACTGCGATTCGCCACGACGGGCTGGAGATGTTCTTCACCTCGCCTTCTTGAGACTGTCGTCCGTCAACTGCTGGTGATGCCATCGTCCCAATTCGTACAATCTCTGCGCCTCCTGATCCGGGATTTTGCCTCGTTTTGAAAGTTTGGTGAGTCCGATCGCATAGACCAGCGCAGCCAGCGCGACACACACCAGAGCGACCTTTTTGCCAACCGCCCAGCGCCGCTGCATTGATCGATGACGCTTCACCGATTTGCCTCGTTGCAGCAGCTCCAAGTCGGCTGCCATTTCTCGCGCGCTCTGATACCGCTGTTGCGGGTGCTGATGGCACGCTTTGAGAATTACCGCGTTGAGTTCCAACAGTCGCGATGAATTCTCAAATTCCCCGAGGTCGGCAGGTAACTTTGGAAATTCCTGCCGATCCCGGCCCATGCCGATTTCGTAAAGCACCTTGCCGAGGCTGTAGATGTCTCCTTGGGGCGTACCGGGCCCTTCCGGCGGCAGGAAACCGCTCGTTCCCACAAACGACATCGTCTTGTCCATCGTCGCTACTAATCCAATGTCTGCCAGCTTGGCCACGCCCCCGACGAAAATGATGTTCGATGGCTTGACATCGCGATGCACCAAATCGTGCTCGTGCAAGTGCTCTAAGGCCGTCGTCAGGGCCAGGCCTATTTCGATGCACTCGTCTACGGACAACCGTCCGCGTTCGTGCAACTCAAACTTCAACGTGCGCGGCAAATACGATTCTAATTGGATCCCCGCCGCAACTCCCTCACCTTCGTACTTTCCGCCGTTTCCCCCTGCGTGATCCGCTAAATCCATTACATAATAGAAATATCCATCGCCTCGCCCCACGTGCAGAATGTTTACCTGGCTTTCATGTAACCGGGAGATCGGTTCGAATTTCTGGATTCCTTCAAATTCACGATCGAAAGGCCGATCATGATCGAACGACATCCGACGAATGATTTTTACCGCTCGGTACGCGCCTAACACGCTCCGCGCCAGCCACACCTCGCCGTAGCTGCCGCGACCGATGACTCGCAGCAAGTCATGATCGGCAATGACTGGCGTCTGAGGGTGCATAGGCTCGTGCCTACAGTCTACCCACAACTGGGCTCAGGCTGCACGGATATTCTGGGGACGATCAAGATGGCCGATCAGATCACGCGCATGCGGATGCGGAGGTTGCCGGGCACTGTTGATTGCGCATCAAGCTATCCGTGACAGAAGCATCACGGGCCGGAGCTGGGCGGCACACGGGTATCATTCCCCCGCAAATGCTTATCAAACCAATCAGCAAAGATGCGCATATCCGCATCCATGCCCGGCCAGCCGTGGTCCCTTCCTTCGCGCACGATCAGTTTGGCGGGAGCGTGGACTTCCTCAGCTCGCTTGACGAATATCTGCGCCTGATACAGCGGAACGAGTTTATCGGAGTCGCCATGGATGATCAGAGTCGGTGGCATATTGGAGCTGACATAAAAGATCGGCGAGATTTCCTTCCCGAGTTCCTGCCGGCCTTCGGCAGTTGCGTTGCGCGGACCAAACGCCGGAGAAAATTTCTCCGTCGGGCCGTAACCCACGGCGTCCTCACCCGGCTTGCTCCAATTCAGAAAATCCGTCGGCGGATAAAAGCAAGCCACCGCCTGCACCGCGCTGCTCTCACGATCCACCGGATCTTTGGCCTCCGGCTTTCCCGGGGTGCCCTGGGTTCCCATCGTCAGTGAGAGATGTCCACCGGCGCTCCCACCCGTAATACCGAAATGCTCGGGATCAACACCGAAACGCTTCGCATTGTGGCGAATGAATCGCACAGCGCGGTGGATGTCCTGCTCGATCTCCGGAATGTGGAACCTGGGCTGCGAACCGTGAACAACCGCGAACACGGTGTAGCCGCGTTCGAGGAACGGCGTGTATGTCTTTTGACTGATCGCCTCCTTGGCCGAAAAGAATCCGCCGCTCACCATGAATATAATTCCGTAACCGTTCGCTTTTTCCGGCTCGAAAACATCCATCGTCAACGCGGTGCCAAACTTGCGCCCATAGATTACATCTTCGGTGCGTTTAACCTGAGCGTCGACGCCAACCGAGCAAAGCAGACCGATCAAAAGGGAGCAGACGGCAAGTAACCTGTGCATGTGTCAAAGATTGAACTACCGCTCTCAACGTGCCAATCCAGAAAAATGTGAGCCGAGCTCGCGTTTTCAACAAAAGCTGGACGGTTGACCCCAGAACGATTCATCCTCCAGTCCTGCCTATGAAAAACGTGAGTTCCACATCCCGCCGTACGTTCCTCAAGCACACGGCTGCCGCCGGCGCCATCGCATCGATAGGCTTCCCCGCAATTCAGGCGGCCGAATCGCCGGGAGATAAATTGCTCGTCGGTTGCATGGGCCTCGGGCGTGGGCTAGATCATGTCAACGCGATCCTCCAAATCTCGAATGTGGAGATCGCCTACCTGTGCGACATCGATGATCAACGGATCGAGCGTGCCGCAAAAGTCGTAGGCGCCAAACAGGAACGAAAACCCAGGGGGGTCAAAGATTTCCGGCGTGTGCTCGAAGACAACAACATTAACGCATTGTTCATTGCCGCCCCGAATCATTGGCACGCGCCCGCAACAATCCTGGCATGCTCCGCAGGCAAGCACGTTTACGTGGAAAAACCGGGCAGCCACAACGCACGCGAAGGTGAATTGATGGTGCAGGCCGCGCGGAAGAACAAGCGCGTCGTGCAAATGGGAAATCAACGCCGAAGCTGGCCCGGCGCAATCGAAGGAATCGAGAAGCTTCGCGCCGGCGCCATCGGCAAGGTGCTTTACGCGCGCACCTCATATAATAATGCGCGCGCGTCGATTGGACGCGGCAAGCAGGTGCCTGTGCCCGAGAATATCGATTACTCCATGTGGCAGGGGCCCGCGCCCGAGCGCCCTTACGTCGATAATCTGGTGCACTACAATTGGCATTGGCGCTGGCATTGGGGTGGCGGCGAGCTGGCCAACAACGGCATTCATGCCCTTGATGTCGTGCGTTGGGGACTCGGTGTCGAATATCCCACGCGCGTCACCTACAACGGCGGCCGCTATCATTTCGATGATGACCAGGAAACCCCGGACACAGGCTGTGCGGTGTACGATTTCGGGAAACAGGGCGCGGCCTGGGATTGCAGCAGTTGCCATCCGCGTCGCAACGAGAAGCAGCCATTCGTCACGTTTTATGGGAGCGACGGTTCGCTGATCCAGGAGGGCAATGGCTATAAAATCTTTGACCCGAAAGGAAATGAAATTGCCACCGGCACCGGTCCCGGCGGTGACAAGGTGCATATCCAGAATTTTCTCGATTGCATTCGCAGCGGTCAGAAGCCGAATTCGGAAATTGCCGAGGGACAAAAGAGCACGCTCTTGTGTCATCTCGGCAACATCGCTTATCGCGTCGGCCATACTCTTCACACCGATCAGAAAACGGGACACATCCTCAACGACGCCGAAGCCCAAAAGCTTTGGTCGCGCGAGTACCGCCCCGGCTGGGAACCCAAAGTGTAGCAAACCTGCGTCTGGCAGGCCTTTCCTCACTCTCGGCGGGCTGTACACCCCAGTTGAGGGGAACGCATCTCACCGTAAATTCAACGTGCTGAGTCCGCGGGAGTTGGGGACAAGTTAACTCGCGACCTCGTGTCGGAGTTGTTTGTTTAACCAAAGCGGAATCGGACGTTAAGTCAGCCAGCCGTTGCGAACGGTATTGCTGCGGTGTGGCGCGTCGATGCGCTGGGCCGAGAAATTATGATGGTGAAAAAAATATGTCGTACGCTCCGCTCACATCGATTCCCTTTCTCAACCGTTTGACGGAAACAAACAATTCGGTTCTTACAAATGCCCACACGCCTCGCACGAAACCTTCGCCAGGGTTGAGGAAGACGTCGAATGCGCGCGCAGATTATCCGCTCATCGTCCATTGTCACCTTTGTTGGGACTGGGTCTGGCAACGTCCCCAGCAGTTCCTTTCGCGATTAAGCCATCGCCACCGCGTTTTGTTCGTCGAAACGCTTGCCCCTGATCCGAATTTGGTCACGCCCCTGGCGCAGACTCGCCGCTTCGACAAATGGCCGAACCTTACTCTATTGCGCCTGCAATTTCCGGCATGGCGCTGGCACGACGGTGATTGGGTAGACCGCGAGCGTCGCAGGCTCGTCAAGGAAGCGCTCAAGGGACCGTTGCGCGGCCAGTTCAAACGACCCGTGCAATGGTTTTACGATCCAATGGCTGTAAGGGCTTTCGCCGGTCAAATGGGAGAGAGTGCGACTGTGTACGATTGCATGGACGAACTGTCGCAGTTTAAAGGCGCTCCGCCGGAAATTCGGAAACGCGAAGCCGAACTGCTCGCCAAAGCGGACGTCGTTTTCACTGGCGGCCGCAAAATGTGGGAGTCAAAAAGCAAACATAACGCGAACTGCCATTTTTACGGGTGCGGCGTCGATCTACAGCACTTCAGCAAAGCGCGCTCGCCGCAAACTGTGGTGCCAGAGGACATCGCAAAACTGCCGAAGCCACTGCTCGGCTACTTCGGCGTGGTTGATGAGCGGATGGACTACGAGTTACTGGCAGCGCTCGCTCAAGCGCATCCCGACTGGTCGATCGTCATCGTGGGACCCGTTACCAAAGTGGACGAGAAGACGCTGCCGCGACCGAGCAACCTGCATTGGATGGGCGGCCGCGACTACGCGACGCTCCCTGCGTACTGCAAAGGCTTTGACGTCTGCCTGATGCCGTTCGCGATCAACGAAGCCACCGAGTACATCAACCCAACCAAGGCGCTCGAATACATGGCCACCGGTCGAGTGATCGTGAGTTCCGCCATTTCGGACGTGGTGAGGAACTTCGGTTCCGTCGTGAAGATTGCCAACTCGCACGACGAGTTCATCCGCCTTTGCGAAGACGCCGTCCGAAAGCCCGACCCCGAGGCCATCGAGCGCGGATTGCAGATGGCGGCGGACAATGCGTGGGAATCAATTATTGAAAAAATGGAGGCGCACATCGCGGACGCGCTCGCGAAGAAATAACACCATGCGCCAGGGAGGAGTGTATGATTAACAGTTTCGACTATCTGGTGGTTGGAGGGGGATACGCCGGCAGTGTCATTGCCGAGCGCCTCGCCCGAGGTCTTGGAAAACAGGTGTTGCTTGTCGATCGCCGCCCGCACATCGGGGGCAACGCCTACGATCATTACGATGACGCGGGCATTCTCGTCCATAAGTACGGTCCCCACATCTTTCATACAAGTTGCCGGGAAGTGTTTGATTACCTGTCCCGCTTCACGGAATGGCGTCAGTATCAACACAAGGTCCTCGCCAGCGTCGACGGCCAACTGGTGCCGATCCCGATCAATCTCGACACGATCAACAAGTTGTATGGTTTGAACCTGACTTCATTTCAGATGGAGGAGTTCCTCGCCAGCCGCGCCGAGAAACGCGAGCAGATCAGAACTTCCGAAGACGTCGTAGTCAGCAAAGTGGGACGCGAACTGTACGAGAAATTCTTCCGGGGCTACACGCGCAAGCAATGGGGGCTCGATCCTTCCGAGCTCGACGCGCAGGTCACCGCGCGCGTCCCGACCCGCACTAACCGCGACGACCGCTACTTTACCGATGCTTACCAGGCGATGCCAAAGTTTGGATTCACACGCATGTTCGGCAACATGCTCGATCATCCCAACATCCACATCCTGCTAAACACCGATTATCGCGAAGTAAAAGACGCAGTGCCGTATAAGGAAATGATTTACACGGGGCCCGTGGACGAATACTTCGACTACCGCTTCGGCAAACTCCCGTATCGCTGCCTGGACTTCAAACACGAGACGCACAATGTGCAGCACTTCCAGCCGGTGGCGGTCATAAATTATCCGAACGATTACTCCTACACGCGCGTCACGGAATTCAAGCACCTCACCGGGCAGGAACATCCCAAGACGAGCATCGTCTACGAATATCCGATGGCCGAAGGCGATCCGTATTATCCGATTCCCAAACCGGAGAACGCGGATTTGTACAAACAATACCAGACGCTCACCAATGAAACCGCCGGCGTGCATTTCGTGGGCCGCCTGGCGACCTATAGATATTATAATATGGACCAGGTGGTCGCCCAGGCTCTCACGGTCTTTTCGCATATTGCGGGCGTCAGTCGAGCCGAGGGCCTCGCGCTCAAGCGCACACCGAAAATCACGACCGTTGCTTTTCCGGCACCCGCTCGCAGCAGAGCGAAACGCCATGCCCTCGCGGGCAGTGGTAACGGTAATGGCAACGGCAATGGTCACACCGGCGATGGTTCACCGAGTCCCCCAACCGCGCTGCGCGCATCGTAAGCTCATGTAAACGACGCATGAAGTCGGCAAACTCCGACAACGTGGCTTCGGGACAGCAGACGATGCAATGGCAGCAGTGCGCGGCGCCTCTGTTCCGCAATTTTTTCATAGCGGGCTTCGAATGCTCGACATTTTACCGTCGCAACGGAACGCGCCTGGACCTGGTCGCATCCACGAAACACGACGTGTTCTGCCGCCAGGATTATGAGCGCCTCAAACGCCAGGGATTGCTCGTCGCTCGCGAAGGGCTCCGCTGGCATCGGATCGAGACTACGCCCGGAAAGCACAATTTCGCCAGTGTACTGCCGATGATCCGCAACGCCGAAGAACTCGGCGTCCAGGTTCTTTGGGACCTCTGTCACTATGGCTGGCCGGATGGCCTGGACCTTTTCTCGACCGAATTCGTTCGCCGCTTCGCCGCGTTCTCCGCCGCTTTCGCGAGACTTGTAAAGAACGAGGCGGAAGGGCCGCATTTTTTCGCGCCCATTAACGAAATCTCCTTCTTCTCATGGGCCGGCGCCGAATCCGCCACGATCGGCCCTTACCTTCGCCGCCGCGGCTTTGAATTGAAATGCCAGCTCGCACGCGCCGCCATCGCCGCGATGGAAGCGGTCTGGACAGAAGTTCCCAATGCTCGATTTCTCCACGTCGATCCCGTCGTCAACGTCGTCTCGAATCCAAAGAAGCCGCACCTCGACGCCACCGCCGAAGCATATCGCCGTGCCCAATACCAGGCCTGGGACATGGTTGCCGGTGAAGTCTGCCCCGAACTCGGCGGCCACACCAAATACCTCGACATCGTCGGTGTCAATTACTACCCGCACAATCAGTGGGAGTATCGCGGCAAAATGATTCCGCGCACCGATCCGCGCTATCGCCCGTTCAACGAGATCCTGCTTGAGGTCTACCAACGTTATCGCCGCCCAATGCTCATCGCCGAAACCGGCACCGAAAAGCGAGACCGCCCCGGTTGGTTCCGCTACGTTTGCGAGCAGGCGCGAATCGCAATCGCTGCCGGCGTGCCGCTTCACGGAATTTGTCTCTATCCAATTTTGAATCACCCCGGCTGGGTCGATGATCGCCATTGTCACAACGGACTTTGGGATTACGCTGATAAGAAAGGAAACCGCGAGATTTGCCGCTCCCTCGCGCAAGAGCTGAGGCGGCAGCGCGCGTTGTTCGAAGAGCAGGAGGAAGTCACCCATGGCAAACGAGTTTGCTTACCCGCGGCCTGAGTATCCACGCCCCGAGCGCCAACGGGGCTCTGTCGAAGGTTACGACTGGCTCAACCTCAATGGCCCATGGCAGTTCCGTTTCGACGCGCACCGCGTCGGCGTCGACGAGAACTGGCACATGCCCGACGACCTCGAATGGCGCGAGCAGATTCTCGTGCCGTTCTGTTGGGAATCTCTCGCCGCGTGGGGCGAAGCCGACGCGGCCGGCAGCGAGCATTATTATTCGACTCGCGTCTTTCTAAACCCGCTCGAAGTCACTCCAGCGAATCATCGCGCGGCAGCCCGTTATGAAGTGGGTTGGTATCGCCGCCCGATCACGATCCCGAACAACCCGTCATGGCACGGCAAGCGTGTCATCCTCACCATCGGCGCTGCCGATTTCTTCACCGACTGCTGGTGCAACGGCAAACACCTCGGCCATCACGAAGGCGGCTACACCCCGTTTGAGTTTGATCTCACCGACGCGCTCACCGAACGGCCCGACGGCACAAAAGCCGGACTCCTCGTCCTGCGTGTTGAGGACCCGATGGATAACCGGGAGCAACCCGTCGGCAAACAATGGCGCTGGTACACGACTACCAGCGGCATTTGGCAAACCGTGTTCATCGAACCGCGCCACGCCTCGCATATTGAAAGCTTCCGCATCTTTACCGATATCGATGCTTCCACCGCGCACTTCAACTTTGATTGCTGCAACTGCGAAGATTGCGAAGTAGCCGTTGAACTCACGCTCCCCGACGGCCGCACTCAGGCAGGTGCTTTTCTGGTGAAGAACAAGTTGGCCGAAGGCACGGTTAAGATTGATCAACTGCGCCTCTGGAATCCGAATGATCCCTACCTGTATCCCCTGGTCCTTCAGCTTCGAAGCAAGGGAAATGCCGTCGATCGGATTACGTCCTATTTCGGCATGCGCAAAATCGATTTCGCGCCCAGCAACAGCTCCGGCGGCGCGCCTGTGGCCTTGCGCGTCAATGGCGTCGCCCGCTATCTCCGTGGCGCGCTCCATCAATCTTATTATCCGGATGGCGTTTATACCGCGGGCGAAGCGGCGACTCTTAAGAACGACATTCTTTACGCCAAAAAGGTCGGCTTCAATTTCCTGCGCATCCATATCAAAATCGACGATCCGCTGCTCCTCTACTACGCCGACAAGTACGGCATGTTGTTGATGGCCGACTTTCCCAATTTCGGCGAAGGAGGCGACACACCGCTCGGCCGTCAGCGCTTTGAAATAATGACGCGCGAGGGAATTCGCCGCGATTTCAATCATCCCTCAATTTTTGCCTGGTGCATCTTCAACGAGACATGGGGGTTCGGTGGCCAGGCGCAATTTGAAGAACTCATTTACCCCATCAATCCCAAGCAGCGGAAAGCGCAGGAAAAGGCGTTGAAGGCACTCTCGGCGCAACAAACCACGAGCGCTTCCGCAGGCGCCGCTGCACAATCGGCCGAAGCTTCAAAGACCACAGCAACCAGCCGCGATAAACTCAAGAATCTGAGCTCCCATGTGTGGGTCCAGCAAATGTGGGAGTTGGCGAAAAAACTCGATCCGACCCGCCTCGTCGAGGATATGAGCGTGTGTCATTGGGAACACCTCGAATACTTCGCCCATACCGATACCGATATAAATTCCTGGCACTTTTATATAGGCGATTATCAGAAGGCCAAAGAACACATCCAAAAGGTCGTCACTTCGACCTTCATCGGGTCATCTTTTAATTATGTGCCCGGCTATAAACATAAGGGCGCCCCTCTGATCAACAGCGAGTATGGCGGCGTCGGCGCTCTCGATGGTGACGTTGATATAAGCTGGAGTTTCAAGTTTCTCACCAATGAACTGCGGCGTCACCCGCAAATCTCGGCTTACATCTTTACCGAACTCCACGACGTCGAATGGGAGCACAACGGCTTCCTCAATTACGACCGCACACCGAAAGACTTTGGATACGACCCAACCATCATCAATGAGAGTGACGTCCTGCCGATCGATGCGCCGCCAGCTTCCAAAGTAAAGCCCGGTGAACGCGTGCGGGTCCACGTCGATTCATCCCATTACTCCTCCAAACCCCATAAGCACCTCACCCTTCAATGGCGGCTCGGCGGCATCGACACGCGCGGACGCCACCTTCAGGACCTCGCCCGCGGCGCCGTTCCGATCCTATTTCCGCACCGAACCGTTGCACCCGCGCACGATATCGAATTGGTCATGCCGGATTTTCCCGTGCTCACAACCCTCGCGTTGGAGGCCGTAAAATCCGACGGCACGGTCGTCGCGCGTAACTTCATTAACTACTTTGTCTCCAATGGCTATCCACCATTGCGTGAGGAGCTCCCGCGCCTGTTGGTCATCCGCGGCACTCCCGCCGATTGGGTCGCTTCCGAATGGAGCGGCGGCACGATCGACCGCGAGAACGAACGGCTTCAGGACGCCTGTTACGGCCAGGGTCACGGCTACTTTGAATGGCTGTTGCCTCTCGGCAACGTGGACTTCGCCAGGGCTCGCCGCCTGCGACTTCTCTGCGAAGCCTCCTCGCATCGCGTCGACGCACCACAGACCGACGACGACATCTTTCCTACCACGCTGGAAATGTTCCTCAACGGGGTTCGCATGTATCGCGGGATATTGCGCAACCATCCGCACGATTCGCGGGGCGTGCTGAGCTACTTGCGCGGCGGCAAAGGCGCTTACGGCTATCTGGTGCACGCCTTCGCCGAAGGACCTCTCTTGCGACGCATCATCGGTGCCCACGGCGGCGATCAGTTGCGACTCCGTTGTGGCGTGCCAAAGAAAGCGATCGGTCAGGGCGGTCTCACCATTTACGGCGCCGAATGTGGCCGTTACCCGGTTTCACCGACCGTTGTTGTCGAGTGGTAAAAAATTGGGCCCGCCTTAAGGCCAAGGCGGGCCCGTGTAGCTGGGCACAATAGGTAGCAGGCTTTCGCTACATCAATCTCATCGGCCAACACCCTTGATTCTTAACCTTTTTCTCCACTTACCCAACCGCCGGAAACAGCGGCGATCGCATCAGGTTCATCTTCGCCAGCCGGAACTGTGCCGCTGTCGACAAACATCCAAACCCGTACTTCACGCTCCGCCGAAAATTGATCGACGACGCCTCCGCGAAATAAAGCGTCGGACAACTCACCTCTCCGATCGTGTAACCAAACCAGATAATCTGTGCCAACATCTGGTTATCGAACAGGAAATCGTCCGAATTCGCTTCCAGTGGCAGCTTTTCCAGGATTTGCCGCGAGAATGCCCGGTAACCGGTGTGATACTCAGACAGCTTCGCGCCGAGCACGACGTTTTCCACAAATGTCAGGAACCGGTTCGCAATATATTTCCATACCGGCATGCCGCCCCTCAGCGCGTACCCGCCCAGAATGCGCGACCCCAGCACACATGGATGCACCCCGTTGGCAATGATCGACGCCATCGCCGGGATCAACTTCGGCGTATACTGATAGTCCGGGTGAATCATGATCACGATGTCCGCCCCTTCGCTCAGTGCCAGCCGGTAACACGACTTTTGGTTCCCTCCGTAACCGCGGTTTTTCGCGTGCACATGCACCTTCACGTTCGGCAGCGCGCGCGCAATCTCCACGGTGTTATCGCGGCTGCCGTCATCGACCAGCACCACCAGGTCCGCGATCTTCTGCGCCACAACTTCATCGTAGGTTCGCTGCAACGTCGCCGCCGCGTTATACGCCGGCATCACGACGATCACTTTCTTGTCGGCAAACATACTCTTGCGGGCGGGACTCTTTTTGTGCTTTCGAGTGCCAAGCCAAATGCCCTTTTGCGACCACCCGACCGACCGCCAGGCCCGCCTCTTCGCCGCGACCGACTACATCACGGGCGACTCCTTCGCCGTCGAACGCTGCGGCAGCTGCGGTGTGGCCTTCACAAGGCCGCGCCCGACCGGGCCGGAGGCCGCGAAATATTACCCAGCGGCTTACTACGGCGAAGCGAACAAGCGATTCCCCGTTCTCGTCCAGCAACTGCAACGCTGGTTGTACGCGCGACGCGCGAAAGCAGTCGAGCGCCTCGTTGGCGCCAAAGGACGCGTTCTCGATATTGGCTGTGGGCCCGGCTTTTTGCTGCGCGAGTTCCGCGAGCAGGGCTGGGACGCACAGGGCACCGAATTCAGCGACGCATCCGCTGCTCACGCGCGCAATGTGCTCAAGCTCCCGATGCTCGTTGGCGATATCACCGAACTCAAATTGCCGCCGGCGACTTTTGACGTCGTTGTGATGTGGCACGTGCTCGAGCATGTTCGCGAGCCGGCTGAAACCATCGCCGAAGTAGGCCGCCTGCTCCGGCCCGGGGGCATGTTTCTTTGTGCGGTGCCGAACTTCGGGAGCCTTGAGGCGCGCTTTGGTCGTGATAAGTGGTTCCACCTCGACGTTCCGCGCCACCTCAATCACTTCACCGCGCCCGCGCTCGTCAACCTCCTGGCAAACAGTGGCTTCACTGTTCGAAAACGGTCCTTCGTCGCGCTCGAATACGATTACTTCAGCTTCACCCAATCCGTCCTCAACCGTCTCGGCTTTCGGCACAACCTCCTCTACAACACGCTCCGCGGCTCAAAAGCCAAAGTCCTGCAGTCCGCTCCCGCCTGGCAGAAAATCGCTTCACTCCTCCTCGCCGCTCCCCTCGGCCTGCTCAGCGTCCCGGCGACCTCAGGCGCTGCTCTCCTCCGCACCGGCGCCACCTTCGCGCTCTATACAATCAAGACTTCCTAAATTCCCGCGCCGTCGGAGTCTTGTAAGGACGCGGCCGCTTGCCTACGCTCCAGCCAATGAAGCCTTTCACCCTGCTTCTCCTGCTCGTTTCACCGGCGGCCTTTGCTGCCGAACCGTGGGCCGATTCACGCCTGCCGATTACCTCGGGCATTGAACTCTGGTTCGATGCCTCGCGCGAATCTGCCGCCCGCCAGGCTCGTGAGTTGCCTTCACCGATTAACGGCAAAGCGATCGATTATTGGCATGACGCTTCCGGTTATGCACGCCATCTCAACCAGCGCGCCCTCGACGCCCGCCCTCAATGGCGTCGATTCGGCGGTTCCGCGCTGGTACACTTCGACGGGCAAAACGATTTCCTCGCGGCCACGATTGCGCCGCAGTCATTCTCAAACTGCACCGTCATCGCTCTCGTCTCTCCGCAGGCCAACCCCGGCTTCTTCCGCGGGTTCTTGTCCTGCAATGCTCGCGGCAAGAACGATTTCCAGAGCGGTCTCAACATCGACCTCGGCGGCGCGGCTTCCACCAACTGGAACAAACTGAATGTCGAAGGCGGCGGCATGTCCGGCGAACGTAACCTGCTCTCGTCACCGCTCGAGCCAGGCACCTTTCACCTGCTCACGCTCTCCTGCGATTCCAAACAAGCCACGTTGCGTGTAGACGGCCAGCCGCACGGCAAACGCGATCGCAGACGCGATCCGATGGTTCTCGAAGAACTCACCGTCGGCGCGCGCCAAATCGACCTCCAAAGTGGCTCCCCGTACGTGCAATCCTTCTTTCAGGGTGACGTTGCCGAGTTGATCTTCTTTGGCCGTCCGTTGTCCGACCGCGAATTGCAGAAAGTGGAGGATTACTTCACCCGCAAGCACACAGGTTTGCTCCGCCAGACGACTGATGCCGCGGGTCCAGTTGAAGTCCCGCTTGTCGCAGTGCCAAACCCGCCTCCGGTCCAAATGATGGTCCCCGGTTTCGCCGTTCGTGAGTTGCCCGTAAAGCTCAAGAACATCAACAACTTCGCTTTCGCTCCCGATGGCCGGCTCTTCGCCTTCGGCTACAACGGCAACATCTGGCAACTCGCCGATTCCGACGGCGACGGACTCGACGACAAAGCCACTTTATTCTTCGACAACTCCCGCGGCGAATTGCCCGCGACCGTCGGCATCGCGTGGGGACCCGGCGGACTTTACATTCCCATTACCGGTCGCATCGTGCGCATCCGCGACACCGGCAAGGGCTACGGCGAACTCGAAACCGTTTTCTCCGACTGGAGTCGCCCCGCGAGGTTCGGCGGCACCGCCATCGATGCGATCGGCATCACCGTCGATAAAGAAGGCAACATTTACTTCGGCCTCTGCGCGGATGATTGGGTCGCCGCGTATCGCGTTGATGAAAAGACCGGTAAATCCCAGTATCGTGTTGAAAGCGAGCGCGGCTCAATCGTCAAAGTTTCGCCGGATTTCAAAACCAAAGAAGTTCTTTGCAGCGGATTGCGCTTCACCGTCGGACTCGCCATCAACCATCTGGGCGACCTCTTTTGCACCGAGCAGGAAGGCGCGACGTGGCTTCCCAACGGTAATCCGTTGGACGAACTTCTCCACATCCAGAAGGGCCGCCACTATGGCTTTCCGCCGCGCCATCCAAAGTATCTTCCGGAGATCATCGACGAGCCGAGCGTGTTCGACTACGCCCCGCAGCATCAGTCCACCTGCGGCTTGCATTTCAACGATGGCGTCAACGGCGGCCGCATCTTCGGCCCCGAATCGTGGCGTCACGATGCGATTATCGCCGGCGAATCGCGCGGCAAAATCTGGCGCACCAAACTCGTCAAGACACCCGCCGGTTACGTCGCGCAAAGCCAGCTTATCGCGCGCCTTGGTATGCTCACAATCGATGCGGTCCCCTCGCCACGCGGCGACCTGCTCGTGGCGTGCCACAGCGGCGCGCCGGACTGGGGCACCGGCCCGAATGGCGACGGCAAGTTGTTCAACATTGGGTTCCGCGATACCGACGCTCCGCAACCGGTGCTTGGCTGGAACGCGAGCCCAACCGAAATGCGCATTGCTTTTGATCGTCCACTCGATCCCACGCAACTCCGCAATGTCGCCAAACAAACGAAGATCACCATGGGTCGATTCGTTTCGGCCGGCGACCGCTTCGAAATGCTCCGTCCCGGCTATCGCGTCGTGCAGGACGAACTCGCCACCCCTCGCTTCGAGATTTCCGTGCTCTCGGCCAGCCTGAGCCCCGACGGCCGCACACTCGCTCTCGCGACCGCCGCCCGTCCCACCGCCGTCAATTACGCTGTCGCCCTTCCTGCCGTTTCGGAGGGGCGAACTCCGTCGAGCCCGGGCCCCGAATTGCCGCAACACAACGCCATTGACTTACTGACTGATCTGACTGGTGCTGAAGTCGAGTGGATTGGCCAGGGAACAAACTGGTCCGGTTGGCTGCCGCACCTCGATCTACGCGTCGCCCGCGAGTTCACGACCGGCAGTTCTGAACACAAACCGCTTTGGGACAACCTGAATCGCCGCGGCACATTGAATCTCCGCGCCCAGCTCGACCTTTGGCAGATGCTCCGCGCCGCAACCCAGCCCGGTTCGAAGCTCGATTACGAATATCCGCCGGAGACAGTGACCGTGGTCTTTAAATCAAGCGGTGACTTGAAACTCAGTGCTTCGAAGGCTCAGCGTATTACGGCCAACGAAAGTCACGTCACTGTTCAGTCGGCGCGCAATCAATGGCTTCCGATCGAACTGACGGTTGCGACCGGCCCAAATACCGCGCTCGATGTGAGCTGGCATACGGCGGAGGACAGCCGTCCGCGCACGCTGTTCCTGCGACGCATCCTTCTGCCATGGGCAAAGCCTTACGAAGGCGATTCGTTCGAAGCGGCGCCGCGCGTGGTTCCCGAAATTGCTGGTGGCAATTGGCAACGCGGCCGCGAACTGTTCTTCGGCGATCGCGCGGCCTGCTACAAATGTCATACCGTTCGCGGCGAAGGCGGAAAAATCGCGCCTGATCTCTCGAATCTCATTCATCGCGATTACACCTCTGTGATGAAGGACATTCAATTCCCGAGCGCCGCCATCAATCCCGACGCGGTGGCTTACAACATCCAGTTAAAAGATGGCGAGACGATCACGGGCGTTCCGCTGCGCGAGACGGCGACCGAGATCGTGATCGGCGACGCGAATGGTCAGCCGGTCACGCTCAATCTGGATCGCGTCGCGAGCAAGAAAGCCTCGGTTATTTCGTTGATGCCCGAAGGTCTCCTGCAGGGGTTGGATAAACAACAAGTCAAAAACCTCATGACTTTCCTGCTCGCTCAGCCCGAAGTCTCGAAGCAGGCCCGCAAATGACCCGGCGCGAGTTTCTCCAATCCAGCGTCGCGGCGGGCATGCTCGCACCTGCGTTGCTCCGCTCGGCCGAGCATGCGCCGGCTTCATTTTTGCCGAAGTGCACGCGCGCGGACACAACTCGCTTCGAACTCGGCGGGCCCGTTCACAATTATGTCTCCGCAGTCATTGAGCAATGGCTGCGCGTCGCGCCGCTCGGCAATCCGGCGATCCTCGAAATGTTCCGCGACCGCGACCGCAAGCCTCTGCGGCAGATGGAGCCGTGGGCGGGCGAATTCGCCGGCAAATATCTCACCAGCGCCGTGCAGGTCTATCGCGTCTCACGCGATGCCGAGCTGCGCCGCCGCATCGAGTGGTTTGTCCCGCAGTTGATCGCCGGCCAGGACTCGGACGGTTACCTCGGTCCGTGGCCAAAAGAAAATCGGCTCACCGGCTCGGCGCCGAACATCGGCGCCAGGGGCGGCCAGACGTGGGATGCGTGGGGACACTATCATGTGATGCTCGGTCTCCTGCTTTGGCACGAACAGAGCAATGACCGCGCAGCGCTGGATGCCGCCGCGCGCATCGGCGACTTGCTCTGGAACAAATTCCAGGCCGCCCGGCTCGTCGATACCGGCAGTACAGAGATGAATCTGGCCGTGATCCATTCGCTCTGCCTGCTCTATCGTCAGCGCAAGGACTCCCGCTACCTCGATCTCGCGAAGAAAATCCTCGACGAGTTCTCCGCCAAAGATCCGAAGGGCAATTTCCTCGCCGGCAACTACCTGAATGGCCCCCTGGCCAACCAGGAATTCTTCCAGCTTCCGAAGCCGCGCTGGGAAAGTCTCCATCCGATCATGGGCCTCGTCGAACTTTACTGGCTCACGGGCAACGAGGATTGCCGCCGCGCCTTCGAGAGGGTCTGGTGGAGCATCGTCAAGCTCGACCGCCACAACAACGGCGGCTTCTCCTCCGGCGAACAGGCGCAAGGCAACCCTTATCATCCCGGTGCGATCGAAACGTGCTGCACGATTGCCTGGATCGCTCTCAGCGTTGAAATGCTCCGTCTCACTGGCAACAGCGTCGTCGCCGATGAGATCGAACTTGCTTCTTTGAACTCCGTCCTCGGACTTCACTCTCCCACGGGCCGCTGGGTCACTTACAACACGCCGATGGACGGCACCCGCAAAGCCAGCGCGCACGACATCGTCTTCCAGGCGCGCGCGGGCAGTCCCGAACTGAACTGCTGCGCTGTGAATGGAGCCCGCGGTCTGGGTATGATCAGCGATTGGGCGCTGATGCGCTCCGGCAACGGTCTCGTGCTCAACTGGTACGGACCCTCCACACTTGTGACGAAGTTGACGCCGACGCACATCGTCACGTTCGTCCAGGAGACGAAATATCCTGTCGAACCCACCATTCGTCTGCGTATCGAATCCTCCAGCGCCGCCGCCTTTCCGATCAGTTTACGCATTCCCTGTTGGTCGCAGAAAACACGCGTCAAAATCTTCGGCAAGCCGGTGACCGCGCCCGAGCCCGGTTCGTATCTCAAGCTGGAACGCAAGTGGGACGCGAGCACGCCGATCGAGATCGACTTCGATTTTTCATTCCATTTCTGGAAAGGCGAAAAGGAGTGCGCGGGGAAGACTTCCATTTATCGCGGCCCGATCCTGCTCACGTACGACCGCCGCTTCAATGACATGGATCCCGATCTCGTTCCCGAGCTCAAGGCCGCCGGCCTCGAGGGGACCACCACAAAGTCCACCCATTGGCTGCCGCCGATCCTGCTCATGGAATTTGCCACGGCGGACAACCGCAAACTGCGTCTCTGCGATTTCGCGAGCGCCGGCGTCACCGGCAGCCCATATCGCTCGTGGCTTCCGGTCGCCGACGCGCCGACGCACGCGTTTTCGCCGCAAAATCCGTTGGGCACTTCGCGAGCGACATAATTAAATTTTGGTCTCGCAATGGGACAAAATGTCTTTTCGCGGGACGATCAATTCTTATTCAAACTTTTTTGTCCCGCGGGCATTTATTCATTCGTTGAAGGATGTGTGTGCAAAGTTTTCACGCTTTTTGGCAAGCATGCTGCTCAACGCGATGGCCACGAAAGTTTTTTGAAACATCATGTCGCGATACTGTGTCGTATAGAGGCAGTGAAGAAGTCAGTGAATAAAACAAAGACATCGCCGTCGAACTCACCGCTGAATTATGAGTGCGAAGAGCAAGCCACTACATACTAAGATTTGGCAGGAAGCGCGTTTCGACGTCTGCCCGATCATTACCGCGCCCTTTCGCGGTCCGGTCGAGGCCCGACTCGACGCCTTGAAGCACGACCTGCTGGAGAAGGAATTGCGCGGCACGCGAAATTCCGAGCTCTACGCGAAGCTTTGCTGGGCTGCGCAGGAAGCAGCCGGCCTAGCGTGGCTGACTCCTTTTCCGCTCCTCGTGCTTCCAGAGCTCTTCCGGGAAAAACTGGACACTGCCCGCAAATCCTGGGCAAAGCAGCTGCGGCTGCGGCGCTGCAGGGAACTGCCCGTCGCGATCGCTTTAGCCGCCTGAGCAGATGCGCCGCACTGGTTGCGGAGTGATCATCACATTGAAGAGGTGTTCCGCATCCTCACTATAGGGGGCTCGATAAGCGACCTCCCCTTTAGGCCCAATTACCAGCGAGCAGCCGATACACTTTCGGCCGCTCCACGGACCATCGGTAATTGGGCCGACATTGCTTACGCCCGCGACCCATAATCCGAACTCGCGTGCGACGGGCTGATAATTGTCGAGCCATAATTGCCCGTACGGCTCGCGCTTTTGGTCATGATCGGCAGGTACAGCCCAACTGCACGGCGACAAAATTACCTGCGCGCCCATCAAACCGAGCGTGCGGCTGATCGCCTGATTCTTCACAAACGCATCCGCGCAAATCATCACGCCAATCCGGCCAAACGGCGTATCAACTACGGACAGCCGACCCCCTTTCGCGTACAAATCGTGGGCAATATCGAGTTCGTTGAGTTTACGGTGCACAAGCGCAACCTTGCCCCGATCATCAAACAACACCGCGGAATTGAAGACCTTGTCTTCAGATCGCTCAATGACCCCGCTGCAAATCCAGGCGCGGTTTTTCCGGGCGATCTCGGCGAGCACTCGGCACCATTGGCCCCTGGGAACAGGCTCGGCTTCCTTTAACGCGCTCGAATGCGTCCACCCAAGTGGCAGTGCCTCGGGCAACAAAACGACCTGCGCGCCTTTGGCGATCAACGCGCACACCGACTGGACCGCCCGCTCTATATTCTTCGCCTTCCGCCCCGGTTCGACCCGCATCTGAACCAGGCCTAACTTGAAGGCGGCCATACGGCTAATTGAGCGGCTTCATCGTCATCGGATCCCGCAGCGGCAATTCCTTGATTTGCCCGCCCGCCAACTCCTTCAGATTCGCCTTGTAATTGGGATGTCCGAGCAACACGTCGTTCTTCTGGCCCACGACCAGAATGACGAGGTTCTTCGGTTGCAAGTACTTCTGTGCCACGCGTTGAATGTCTTCGCCGGTGACCTTGTCGATGCGACCGCGGTATTTCTGCCAGAAGTCGGGCTCATTTTTGTAGCGGCCTGTGAATTCGTCCTGCGCGAAGGTGTTCACGGTTTGGCTCTTGCTCGCGAACGTGCGCGGGAACGTGTCGATGAACGATCGCTTCGCGGTGACGATCTCCTCGTCGCTCGCCTTTTCCGAAGCCATCCGTTTCATTTCCTCGAGCACAATCTGGCTCGCATAAGCGACCGTGCGAGACTTCGATTGGAAGCCCGCATGAAACGTCAGCGGATAATAAACGCCACCGGGAAAACTTGAAAACGCGGAGTAGGCCAGTCCCTCGTCGGACCTCACCCGGTTCATGATGCGCGACGTGAAACCGCCACCGCCGAGAATTCGGTTCATGACGCTGATGGGGAAATAGTCCGGGTTATCGCGCAGAACACCGGGCAACATAATCGCCACGCGCCCCTGGTTCACGTCCTTGTCCACAATGTAAACGCCAGGATCGGCAAATTGCGCGTTCGCCGGAACGGTCGGTCCGTTCGAGCCTTTGAAGGGCCAATCGGCAAAGAGTTGCTCCAATTTTTTGATCATCGCATCGCGATCAAAATCGCCGCTGGCCGCGACCACGAAGTTGGCCGGATGCAGCCATGTCCGGTGAAAACCGCGGAGGTCATCCGGAGTGATGTCATTGACCGAGGCTTCGGTTGCGTAATGGTTCGCCCAGAATTTTTCTCCGTAAGCGAGGAAATCGCGTTCGCGCCCCTCAATTTCAGCCGAGTCGTCGTTGCGTTGCCGCATCGATTGCAACACCTGCTTTTTGCGCAACGCGATCCGGTCCTCCTGAAAGCGCGGTTGCGTGAGAACGGCGCGCAGAATTCGCAGTCCCTCCTCGAGATCTTTCGAGAGCAAATTGAGGCTCACGCTCCCTTGCGTGTCTCCGAAGGTGGCACCGAGATTTGCCGCGAGAAAGGCGAGGCGCTCTTCAAGCTGTTCGGCGGTGTTCGTCCCTGCCCCGCCCCGCGCCATCAGGTAGCCCGTCGTTCCCGCGAGCCCCTCCTTGCCCGCCGGTTCGACGTAATCGCCTGCGCGGACGTAAATGACAATATTCACC
>Ga0193697_1000161_pt1 | contig 26161 bp, 15 predicted proteins | sample L3m2metaG_FD_145073 | JGI IMG/M metagenome (GOLD analysis project Ga0193697, IMG submission 145073) | Soil microbial communities from a riparian zone of the East river system, Colorado, United States - L3m2 | ecosystem: Environmental > Terrestrial > Soil > Riparian zone | place: USA: East River...
CGGGATGTCGGTGCAGATGAGATGGAAGCCGTAGTCGATCGACGTCGTCCCCTCGGCTTTCGCGTGCCATGCGTCGACCGCCTGCGCCAGCGACTGTCCTTTGTACTGCACGGCGAAGTCGATGATCGTCGTCGTGCCGCCGAACGCCGCGGCGCGCGTGCCGGTCTCGAACGTGTCGGACGCCGACGTGCCGCCGAACGGCAGCTCCATGTGCGTGTGCGGATCGATGCCGCCGGGGATCACGAGGCGTCCCTTCGCGTCGATGACGCGGTCGGCCTCGACGCCCTCGAACGACTTTGCGATCGCGGCGATCTGGCCGTCTTCGATCAGGATGTCGGCGTTGTAGTCGTCAACAGCGGTGATAATGCGGCCGTTGCGAATCACTGTCTTCATGAGGTCGGATTGTAGTGCACAAGACCATCCTGCTTTTGCTGCTGCTTCCGGCGCTCGCCGCCTTCGCTTCTGAGCCGACGCCGGCCTCGCTCGCGGCCACCGATTCGCGCGACGCGCTCATCGCCGGTCTGCAATCCTCCGACATCCTGACGCGCGCCACTGCCGCCCGCGTGGCGATGCTCAACCGCGCGACGGCGTTGCTGCCGCAGCTCCGCGACACGCTCGCGCACGAGAGCGACGGCATCGCCGCCCGCGAGGAGATCCGCGCGGTCGTCCTCCTCGGCAATCCCGACGACGTCGCGTTCGCGGCAACGCAGAGCACGAAGTGGCCGGCGGCGATGGACGACGTGCTCGCCGACGCCATCGCGCGGCACGGCGTCGACGCGATCGACCTCTATCACGCGCACTTGGCGAAGTCGCGGATGACGACCCGTTCCGATTTCCTCCGCCAGGCGCTCTGGGCTCATCCGGAGCTGCTCCCATTGACAGCCTCGCACCTCCTCGGCTGGCACGACTCCGACGGATGGAGCGGCCTGCTGCGCATGGCCTTCGATTCCGCCGTCGCCGTTCCGGCGGGCGCGCTGACCGCGTCGGTCGATATGGCGGATGCAGAGATTCGCGACACGTCGATCTGGTATCTCGTGCGCGGCTACGCCCAGGAGCCGGCGGCGATTCACGATCCGCTGCGCGCCGCGCTGCTCGCGCCGCGGCCCGAAGCGGCCGCCGATCGCGAGGACTTCGGCCGGGAGTTGCTGCGGCGGATGTTGGGCGAAGAGCGGAAGGACAACGACCGCTGGCTGAAGTTCCTCGCCACCGACGAGGCCGACCGCCTGCTGAAGAGCGAATCGGAGAGCGTGCTGCAGTACCTCACCGATGCCGAGTACCGCACGCGTCAGAACCGCTGCGTCGTTCAATCGGCCGAATGCAGGATGCCGGAGAAGAGGTCGGGACATCCGATCCCTTCGCAGGTAGTCGCCGAGCCGGCGTTCATTCTTCCCTCGCTGCTGCCGGCCGGTCTCGCCGATGCAGTGATGAGCGATGCGCACTGCAACGGCGAATGGCTCGGCGTCGCGCACGCGACGGTCGACGGATCGGGCCGCGTGACGAAGCTCGATCTGAAAGACGTCAACGCCTCCGGTCGTTGCCGCAAGGCCGCGGAGCAGATCCTTCGCCTCTCGCTCGCCACGCCGACGTCGATCCGCAGCGCGAGCTCCGGGCCGGTGCTGATGGTGAAAGCGGGGAAGACGCCGCTCTGTCTCGACGAGCCGCCGGCCGACGAGCCGGCGCGCCTGGTGCGCATCGGCGGAGAGGTGAAGGCGCCGGTCGTCAAAAAGCGGGTCGAGCCGTTCTTCCCGCAGACCGCGCGGCAGGCGATGTCCGGGCAAGGGACGAATGTCCTCGTCATCGCGGAGGCAGTCATCACGCGCGAGGGATGCGTGCGGAACCTGAGGCTGTTGAGGCAGGCGCCGTTCGGCGAGATCAACGGCTCGGCGCTCCTCGCGTTATCGCAGTGGACGTTCATCCCCGGGTATCTCGACGGAAAGCCGGTCGACGTGCTCTTCAACCTGACGATCAACTTCAGGCTGAATTAGCGGAGATAATGCTCCACGAATGGATCGCGAACGCCGCAAAGCCGAACGCTCGACGCTCCCCGATCCGCTGCCGGTGCGCATCGGGTCGACCACCGGCCGCGTCGTCGATCTCAGCATGATCGGCGCGCGCGTCGAGCATGAAGACAAGCTGACCGTCGGCGCGCTCGTCGACCTCGAGCTGCAGGGGGTTCGCCTCAAGGGACGCGTGGCGCGCTCCGAGATCTCCGGACGCAAAGGAGGCACGCTGGTCTACCAGAGCGGCGTCCACTTTCCGGAGCTCGACTCCGAGGCGAGCGGCGTGATCGCTTCGATTCTCCGGGGAGGAGATGAAGCGCGGCCGGCACCGGAGCCCGAACCACCCGCCGCCGTTGCGCCGGCGCCTTCGCCCGCGCCCCCCGCGCAACGCGGCGGCGGGAGCATGTTCCTCCCGGTCGACGACGAAGAGACGATGCCCTACATCATGCTGCGCTTCCGCGACAGCCGCTGGTCGAAGCATTACACCGCCACGCCGCAGCAGCCCGACGACGGTCTCACCATCAGCCGCGATCAGGCGAAAGAGATCGACATGCTGCAGCGGACCTACGAGACGGCGGATCCTGAGACGCGGCGCATGATGCGCATCGCGATGGCGGCCCAGCTTGGTGGCTGAGCTCCTGTTGCCTGTCGACTATCTCGAGGAACTGCCTGCCGACCCGCGCGGCGTCGCTCCGCTGCCGATGCGGCAACTCGGTCCCTCACCCCTTCACGAGGTGTGGCGAAGCAGCGCCGTCTACTTCGGCACATACGTCACTGAAGAAGACGACGACATCGAGCGCGCCGCGCGCATCGCGTACGACGAGATCCTCCGCACGACGCGCGAGCGCGGCTATCCGCATCTGCTGCGGGTCTGGAATCACGTCCGCGACATCAACGAAGGGGAAGGGGAGTCGGAGCGCTACAAGCGTTTCTGCGCCGGACGCCACGACGCGTTCGACGCGGCGCAGTGGGGCAAGGATCGCCTCCCCGCGGCGAGCGCGGTCGGCATCCGCCGGCGCGGCCTGCATATCTACTACCTCGCGGCGCAGGCGCCGGGACGGCAGATCGAGAATCCGCGGCAGGTCAGTGCGTACGACTATCCCGAGCAGTACGGCCGCCGCAGTCCGTCATTCGCGCGGGCCACGGTGTTCAACGGCATGCTCTTCGTCGCCGGGACGTCGAGCATCGTCGGACATGAGACGAAGCACGCCGGCGACATCGACAGGCAGCTCGACGAGACGCTGATCAACATCGAGACGATTGCCCGCGCCGCCGGCTGCAGCGGCCTCGTGGACCTCACGCACGTGAAGCTCTACCTCCGCAACGCGGCCGATGTGAAGATCGCGAATGCGCTCCGCGCCGCGATCCCGCAGGCCAGGCTGCTCGTGCTCGAAGCCGACATCTGCCGGCGCGAGCTGCTGCTGGAGATCGAGGCGGTCGGTCACTTGTCATCCTGAGGCGCGGAGACGCCGAAGGACCCGTACCAATCAGCGGCCAGATCGTTCCACTCGGGATTCATCGTCGCGATCAAAGCCTCTTTCTTGATGCGCACCCATCCCTTGATCTGTTTCTCCCGCGCAATGGCGTCCCGGACCTGAGAGTACTCTTCGAAGTAGATCAGCCGATCGCAGTTGTACTTCTTCGTGAACCCCGGAATGGCGTGTTGCTTGTGCTCCCAGACGCGCCGTTCGAGAGAATTCGTGAAGCCGGTGTAGAGGACCGTCTTGTTTTTGTTCGTGAGGATGTAGACGTAGAAGCTGCGCACAGTTGCTGCGGGTCCTTCGCCGTCTGCGCGGCTCAGGATGACAAGCTGACCGGCTGTGCGTAGCCTTCGACCTCTTCGTATCCGCCGTGGTAGTCGAGCTGCTCCGGTCGCTTGATCTGGGAGTGCGCCACGATGCGGTCGCGGCGGATGCCGCGGATGTCCTCGAGGCGGGACCAGCCCTTGTCGGCGTGCTTCTCGAAGAAGTCGTTCATCCCCGACAGCAGATTGCGGATCACGTTCGGTCCGATCGCGGAGTCGAGCATCGCGGCGGTGCAGACCTGCACGGTGCCGCATCCGAGGAGGATGTAGTTGAGGGCGTGGGCAAAGGTGGAGACGCCGCCGATGCCGGAGAACTCCTTGTCCGGGAACTTGGTCGTCATCTGCGCGACCTTGGCCATGGCCAGCGGGAGGATCGCCGGGCCGCCGAGGCCGCCGGGGGAGACGAAGCCTTCGACGTTCATCTCGAACTCGAGCGTGTCGGGATCGATCAGCGGAAGCGACGGCCAGGTATTCGACGTCACGATCGCGTTCGCGCCGCCGAGGAACGTAGCCTCGGCTTCTACCGCGATGTTCGACGTCGCGGGCGTGAGCTTCACCCACACCGGGATCTTCGCCACTTCCTTCACCGCCATCGTCACGACGGAGCAGAGCACCTTGTCCTTGCCGACGTTCGAGCCCATGTCGACGCGGTCCATGTGCGGGCAGGAGAAATTCAGCTCCAGGCCGTCGACCCCTTCGTCCTGACACGCCTTGGCCAGGGTCTGCCAGTTGTGCAGCTCCTTGTCGTTGCCGGAGCCGGCCATGATCGACGCGACCAGCACCTTGTTCGGATACTGCTTCTTGATGTTGGCCAGCTTGCCGATCCACCAGTCGAGCGGCTTGTCGGAGATCAGCTCCCAGTTCCACGACGCCATCAGCGTCGAGTTGGGGCGCTTGTTCATCGAAAGGCCGGTGCCGCCGTTCTCGGCGCGAAGGAACTTCGTCTTCGGGCCCTTCACGTTCACGACCGGATGCAGGCCGATCGTCTTCGTCACCACGCCGCCCCAACCCGCTTCGAACGCTCGCATGATGTTCGCGTCGGACTCCGTCGGCGGCGCGGACGCCAGCATGAAGGGGTTGTCGAAGCGGATGCCGGTGAAGATTGTCGACAGATCGGCCATGGCGAATCTCCTTTTATGGAAGGTGACGAGTGTACGTTTACAATTTCGCGCATGCAAATCAACGGAGACGTGATCCGCCACGACGATGGTCGTGTGGAGCTTCGCGACCATGCGTCGATCGAAGGCAGCCGCTTGTACAGCGAAGACCTGGCCCCCGTGCCGGTCGCTCGACGCGACTGGACGACCTACAACTACGCCGCGCTCTGGATCTCCATGGCGCACTGCATCCCCACCTACATGCTCTCCTCCGGCCTCATCGCCGCCGGCATGAACTGGTGGCAGGCGCTGATCACCATCCTCCTCGGCAACACCATCGTCCTCATCCCCATCCTTCTGAATTCGCATCCCGGAACGAAGTACGGCATCCCGTTCCCGGTCTTCGCGCGCGCTGCCTACGGCACGATCGGCTCGAACCTGCCGGCGATCATGCGCGCGCTCGTCGCCTGCGGCTGGTTCGGCATTCAGGCCTGGATCGGCGGACAGGCGCTGCATACCTTCCTGCACGCGATCATCCCCGGCTGGCCGACGCTCCTCGGCGGTCCGATCGGCGGACACACGCCGACCGAGTGGCTCTCCTTCCTCGTCTTCTGGGCGCTCAACATCTACATCATCTATCGCGGCATGAACCTGCTGCGGATGGTCGAGAACTGGGCCGCGCCGTTCGTGCTGGTGATGACCGCGCTGCTCCTCGCGTGGGCCGTCTGGCGCGCCGGCGGACTCGGATATCTGGTCACGCATCCGGGCAAGCTGCGCACGTGGGCCGATTTCAAACCGGTGTTCATCCCGTCGCTCACCGCGATGATCGGCTTCTGGGCCACGCTCTCGCTCAACATGCCCGACTTCACCCGCTTCGGACGCTCGCAGAAGGAGCAGGCGATCGGGCAGACCGTTGCCCTGCCGACGACGATGACCGTCTTCGCCGCGATGGGCGTGATCATCACGTCGGCCGCCGCGGTGATCTATTCGAACGAGTCGATGAACGAGCTCTGGGATCCGGTCAAACTGGTCGGACACTTCACGCAGGCGTGGGTCGTGGCGATCTCGATGTTCACCGTCGTCGTGGCGACGCTCTCGGTCAACATCGCGGCGAACGTCGTCTCGCCGGCGAACGACTTCGCCAACGCATTTCCGAAGCTGATCTCGTTCCGCACCGGCGGCCTGATCACCGGCATCGTCGGCATCCTGATGCAGCCGTGGCGCCTGCTCGCCGATCCGTCCGGCTACATCTTCGCCTGGCTCCTCGGCTACTCCGGCGGACTCGGATCGATCGCCGGCGTGCTGATCGCCGACTACTGGGTGATCCGCGATACGAAGCTCGTCCTCGCCGATCTCTATCGGCAACAGGGGACATACCGATACGCGAAAGGCTGGAACTGGTGCGCCGTCGTGGCGACCGTCGCCGGCTGTTTCTTCGCGTGGATCGGCATCTTCGTCAAGTCGCTGCACCCGCTCTACGACTACGCGTGGTTCGTCGGATTCGGCGTGGCGTTCATCGTCTACTTCGCGTTGATGAAGCTCGCGGGACCGGCGGTCGTGGGGGAGCCGGAAGCGGCGTAGGGGGCGCGCCCCGCGGCGCTACTCCTTGTTCGACCCGTACAGCTCCGCCTCCCGTTTTCGAAGCTCTTGCTGCGCCTTGGTCCACAGTCGCGGAAAGGCGTCGAAGTTTCCGCGGAGCAAGTCGTCTCCGACCTCGGCCAGCAGGCGAGCTCGTGCCTGCAACATGGCGGAAAGCTCGGTGTTGCTCAGATCGCGCGGCGCGGCGACTTCATCGTGAAGCGCTTTGCCCCGTTGCCGAAGGAGAAGATCGAGACCGATCTCCTTCGTCTGTTCGAGCCGGCCATCGACCTCCTCCAGCCGGCCGATCTCGATCCATGGCGCGCTGCCCATTTCATGGTGAACGGTGATCCGCGTCGCCGCACTTTCGAATACGACCCACGCCTCCGGTCCCAGGGCATGCTCGGTGGCCTTGCTGAAGCCGTATGTCGTAATCAGGTAGTCGAACGCGGTCCGGGTCTCACTGATGAACGGCTTGAAAACTCTCGGTATGCTCATAGTGCAGGCGGCATCCAGCGATACATTCGATAGGTCTTGCCGTTCATTTTAGCGAATCTGACGAACTCCCGCTTCCATCCCGCCTTCTGCAGTAACTGGACCTCGGCCTTGTAGAAGGCACCGCTTGTTCCGCCACGACTGGCATCAAGGCCAATATCCAGAATTGACGCTCCCTTTTTCATCTGACCGGCGAGCCACTTCAGATTCATGGCCAGCGTTTCGGTCGTCGTTCTGCCAGTTCCGCGGAATGTCGCAAGTTTCAATTGTTCGGCCAGTGGTCCTACGCGACCCATGTTTTCGCCCAGCAGGACCGCGGTGCGCCCTCGCATGAAAGGCAGTGGTATGTCCAAGGTCGCGACTGTCGCCAGATAGTTCAGGGCGGCGTCATTGATCTTGTCCAACGCCGCCATGAAGACCCGATCGATCCTGCGAACGTTGGCCAGGCCTGAGGAGCCGAATATTCCGTGGTGGGAATCGTCAGGGTCCGAACCATCGGCATCCTCTGTTTGTCGTCCGTCCGGATCGATGTAGCGGAGCGGTTCGTTTTGCACATAGGCATAACGGTTCCAGCTCTGCGGCACTCTCAGGGCCGCCTTTGCGTCGATCACCGGATCGACGGATAAGAACCGCCCCATCATTGCACCGTAATAGCGCGCGTGCATGTAGTCGAGGTCTTGTCCCACGGCGTCAGGACCGCTGGAGTCGCGCTCGTGTCCCGTGAACTTCAACCGCTCCGCATCGAGATCGCTCCCGGGAGCCTCGGCGCCGAAGGGCCAGTACGTGTGAATCGACTTCTTGTAGCCGGCGCTGTCGGTGATCAGGCGAGGAGTACCGAGATGATCGATGTGGAAATGGAGATGCGGCCCGCTACCTGATTCGCCTGCGGCGAAAGCCGCCGTCAGCGCGCTGCCGCGGTAGACGTAATCCTTCTCCCATGTCCACTGTGTTCCCGCGGACGCGATTTCACGGACGACCTTGTCGGAACCGTCGCGCAGCGTGTAAAGGCGTGAGCCGTCATTGACGTTGATCGTCGCAATCCGCTCGTCGTTGGCGTCGTAGAGGTAATGGTCGTGACGGGTCGGAAGGTCGACGCCAGTCATCACATCGAGCGCATCCCACTGGTAATAGCCGTCACCCGGAACGACACCCATCTGATTGCCCGCCTGGTCGTATTCGCCGGTGAAGCACGTGTCGACGGGGGCCGGACAGACTCCGTGGGCATTGAGCTGATTCGTGCTGGGATCGAGACGGAACCCGGCTCGGAGCGTCGTGGTGCCCGAGATCGTGGTTACGGTCTTCAGATTTCCGTAGCGGTCGTACGTGAACCGCTGCTCGTTGTTGGAGAACGACGGGGTCTTTGCCGTAGCGTATGCAAGCCGGTTGACAACGTCGTACGCGTAGTTGTCGGCGCCGATGGCCATGATGTTGCCGGTGCCGTCGTACACATACGCGCCGCTGTCCCACACCGTGGTGCTCGCCGTCCAGTCGGGCCGAGAGGCCGGCCCGGCGGCGGCGGCACAGGCAATCAACAGAAGTGCGGCATTCATCGTCACGCTGGTTTTCATATGCGGTCTCCTCTAGTGCGCGGCCGGTAACGTCAGTTCCTGCTCGTAACGATGAAGCGCGGCGATGGCCACGTCTCGCGGATGCCCGAGCTCGGCGTCGCTGATCGCGGACAAGGCATCGATCCGCGCGCGGACAAGCCTCAATCGCTCGGCGTCATCGTCGACCGATGAGAGCGGCAGCATCGTTACGATCCTTTCGATCCGTGCGGCATCGACATATTTCCCGGTCATGACACGCAGAAAAACGCGCGGACGATTGACTGCGAGCGCGCCGATCGCGCGCATCGTGTCCTCCAGATCGCCGCCACTCAGTTTTGGCAGCAAGCCGACAGCGTGCCGCGCCGCGCTTTCGTCGCCCGCATCGATGCGCGTGATCAGTGATGTTACCGCCGCGGATGATGGTGCATGCGCGCATCGGATGCCGATCAGGAGCAGCAGCGTCAGAATCAGTCGGGATTTCATGTCACTGGTTCGGTTTGTCGTGTTTCGCGTCTTTCTTGTCTGCGTCTTTGTTGCTGCTGTCATCCTTCTTGTTGTCGCCAACGACTACGACATTGATCTCGCCAGATGCGTCGTTCGTGATGACCTGGTTGATCGCCTCCATTGCTTTGATGCTCTCACCGACCTGGTCCTTGCTGCGTGATTTGCCCGCGGCAAAACAGCCGATCACGTCCTTTTTGGTATTGCCTTCGTGAATCTGGACATTGGTGAACTCGGGCACGTCCTGAAGCTCGACGCGGTGCGGGTCGTGATCCTCGCGCGCGAATGCGCTGTATGTTCCAGCAGGTATGGGAGCCTTGTCTCCGCTTTCACCGGCGTGCATGTTCTCGAGTGCAAACCCCTCGAAGCTTCCGGCATTCTTGACGTCGCTCGTGACGCTCATCGTGCTCGTAATGGTGTCACTCGTATAAGTGTCGCGTGTGATCGTGATCGTCACCACACGCCCGTCGGCGTCGACATACCGGATGGGGTTGTTGATGACGTACGTGTAGCGGTTCCAGCGTTGCGGCTCTCGAAGCGTCCTTTCGACCTCCGTCACGGGATCCAGGGACAAGAACCGGCTCACCGCCGGCCCGTAATACCGTGCGTGCATGTAATCGAGATCATTCCCCGCCGACCCCGGTCCGCCCGAGTCGCGCTCGTGTCCCGTGAACTTCAGTCGCTCCGCGTCGGACTCGCTCCCCGGGGCCTCGGCGCCGAAGGGCCAGTAGGCGTGGGTGGCCTTCTTGTAGCCGGCGCCGTCGGTGATCAGGCGGGAGGTGCCGAGGTGATCGACGTGGTAGTGGACGTGCGGGCCGGTCCCGGATTCACCGGCGGCGAAGGCTGCGGCGAGGGGGCCGTCGCGGTAGACGTAGTCCTTTTTCCACGTCCACTGTGTTCCATTGGACGCGACCTCCCGGACGACCTTGTTCGACGCGTCGCGCAGTGTGTAGAAGCGCGAGCCGTCATTGACGTTGATCGTGGCGATGCGCTCATCGTTGGCGTCATAGAGATACTGATCGTGACGGGTCGGGAGATTCACGCCGGTCATCACGTTGAGCGGATCCCACTGGTAATAGCCGTCGCCGGGGATGGCGCCGAGCTGGTTGCCTGCGGCGTCGTATTCGCCGGTGAAGCAGGTGTCGATGGCCGAGAGGCAGACTCCGTTGGCATTGAGCTGATTCGAAGGCGAATCGAGGCGAAAGCCGGCGCGGAACGTCGTCGTGCCGGAGATCGTGGTTACGGTCTTCATGTTTCCGTAGCGGTCATAGACATATTGCTGTTCGTTGTTCTGGAACGACGGCGTCTTTGCCGTTGCGTACGTCAGGCGGCCGATGGCGTCGTACGTGTAATTGTCGGTGCCGATCACCGCGATGTTACCGGCGCCGTCGTATGTGTAGGGACCGCTGTCCCACGATGCGGCGAACGCGGGTAGGGCGAAGAGCAAAGAAAGAGTGAGTATTTTCATCACGGCACCGTCGTCGTCGCGTCTGTCCAGCAGCCGGTGTTGTTGTCGGTGACGCGCACCCAGTAGCTCGACGAAGGCGACATCTGGACGTAGGCGTCGAAGCTCCCGCTGATGTACATCGACGTATTGCCGAAGGCGCCCTTGTACCAGGCGTAGGTCACGTTGTATGGATCGGTGGCGGTCACATAGAGCCGGTACATCGTGGCGTTGTACTGATACTTCCCGATGCCGAGGCCGATGTCCGGTCCCGGCGTCACGGTCACGGACGTCGGCGGATACGTCATCTTCTGAGCATTGCCGCTCGAGACGATGCAATAGAGATCCATCGACGCGTTCACCGTGATCGTGATCGACGCGGTCGAGCCGATGAGCGTGGTGGGGCCGCCGTTCGTCGACCCGTACCACGCGTAGGACAGCATGGAGCCGCCCGCCGTCACCGCGAACGTCTGCGTGGTCCCTTTGCAGACACTCATCTCCGACGGCGGCTGCGAATAGATCGTCGGCATCACGCTGATCAAGGCCGCATTGCTGTTGACCGTGCCGCACGTGCCGGTGACGCGCACCCAGTAGTACTTCGTCGAGCCGGGCGTCAGCGTCACGGAGTTGCCCGTTGCGTTACTCACAGGACTGGTCGTGACGCCCGACGCTCCCTCGTACCACTGGTAGGTCAGGCCCTGGCCCGTGGCGTTAACTGTGATGGTCGCCGGTTGCGTGCTGTACGTCAGGATCCCGTTCTGCGGCTGATACGTGATGTTCGGCGGCGAGCAGACCGTCACCGTGGCGGCGGCGCTGTTCGTATAGTTCGTCGAGCACGACGCGTCGTTCGGACTCTTGACCTGCACCCAGTACGTCGTCGTCGACGTCAGTGCCGGCGTCGTGTACGAAGTGCCGGTCGCGTTACTGATCGGATTCGTCGTCGTGCCGCTGTTGCCGGTGTACCACTGATAGGTGAGCGGTCCCGTGCCGGTCGCGGCGACGGTCAGGGTCTTTTGCGAGCCTGACGTGATCACTGCGCTCTGAGGCTGCGTTCCGATCGCCGGATTGCAGACCGTGACCGTCACCGCGGGGCTGTCCGCGGCGCACTCAGGCCTCGTCGTGCGCACCCAGTAGCGCGTCGTGCCGGCGGGAGTGTCGGTGAGCTGATAGCCGCTGCTGACGAACGACGATGTGTCGCCGCTCTCGCCGCGATACCAGTTGTATGTCTCATTCTGACCGACTGTATCGACACGCAAGGTGATCTGACTGCCGCTGATGCGCGGATTGGTCACGATCACGATCGTCCGCGGCTGACAGACCGTGAACGCCGCCTGCGCGCTGTCGGTTGATGCGTTGCCGCTCCAGACCCGCGCCCAGTACGTCGTGTCGGCATTGATGGGAGGCGTCGTATACGAGACGGACGTCGCGCCGTTGATCACCGTCGACGCACCGCTGTACCACTGATACGACAACTGTGTGCCGCTGGCGGCGACCGTGAGCGTCTTCGTCGATCCCTTCGTCACGAGAGCGCCCACCGGCTGCGTCGTGATCGCCGGTGCGATGCTGAGCTTCGCCGTATTGCTGTTTACGCTGCCGCACGTTCCACTCACCTTGACCCAGTAATCGGCCGTGACGCCGGTCGATGCCGCGTACGTCGACGACGTCGCGTTATTGATCGCCGTGCCGCTGCCGGAGGCGCCGGAATACCACTGATAGGTCAGGTTCGTGCCGGTGGCATACACCGTCAGATTCACGGGACTGTTGGGATTCGCGATGGTGCTGACCGGATGCTGCGCGATGGCCGGCGCCTGGCAGACCGTCACCGTCGCGGTATTGCTGTCCTTGTAGATGCCGCAGCTGCCGGTGACGCGGACCCAGTACTTCGTCGTGCTCGAGGGCGCCGCTGTATACGTGGCCGACGTGGCATTGCTGATCGGATTCGTGGTCACGCCGGAATCGCCGGTGTACCACTGATACGTCAGCGTTCCGCCGTTTGCGGCGACGGTCAGGTTGGTGCTGGTATTCGGATTGATCAGGATCGACTGCGGCTGCGTCGTGATCGCCGGCACGCAGATGGTGATCGTGAGCGTCGGCGTATCGGAGTAGCAGCCGTTGCTCTCCTGAGTGCGCACCCAGTACTTCGTGACCAGCGCGGTCGACGTGATCGAGTACTGCACGTCCGACGGTCCGCCGCCATTGACGAAGGTCGAGCCGCTCACGTCGCCCGAATTGCCGCTGTACCACGTGTGCGTCACCGCATACTGGCCGCTCATGCTGCCGGTGATGCTGAGAATCTGCGATTCATTCTGGGCCACCTGGGTCTTGATGCCGGGGCTCCAGGCAATGGTCGGTTTCGTGCAGACGGTGAGCACCGCCTGCGCGCTGTCGATGCCGATCGCGCCGCTCGAAACGCGGACCCAGTACGTCACGTCGGCATTGACCGGCGGAGTGGTGAACGAGGCACTGGTCGCGCCGTTGATCGTCGTGCCGGTGCCGCTGAACCACTGATAGCTGAGCTGACTGCCGGTCGCCGCGACTGCGAGCGTGCGCGTCGTGCCCGGCATCACGTAACCGCCGACAGGCTGCGTCGTAATGTTCGGCGGAATGCTGACCTTCGCCGTCACGCTGTCGACGCTCGGTCCGCAACGGCCGCTGACGCGGACCCAGTAGTCCGTGGTCTGCGCCGGTGCCACAGTCACTGTGGCGCCCGTGCCGCCGCTCACCGGATTGGTCGTGACGCCGGTCGTGCCGACATACCATTGATAGGTGAGATCGGTACCGATCGCGCCGACCGTCAGTGACACATTCGCGCCGGCGGTGGAGCTCTTTCCTCCCGGCGGTCCATTGATGAACGGTTTCTGACAGAGACTCACCGTGGCCGCGTTGCTCGACTTCGGACTCTGGCAGCCGGTGACATAGACCCAGTAGGTCATATCGGCATTGGGCGACACCGTAATGGACGGCGACGACGACTTCGGCGCCACCGGGTTGGAGAAATCGCCCGGCTGGCCGATGAACCATTGATATTCGATTCCTTCACCACTCGCGCCGACGGTGAGCGTCGCCGTCGCGGAGGGATTGGTGATCTTGTCGATCATCACCGATTGCGGCTGCGCCGTAATGGTCGGGATGCAGACGCTGATCGTCAGTTGCGTCGTATCGGCGTAGCAACCCGCGGGCTCGCTCACGCGGACCCAATAGTTGGTCGTCGTCGCCGGATGCACTTCGAATTGCGCCAGTGACGGGCCCGGGCCATTGATGACCGTCGATCCCGCGACGTTGCCAACCGGGCCGGTATACCAGGTGAATGACGACTCGGACTCGGGATGCTTGCTGCCGGCGACGCTGAGGATCTGCGTTTCGTTCAATGCGATCTGTGTCCGGGCACCCGGTCCCAAATACGCGATCGGCTGATGACAGAGGTCGACGCTCACGCTCTCGGTGGCGCGCGAGCAATTGCCGCTGGTGACGAGCGCCCAGAACGACGACGCTCCGGTGATCGGCGGCGTCTGATACGTGTACGGGCCGCCAGCCGGCGTCGAGAGCGGCGTCATCGTCGTCAATGCGCCGCCGCTCACATCGCCGCTCGCGCCTCTGTACCAGACGATCGTGTCGCCGGTCTGCAGGTCGATCGACGCATTGAAGCTGACGTTGGCGCGCGTATTCGGCATCACTTCCGGATACGGCACGCCCGGTTGTGCGGTGATCTGCGGGCATACCGTGACGCGGATTTGTCTGCTGTCCGCGTACGCATTCGGCAGTCCGACGCAGGCGCTGGTGGCGCGGAACCAGTAGAGCGTCGTGCGGCCCGGCGCGACGACATTCGTCCCGATCGGCGTGCTCGTATTGCCAACCGTGCCTTCGTACCACTGACAGGTGACGCCGTCGCCCGTCGCGTACGCGCCGAGCTTCTGCAGCTGTCCCGGCGCCGCGCTCTGATATTCGGTCTGCAGGTTCTGCGGAATGTCCGGCGGTCTGCAGACGTGTACGGTGACGGTCGGGCTGTCGATCTCGCAGCCGCTCGTAATGCTGGAGCGGATCCAGTACTTCGTGGTCTGCGCCGGCGAGATCAGGAGCGTGCGCAGTGTCTGTCCGGCAACCGGGTGCGACGTATCGCCGGTTTCGCCCTCGTACCACTGATGCGAAAGCGTGAATGACGACGAGACCTGCAATTCGAGCTGTGCGGTGTCGTGCAGATTGATCGACGCCGTCTGCGGCTGTTGCTGGATCGTGATGTCGGCGCACGACGTGACGTGCAGCGTGGCGTAGTCACTGTTCGACGACGCGCACGTATTGCCGGCCAGGACCCAGTACGTCGTCGTCTTCAACGGCGCGACCGTGAGATCGCGTGTGGAGCTCGTGTTGCCGATCGGATGGAGAGTGTCGAGCCCCTCGTACCACGTGAAGAGCGACGGCAGCGGCGAGCTGGTGACGTCGATGCCGATCGTGTAAGGCACTTTGGCCTGAACGTTCGCCGATTGCGGCTGTTTCGTGAAGCGCACCGGCGAGCAGCTGCCCGTCTGCAGAGTCAGCGTCGGACTATCGGCATGTGTGCCGCAGGGCGACGTGGCGCGCACCCAGACCGCCATCACGCCCGGCGGCGTGTAGACCGGGCCTGTGCCGAGGCTTTCGCGCGTGTTGCCCGATTCTCCGCGGAACCATTCGAAGGTCACGCTCGGCCAGATGCTCGAGGCGGTGAACTTGCGGTTCGGGGAGCTGTCGTTGATGACCAGCTGATCGACCGACAGCGGCGGGACCGGGCAGTTCGACGCGTCATAGACGAACGTCGTGAGCTTGATCGACGGCGAGAATTTCACCGGCGTAGCCGCTTCCCAATCGCAGACTCGCGCGATCTCGACGGTCACCAGCTCCGGCTCTTGCGCCCTCGTCGTGTATGTCGCATACGACGCGCCGATCCCGCTCTTCACATCCTTTCCGTTGACGTTCCAGCGGTATCGGAGATGCGTCTCGAACGGACCCATGTCCGGAATGGCGAGGATCCCAACGCTCAGCGTTACCGATTGCAGGGGATACGTCTGCAGCTCTGACGGGAACGAATAGAACACGACCGGCGTCGCGCACGTGGCCGCGGGATCCTCGACCGACACGACTTTGATCAGCCGTTTCTGCGCCGCCTCGCCGCACGCGCCGCTGATCTCGATCCAGAAGCCATATGTGTGGTCCTTGTCGGCCGCTGTCGATTCGAAGGTATAGACGGGCGAGGTCCCGACTGGCTGCCCGTAATCGGCAGGCGTGCTCCACACGCCGCCAGTCATGGACGTCTCGGCTTTGTACCACTTGTAGGCCGCGCCGGTGCCGGTGACGTCGACCACCATCGACACCGATTTCCCCGCTTCGAGCGTAAAGGCCGGGCCGGTGAATGGATCGGGCGAGTTGATCCTGTACGGTTTGCAGACCGACACCACGAACGTGTTGCTGTCCTCGGTGCAGCCCGATCCGGACGAAACGCGCGCCCAGTAATACGTGGTGTTCGTGAGCGATGGCGTGGTGAACGCGTGGTCCGTGCCGACCTGCTGATCCGTGTTGCCCCGCACACCCTCATACCAGGTGACGACGACGTTTAGAGCGGTCTCGACGGAGAGCGTCGTAGTCGCATTTTCGGCGACCGTGAGGTTGTTCGATTGCGAGTTGATCAAATGGCAGTCGTTCGCATTGCTGAACGTGATCCGCGCGGGCCGGGGGAGGCCGCTCGGGTCGGGCGTGTAGGTGTCGAGCACCCCGTCGATGACCTGATTCGACGGCGTATGCGCAGCGTGACGGACGGTGTTGACCTGTCCCGCGGGTGTGTAGGTGATTCCCGTTCCCGCGGTTACGCCGTTGATCGCCGTGAGCATGCCGGCGCGATACGTGAGTCCGATCGGCAGATCGCCGCGAATGGCGCACGCCTGGCAGGTTGGATAGTGCACGTTCTTCGGCGCACCGAGCTGCGTGTAATCGAATTCGTGCTGGAACTCCGTGCGCGCGCCGGACGGCTCGATGATCGACGTGTACTTCTTCGAGGGGCGACCCGCGGCGTCGAACGTGAACGTGTCGCGCACCGTGTACGGGGTGTTGCTGCCGTCGAAGTAATTGTTCCGGTCCTGCTGCACGAGGCGGCCCTTCTGCAGGACCGCGTCGAAGCCGTTCGGAAGCTCGGCGGTGTCGTATGTGAAGACCTTCAGTGTCCGCGGCGTGCCGAGGACGTCGACCACCTTCGTGAGCCGCTCCGCCTTGTCGTAATCGAACCGCAGGGAGACCGACGTCCCGATTCTCTTCGTCCGCAGATGCCGGCGTGCGTCGTATTCGTACGTCGGATCGCCGGCCTCGGGGTGATGCTCCGTCATCAACAGACCGCGGCTGTCGTAGGTGAATGATCGCGGCTGGAACGCCGAGCCGTCGAACAATTTGACGGACGACAGCTGCTCGCCGATGCGATACGCGTACTCGGTGCGCAGATTCGCGCCGGTGGAATCCTCGCGAACGACGATGAGGCGCCCGAGGCGGTCGACTTCTTCGACAGTCGAGACGGACGATTCGTGGCCTATCGACGTCGCGATCGTGTTCGTCCGCGTCGTTTCCCGGTTGCCTTTGTAGGACAAGGATGTTTCCTTGCCGTCCGGAGCGCGGACAGTGCCGGCGCGGCCGAAGGCGTCATAGTCCAGGATCACGGTGTTATGCGTCGCCGGCGTCGTGTCTGAGATGAACGTTTCCCATTCCGATGCCGACGTTCGCCGCCCGGCGAAGTCGTAGAGCGTTTCGCGGAAGCTCGTCGTGCCGTCCGGCATCTCCTTCTTTTCACGCCACAGACGCCCGAGGCTGTCGAACTGGTAATGCTGTCGAATCGAATTATCGGTGTGCTCGGAATCGGTCGTCGTGACGTCCACGCGCGCCGGTACGAAGGTGTCGCCGTTCTTGTAGGCGTTCGCGTAGTCGTAAGTCGTCGGCGCAGTGAGCGTGCCCGCTCCCGGCGGAGTCACAGTCTTCAATCGCGAGGAGGTGTCGTAGGTATAGCCCGTGGCATGACCGGCCGGATCGGTGCTCTCTGTGACCAGTCCGGTGCTCTTGTCGATGCCGGTATTGTTCACGCTGAGAAAATCGACGCCGCTCGCCTGCGACGTCTTCAGGGTGCCGTATTGATATGTGTGGTCGATGCCGTAACTGAATTCGTCGTGCGACGGCAATCCGACCGTACAGACGCTGGTTTGGATATCGATCGACGCCTGTAATCCCTTGTCACCGCCGAAATGCTGTTCCGCGGCGACGAATCCGGCGCCATTGGGTGTAAAGACCGACAGCAGGTCCTTGTTCGTCCGCACCTGGCCGTTGCCCAGAATCCTCGTCCGCTGCAGGAAGCCGGTCGGACGGTCGAAGCACGTCTCGGTTTTCGAATACTCGGTTCCTTCTTTCGTTTCGCTGAAGTCGTAAGTGCCGAGGATCCATGCCGTGGCCGGAGGGATCATGGTGAAGCCGGGAAGCGGCCCGATGTTGTCCGGCACGACGGTGTACGTTCCGACCTCGGGATTGAAATCGGTGAACGTCTGGCGATCGGTCTGCCGCTGGCCGGGAGTGGCGAACGTGCCGCCGATGTCGGCCTTGCGGTAATGCCCGAGACCGTCGAAGACCGAGTAAATCGTGTCCGCGTACCGGCCGCCGTCGTCGAGGAACGTCGTGCCCTCCGACACGACGCGGCGATTGCGGTCGCGGAGGCAGGGCATCGATCCGCCGCAGGTGTTCGGGCCTTCCAGCACCCAGTCCATTTCGTATTTCACGAACGTCTTGCGCGTGGCGGAGTCGCAATTCGTGCTCAGACGGCAATCGAAGGTGACGGTCGAGAGATAGCGCCCCTGATCGTCCTGCGCCGCGAACGTGAACGGCAGTCCGTGATAGCGGCTCGGCGTTGGATTCGTCGGGAAATCGGCCTGGAAGTAATTCAGCGCCTTCCATTTCGCGACCCATTCGTCGCCCGGGCTCGCGCCCGGCCCCAGCGTCGTCACGGTCGTCTGTCCGACGACGCTGGCGTCGTACTGCATCTGCTGCAGCTTGTTGTTGGCGGCGTCGGATGCAATGCGCTCCTTGACGCCGGTCGACGTGTAGGTGTTCGTGATCGGGTAGTTCTGATACGACCATTGCAGCTTGCCGAGCGTCGGCAGCGTGGCGTTGGTGAGCGTACCGGTCGTGTCGGTGTCATCGCATTGCACGATGTCGCCGACGAGAATCCGCGGATGGTTGTAATTGAAGACGTACGACTCCTGATTCGGGAAATCGACCCGCGTCAGGAAGCGCACGTCGGCGCCGTGGCCGGCGGTGTGCTGGCCGGCGCAGGGGCGGGAGACATTCGACCGTGGATCGTCACCGGCGGCGCCGCTGAAATTGTCGTAGGTGAGGTCGTATGTAACGGACGTATTGCCGGGCGACTCGAGCACGATCCGGTCGACGACCGTGGCGCGCGGATTGTCGGTGTCCTGGAAATGGATTCGATGCGTGCGGTTGTGGGAATCGGTGATGGTCCAGACCGGGTCGACGTAATCGAATTTGATCCAGTTCGTCGTCGGTATGCCCGCCGCATTGAGCTGGGAAAAGACGTTGTACGTGTACAGGAGGTCGCAGACCTTGTCGGGACTGGGGCAGCGGAAGAGTTGTCGTTGTCCGTCCCCGAACTCGACCACGCGGTCGCCGGCGGTCAGGCCGTTCTGAACGCGCAGGTACGTGCCGTCGCGGGTGTAGCCGACGCCGTCGTGCGCCGTTTCGCACGGAAACGACGATGAGGTCGGGCACTTCGGCTCATGGAAGACGTCGAAGAAGCCGTGCTCGCCGCCGTCCGGCGACTTGTAGCGCCACATCCCGATGAGGCTCGTGTTCTCCGAGCCGGCAGCCGGCGGATAGAGCTCGCCGAATCCGATGCTCCACCCGAGGCCGGCGTTTTCCATGAGCGGCATCTGGCGCTCGTGCTCTTCGCCTGGTCCCTTGATCCCCGGCAACCCCACCGAAACGTCGTACCAGATGTTTCCCGAGTATCGCAGTACGAACGAATACGACAGTCCGCCGGCGACCGGATAGTTGCCGCCGATCGGAACCGTCAGATTGAGATTGCCGCTGAAGAGATTGACGTTGTCGAAGCCGTTGAATTGATACAGCTCTTCCGGCTTGAACCCGCGTTCCCGGCCCGGCTGCTGTTGTGCCGATGCCGCCGCGGCGATGACGAAGCACAGAACGATCCTGAAGCAGGCCGTGAGCGTGCGGCCCGTGCGTGCGTGAGACATGGACGACCTCCCGAAGTCGTCAGTTCAGACGCACGAGCATTCTCGATATGAGTGCCCGCTTTTTTGTAGATCACCGCCAGGCCGGCGAGCCGATCAATACGAACGGCGCCCAGTAGAACGGATGGGCGGTGCGCTTCTCGCGCATGAGGCTCAATTGCGCCGCGCGTAATGCTTCGGCCTTGGCGAAGGCGCCGCGCCCGCGCGCGAGATTGCGGTGAAAGGCGACCATGAGGCTGGCTGTGCTGGCCGAGCTCACGCTCCATTGCGCGGCCACAGTAGAAGGGCAACCGCTGGCGAAGAGGGCCCACGACATGCCGATCAGGCCTTCGCCCGCGCCGATGCGCCCGCGCGCGGTTTCGCACGCCGAGAGCACGACCAGGTCGGCATGGAGATCGAGGCGCATCATCTCCCACGCCTGCAGCGCCCCGTCCTCCTCCGAATCCTTCTCTGTGGCCAGGACGATCTGCGAGAACATCGGATTGTCGTCGTCGAACAGGCCATGCGCGGCGAAGTGCACGATGCGCGACCGTGTCATTTCCTGTTTGGCCGTCGATTCGCGCGCCTGTGCGCCCGCGTACACGGCGCTGCCCGCGCCCCACACCCGCGCGATCGCGCGCGCCTCCTGTTCCGCTTCCGGCAGCGGACCGAGATCGATCCCGCGATAGAGGGTATGGAGGCGTTCACGCGAGCCGGCGATGGCGGGATCGCCGAACGCGACGAGCGTTCGTGTCCGGGTTCGCGGGCGGTCGCGCGCGAGCATGTCGCGATAGACGCTGATCGACGGGGCATAGAAAAAGGACATGTTCTCGATGACGTAATGTCCGCCCGGCGTGAGGAGCGCTTCGAACGGCAGGCGCCACAGCACGCCGTCGGGAACGATGCAGAGCACGCGTTTTCCCGCCAACTCCGCCTTCGCCGGCGCCAGCAGCAAGTCATAGAGCGCCCGGCCGGAACGGCGATAGTCGAGCCCCCGTCCGCCGAGCTGACGCGTGAATTGATCGATGGTGCGCGACAGCAGTGCGGGATCGACTGCGATTCGGTGATGGGTCAGGCCGTGCCTTCGTACGACCACGAGATCGACGGCATGCTCGTGTACGACATATTCGAGAATTGCGAAATCGTCGCGCGAAACGAGCGAGCGCAACGTCCCCGGCACGATGATCGCCGAGGTGTTGACGGTGCGCAGAGCCGGATCGTGTACGGCGATGTCGGCGTCGAGCTGCTCCAGCGCCAGTTGCGCGCGGCGTTGTCCGGCGATCGCCTCATCGAGAGCGGCGGCGGCCGATTTCGAGGCGCGCAGGGAAACGACCCGCTTGTTCGCCTCGCCCAGTGCACGAACGACAGCAGCGAGCTTCTGACGCTCGTCTTCAGGGAGCGATTCCTCGGCCTGTTTCCGCTCCCGCGCGAACGTGTCGAGCAGCACGCGGCTCTTTCCCTGTTCCGCGTAAAGAAGCGCTTGTTCGGTCGCCCCCTTTTCGAAAAGCAGGCCGGCCAGCTCGGCGTAAGCGGCGTGAAACGGCTCGAAGAAGAGACGCTGCTGCCGGTCTCCGCCGGCGACGACGGTGCGCGCGGTCTCGATGGCGTCGATGGCATTGCTGTAGGCCTCGATGGCCCGCTCGCGATTCCCCGAGGCCTGCTCCACGCGTGCCGTGAGCATCAGCGCGCCGTAGCTCAGGGGACGGAGAAACTCCTTCCCCTCCGTGATGGCGCTCGCTTCGGCAGCGAAGCGCCGCGCGTCTGCCAGGCGGCCCTGACGGTAATGGAGACCTCCCAGCGCGAGCAGCGAGTCCACTTCGGCAACGCGATACTTGACCTCGCGCGCATAGGCGAGGGCCTGCCGGAGTGTCTCTTCCGCCGCGGCCGTCTCTCCTCGATCGATCTCGATCTCCGCTCTGGCTACGAACGCGTTGGCCATGACGCCTTTGTATGGTGTGCCGCGTCCGATGGACAGTGCCTTGTCCGCGGCCGCCTTCGCATCATCCAGCCGGCCGAGGGCGCGAAATGCCTCCGCCTGCCCGACCTGGGCCATGATCAGGAAGCGTTTGATCATGTTTCGTTTGGCGGCGCGTTGAAAGTATTCGAGCGCCAGCTGCGGATCGTTCTGTTTCTCCATGATCTGGCCGAGGACGATTTCCTTGAAGCCGGCCTCGCGATCTCCACCCTCGGCGATGTCGCCGGCCAGCCCCTCGGTCAGGCTCTTGTAGGCGGCCGCATAGTCGCCGCGCCCGTACAGAGCCATGCCGAGGTTTGCCTGCATCTGGCTGACGTAGTGAAAGGGATACGACTGGCGGTGTTGGAGTGCACGACGGAGGAGTTGCTCCGCCTCCCGCAATCCCTTCTCCGATTCTCCGGCGAAATTCGTCGTGGCCAGGAGGATCACGCAGTAAGCGATGGCCGCTGGATCGTCGGAGTCCTCGGCGAGGCGCAGGGCTTCTCGTGCACTCGCCAGGCGTGGTCCGATCGGGTCTGTCGTTGCGTAGTCGACCGAGGCCATGGCCATCGCCAGTCCTGCTTTGTCATCGATTGCGGCGGCGATGTATTGGGCGAATTCGATCAAACGCGCGTGATCGCGTCCGTCGACCGCTCGATACGATGCGATCGCATAGGACACGATGCGTTTGACCAGCGACGGCCCGATCAGTTCCGCATGATTTGCCAGAAGGTGTGTCATCTCCTGGCGTGTAGCGGCTTTTGCGAGCTGCTCGACCAGCGCGTCTTCCGCCAGTGGCATGGCGGTGATTCGCCACGCACCATCTTCTTTTCGAAGAGTGAACGTGCGGCGGTCGACGTCTTCGAGCACCGCGCCGCCGAAGCGCGGCGTGCGGACGACGTGCGCGACCGTTTCGACGGTGGCCGTTTGTTCATCCTCCGACGTGACGCGAACGCGAAGCGACGCCGGCTCGAAACAGCGCGTTTGAATCTCTTCGCGCAGGTCCCGCCGGAGCTCCGTTCCGAAACCGGAGCTCAGAAACGCCGCCGTGCGCTGCGCATCGCCCTCGACCTGCGCGGCGTGGAAATCTCTCACCACCGCCTCCGGAGTGGTTGCGAGCGATAGCGCGGCGATCAACGCTGGGAAGACGCTCATGGTCACCAGCCCTTCATGTCATGGAGAATCGATCTCGCGGCGTCATCGGCCGGATGCGCAGCCACGTATTTCCGCAGGTGCTCCTCGGCCTCCTTCCGCACGCCCGCACGGGCGTAGAGGAGAGCGATCAGGAAGTCATCATCGGGACGCTGTTTTTCCGCCTCCTGAATGTTCGCCAGCGCCGGTTCGTCGAGCACGCGGAACGCCGGCTGCGGCTCCGTGGGGGGCGGAAGGATGGCGTGATCGCCGAGCCGTTCGAGCGCCCAGGCGCAGTTCGTGCCGCGCGGAAGGGGGTTGAGCGGCGTCCAGGAACCGCCGGCCACCGGCCGGCTTTGCGCGGCGACGGCGTTTCCGCACTCGATCGTGACGGTGTAACGCTCGCGTGGCGCGGCGCGCCAGGTCAGCTCCGGTTGCCGGGAGGCGACCACCACGCCGGCAGGTTGCATGTCGAGATCGAGAGCATCGGGATGTTCTCCGCGCAGCTTGTCCGATTCGCCTCGCAGCTCTTTGATCACCGCCGGCATCGGGATCGTGCGGTTTCGCCGGACATCGGCCACGAGGCGGTCCCACTCGGTGAGTGGCTTCACGCGAATGGTGCGCGGAGGAGTTGGCGCGACGGACGGAGGCCGCCCGAACCACAACGCCAGGCCGATGATCGCAATCGCGGCCGCTGCCGCGAGGGCGAGGTAGTTGGTCGAGCGGCGGGTTGGAGAACCCGCCCCGCGAAGCTCTTCGTCGAACATCTCCAGTGCCTGGCGAATCTCCTTGGTCCGAAGCGCTTTCTCCCGGCACTCGGCGCAATCCTCGAGATGCGCGATCGCCGCCCTGGCCGCATTCGCGGAGAGCTCGCCGCGGCGGAGCTCGCCGATGCGGTCGATCGTGAGATGAACGTCGCTCATGGTTTCATCCGCCTCGCCAGCCGCTCGCGTGCCGACTTTCGCAGATTGATGACCTGCTGCCGCGTCACGCCGAGCATTCCGGCGATCGTCAGATCATCGATCGGCAGGTCGTTCCAGATCGCCGTCAACTGCTCATCCGACATCTCGACCGCCGCCGCGATCTGCTCGAACCGGGCGACGCCGGCCAGGACGAAAAGAATCGCGGCGTTGTAGCCGTCGGCGTCGCGGAGGTTCAGCAGCAGCGCGATCCGCTGACGGGGCGGAAGATCTTGGATCTCGCGCCACAGGGCGCCGAGGTGCTGCCGCTTTTCGAGGTCACTGAGCGGATTCGAGCTCGTCTCCTGCTCCGCCACGTTCGATGGGATTCGGTCGGACACGTCCCAGATCTCGATGAAGATACGGAACAGATCGTCGAAGAGCACAGGCTCGCCGAAGTGGAGCAGCACGGCCTCGATCGCCGCGGCCGTGTCCTCGCGGCGCATCATCCGCGCGTTCGCCTGCTGCTTCGTCAGCACCGCGGGTGTGGCCGCGCGTCCTCGCCAGCTCCGCAGACCGGCGACCGCGCCGGCGGCGGTCTCCCATGTGGCGAAGCGTTGGTCGCCGTCGAGGACGTAGCGCAGGCGGTTCTTCAATCGCGTGCGTTGCGGGAAGCGCCGGCGCAGAACGTCGTGAACGGCGTTGTAGGTGAGGCGGGCAACGAAATCGCCGAAGTTGGCGATCGCTTCGGAGGCGGCGCCGGGAATGGTCTGCAGGCGTCGGACGAGGCGCAGGCTGACGTTGGCGGAAATGTCGTCGAGGTCTTCGGTGCGCAGCGCATCTTTCCGGCTTCGGGCCAGAATCCCGTCGACGATCGGCTTCGCTTCGTGCACGATCAGCATTTCGATGGCGTGTTGCCGATCCGGCTCGCCGGCGGCTTCGACGAGGGGCCGGAGAACGGGATCATTTGCGGCGATGATCCGGAGTGTTTCGTCGTCCAACGCGACGACTGTGACACAGGCGCACCGCGACTGTCCCGCATCCAGAACTGCAGACGGCTCAGCCGCCGCGATATTGGTACAGAATGCCGTGAAGGAGTCATCATTGGACGATCGCCGCCGCGCCGAACGCTTCCCCATCACCCTGCCGATCGAGCTCGGTCACACCCGCAGCGAGACGCACGACTTCAGCGGAGTGGGCGTCTACTTCTCATCCGATCAGCCGTTCGAGATCGACAGCGAGATCGAGTTCCTGCTGCGCGTCCCCGATGCGGTGAATGTGCGCTGCAAGGGGCATGTGGTGCGCGTGAATCCGATGGGCGGGAGGTACGGCGTGGCGGCGACGATCGAGGAGTTCACGCTCGATGAGTCGCCGGCCGGCAATCGCAACGATGCGCACATCGTGATTCAGGAGCTACGGCGCCATCACGCGCGGTGACTTCGTGGCGTGATCGAAATATGCGACGGCGTCGAATGCATCGAGCGGCACTTTCAGATAGCCGGTTTGAAAGCGCATCGAGCGCTCTTCGCTCAGCCACTTCGGTTGCCGCCGCGCACTGAGCAGGAGCAGGAACGAATGCGGCGCGACTTTCTCCAGCGTCCCGTCGACGCTTCCACTCTCCGCGGCCGTCGCGTTGTCCATCGACGGGCCGCCGTACGTCGTCGCGATCGCGCAGTACTGCCTGCCGAGGGCCGCGACGAAGCGCGAGCCCGAGCCCGGATAGCGGCCGGGAGGAAGCGGCGGTCCGGTGACGTCGACCTTCTGCACGTGCGCGTTGTGCGCCCAGTAGACGGCGCGCTCGCCTTTCGGCAGGCGGTTCAGGAACCAGAGCGTGTTCTCCGCCATCGCGCGATCGCGAGGCGCGGAGGGAGCGAACGCGCCGAGGCGAAGCATCTCCTCGTCCTGCTGCGCGACGAGCGCGATGCGGTGCGCCCATTCGTCCTTCGACAGACGGACGAGCTCCGCGACGTTCGCCGTGAGCGCCGTTTTCGCATCGGTGGGCAACGTCGCGTATTTATCCGACTGGCCCTTCCACCAGCCGGCGTGGATCTGTGTGGCGGCCGGCCGCACGGCATCGATCGCCGCCTTGATCTCCGCGTTGCCGCTCGTCAATTCCTGAAGCCGGTCGAGCGCAGGCACCATGCTGCCGGAGCGATTCGGAAGATCGGCGCCGTAGACGCCGACCGGATGATGCTTGCCTTCGCCGAGGTTCCACTCGCGCAGCCAGTCGATCGTGCGGCGGATCTCGACGAGTCTGCCGAAGCCGCCGGGCAGCGCGGCGTCGTAGTCGATGGTCGACGTTTTGCCGTGCACGTAATCGTCGGCCGTCATCGCTTCGGGCAATCCCGATTCGAGCACCAGCGCGGTGACGCGATGCCGCCGCACGAGGTCCTGCAGCAGCTGCAAGCGGAAGCTGAGGAACGGCTCGGTCTCGTGCACGCTCTCGCCGACGCCGATCAATCGCGCTTCGCGGAT
>Ga0193697_1000162_pt1 | contig 26138 bp, 23 predicted proteins | sample L3m2metaG_FD_145073 | JGI IMG/M metagenome (GOLD analysis project Ga0193697, IMG submission 145073) | Soil microbial communities from a riparian zone of the East river system, Colorado, United States - L3m2 | ecosystem: Environmental > Terrestrial > Soil > Riparian zone | place: USA: East River...
TTCTCATGGTTGCCCGGAACGGGAACAACGTAAGTGCCATTTTCCATGAGGCCCGCGACGGCTCCGCGCCAAAAGGCATACTGCTGATAAAACTTCACGAGGTCCGATCCCACAATTCCGGCGACGGTTGAAGTGTCAGCCGGGAGGATCGCATTGCCGTAACCCATAATCATATCGCCGTTGAAAAAGAGCAGGCTCGATTTCTGGTCTTCGACTGACCGCAGAATGCGCGAGAAAGCTTTGGTGTTCTGGAGCCAAATCGCGTCCTGTCCCGAGAGTGGGAGCGTAGAGGGATCGGGTGTCGCCGGGTCCTGGCGCGAATCGCCGACGGTCGAGAAAGAAAGAATCTCGGCATCCTGGTCGCCGCTTTGCTGGCTATCGGCCGATGCGAGTGGACAGACGAGGCTTACGGCGGCGAGCGCTGCCGCCATCAGTGTCGTGGAAGGAGGGAAGATATTGCAGGTTTTCATGTTCGTTTCCGAGTCGTTTAATTTTGAGTTGAGCCGCGGTGTCACGTGGATACCAGCGCCGCAACATCCGAGAGTCTTTCAACAAGGTGTCACGCGCGTATTACTTGCGTGTAACGATCGCAGGACGTTTAGATGAAAATCTCGTCATGTTGTATTAACAAGCACGAGGGCGTACGCGCTCGTGCGCCGTTACGCAGCGATTGGCGCGCGAGTATCGGAGCAGTCAAGAAATCGCAGGGAGATTATCTGGGCCTGCTTCAAATGGCGGTAAGATGAGCAGAGGCCGTAGAGAACCCCCGCCGGCGCGCCGCTGTGAAAATGGCTCATGGTCGTTCATGGCGCGGGCAGGGCAAGCACCGGACGGTCACGGGTGCGTGGCGTTTGTGTTACGATTTTTTGGTAACGGTTAAAAAGATTGATTTTGGGGCGAGTATTTCGCAGAATCGAGCCGAAGACCGGCGATTAAGGAATAGGAATCACGGAATCCGGTCTTATTAGTTGCGCCGTCGGGCGGCGGAAACGTTTCTTCAGCGGAGTTCCCCAACTCCCACCTCCTTGGCGTTTTGCCGCCCGACTCTTTCCAAATTTGAAAGATTTCCTAACGGGATAAAAGCCCGGAGAGCAAGCGCTCACCGGCTGAAGGAGAAGTCCCTGCTCGATTGGAACCGCTGTGATGAGCTCGCGCTACGAATTGTGAGGAGGCCAAAAGCTGACGAGGCGATCGGCGGAAGCAAGAAATTGAATTATCAAGCGATGTTCCCGGCGCGCGAGATATGTGCCAAACCGCCGAAATCCGTCACCGGTTTTCTGGTTATGCTTTTTGAGGAAAGCCTGAAGGATGGCGGTGTCCTGGATTTCACCCATGGTTTCCTGCCAAATGTTCATGTGACGCAGGTCGCGCCGGGAGAGTCCCGGGATGAACGGTTCCAAAATCTCAATGAGGTAGCGCAGTTTTTTGAAGACGATCCGCAAGCGGTGAATGCGCGCGGGTGATCCGTTGCGGGCGTGTTCGAGCAAGCGGATGGTCCGGGCGTGCGCGCCATCAACGCTGGCCATCAAAGTTCCCTGGCAGCGCCTGACGCTTTTGGCGTCGTCGAGGATGCGGCGAACATCGTGACGGGACAAGCGGACGAGCTTTTTCAACCGAGTTTCTTTGATCATGCGGATGTGCCTCTCCCACTCTTTGAGCAAGCGCTTTTCCTTTTTCTGCAGGGCCTTGCGCAACGGCTTGAGTTCGGGAAAGAGGGGCAACTCCTCCTCGATTAAATAGGCGCAGACGTGGGTGTCACGGAGGCGCGATGACTGACGAAAGATCTGTTTCACGCAGGAAGTCAACCCGTGCAGATGATGTCCCGGCGCGATGACCTCGACGACCGTTGCGGCGGCCAAAAGTCTGCGCGTCTCGACGCGCAATTCGTGGAGACGTTTTTCAGTGCAGCGTTCGCGGCATCGCTCCAAGCGTTTCGTGAAGCTGCGCCAGCAGCGCATCAGGCGCTCATCCAGAAATGACGCCAAATCCTGGCCGCCGCTATGAACGCTGGTCGTTGATTCAAGCAGCATGCGAGTTCATCCCACCCTAAACTCGCCGGGCAACCCTCACAAGGCCCCGGCTGCGGGAGCATTCACCACGAGCGGCAGAGGGGCGGATGCAACGGGATAGAGCGGACGCCCGGAGGCACGCTGCGCGGGCGCAGGGACCGGCTTTCGCGCCGGATTCGGCGGAGCGGTAGTAACCCGTTTTTTGGAGCGACTCGATGCCTTTGCCTTCGCGGTTTTGGCGGGCTGCGTTGCGGACTTTTGCGCTTTGGCGAGCCGACTTTCGGCCTTCCCAAATGCGCGTTTGGCTTCGGCGAATCCATCCCTGGCTGCGCGCGCGGTCTTTTTGGCAAGCTTCTGATGTTTGCGAGCGGCGCGCGCTTCAAGTTTCGCTTCCTTTGCCTTTTTGCGGGTTGAAGCGACGAGTAATTTGGCTTTGCGATACGTGGCCACGGCCTCGGCGAGGCGATCGGGGGAAGATTGCTTTTTCATAGAACAGGCGTGTTGAATATCAGTTAACTGCTGCAAATGAGAATCTAGAGCGCAGACATTCTCCGAAAATCCTGAGTCCCACGACAAGCATGCTCCTGTTACAATCAAGTTTCAGAATTGTTACAGGCAACACCACGCGAGACCGCGACGGTGATGGCTGTTATGGATGGGCCCCTTCGGGAGCGGCGGCTTCGGCATCGGTTTGGGCGTCGCGGGCGCGCAGGGCCTTTTCGACGCAGTGGGCCAGGTCTTCGCGGCTGAAGGGCTTGGTCAGAAAATGGTTTGCACCCGACGCGAGCGCATTCGTGCGGGGAATTTCGCCGGCCATCGCCGTGACAAGAACGATCTGGATGTGCGCGGTCGAAGGTTGGCGGCGGAGAATTTCGCAAACGGAAAGGCCATCGATGTCGGGCAAACCCAGGTCAAGCAGGATGATATCGGGCAGGTGACGGCGGGCCTGGTGAAGTCCCGGCATGCCAGCCTGAGCGCTGATGATTTCAAAGCCGGTGTCCTTGAGGTAGTAGGCGGTAAGATTGATGAAGTCCGCTTCGTCGTCGATCACGAGAATTTTCGCTGGCATAGTCCAGAGTTAACAATCGTTTGCGCCGCCACTCAACGACGGTCCGGTAAAAGCGGGGTGACAAAGAAGTGCCATTATGGGTGACACGGTCAAGGGCGGCTCGGTCCATCCAAGAGCATCGATTCTATAGGAACCCTTCCGCCGCGCTGATACTGGTTTCCCGCTCATCTCCGCCAAGCCGCGGAGCGTAGACTTAGACTTCCCTGTGAAAGCAAAGCGCAGCGATAAACGCGGCCGCCGCGCCAAAGGCAGCCACAGTCCGCACGTGGTTCCAGGCCGTCCACGTGTTGACGTAGTCAGCCCATAACTTTGCGCCTTCGGCGCTTGTTGGATCGACGGCCGCGAGCGCGTTGTTCCGCGGCACATTAAATATGATCGTCACCAGAATCGTGCCGACCAGATAGAGGAGACTGGCGGCGAGCAAATAAAAGGCGCCCAGCTTCTGCCACCTTATCAATGAGCAGACAACCAGGCCGAGACAACCGGCTGCCGTTCCGAAAAACACCGCGAAGAAGAAAGGATTGAGCACTACGACGTTGATCGACTGCATTGCGGCAATACCCTGCGCGGGCGCGAGGCGCGCGAGTGCTTTCATCACAAATGCCGAAAAGGCGAAGAAGACTCCGGCTATCACACCGGAGCCAAGAGCCGAAGCAAACGTTAGAGCGAAGATCAACCGATCCATTATTTTCAGACCCGCTGCGGAGCATGACACAACGCCGAGCGATGAAAATGCTTATGTCAGATGAAACAGGGCTCCTCCGAAAAGTTTCTGTTTCGTCGCGAAAACGACGCCTTGACGTAACACGGGAGTGGAAAATGCCATGTTTGGTGAAGCACCTCGGTCACCTTTTTCTTGACGAGACCGTCCTCCAGCCTGCGGCGGAATGGCGCAGTGATGCTCGCGGATGGATCTTCCTGCGTGTGACGGCCGGCGAAGCGTGCTGGATCAATGACTCAAAGCCGTTCCTGCTTGCTCCCGGAGATGTCCTGGTGGCTTCACCAAAGTGCCAGGGCGTCTTACGCGCGAGCCGGCTGGTCAGCGTCGTTGTCGCGTACTTCTGGTTTTGTCCGGAGATGCTCGGGGGGTTTTTGACACTGGGCGAGCGGTTGGATGCCGAGCGAGCGGCGCAGGTGGCAAAGACGCGGGTCTTCCGGGCAGGGGACAAACTTGCCAGGACATTCGATGAGATTTGCGGGTTGAAAGCGAAGCAGAACCAACTTGCAGTCCGTTCGCGGTTGTTGCAAATGGCGGCAGGGGTTCTGGTGCGATCGGGACCGAAGGCCGCCAGTAATAATGGGGCGTTTCTACCGGCCAGCAAGCGAGTGGAGTTGCTGTTGCGGCAATTGCCCGAAGCCGAGCTGTTGAATCACTCGGTGGAGGACCTGGCCGCGCACTGCGGCTGCAGCGTGCGCCACCTGGGGAAATTGTTCCGGAGCTTTTTTGGCATTTCGCTGCGAGGGAAGCAGCAGGAATTGAGACTGCTCAAAGCGCGACAACTGCTGTCTGAGACCGACACGCGCATTATTGATGTGGCATCCGGAATTGGGTTTCGGGAGCAGGCGGTATTCAGCGCGGCCTTCAAAAGGCGATTCGGCGTGACGCCAAGCAAGTGGCGCCAGGTAATGAAACAAAACGGAAACTCAGTGGATGGTTTGCATGCCGAAGATGCCAGCGTCACGAGAATTTCACACGACACAAAAGAACGTAACGATACCGCGCCGCTTTGAGATTCGACGAAAACATTTTTCAACCTTCACCTTTGTCACAGTTTCTTCATCGCAACGTCTTCGATGCGTAACGTGGGTTGGCTAGAAAGTGCGGCGAATAACTCAGTTTTATTATTTATGAAGAAACCAACCCTGTACTCCGTTCTTGTGGCCGTCACGCTTTCTTTGGGCGTGAACGGGAACGCGCAACTCGTCAATCTCGGGCTGGTCGGCGTGGGCCGATCCCCGGCCGACTCCTCGGACACGCTCGGACCGAACGTGGATACACTCGGTGGCATCTTTTCGGGATTGCGTATCGATCCATCGGCGTTGAGCAAAAGCGGCGATACGTTCAGTGGCCCGATCTTTGGCTTACCCGACCGCGGCTTCGGCGATGGCCTGACGGATTATCATCCGCGACTCCAGCGTTTCGACTTTTCGGTCACGCCATATTACGGGCCATATCCGGCGCCGTCGCAAAATCAGCTCACGTTCGTGAACACGGCGACACTGGTCCTGAGTCAAAATGGAGCGACCTTCACCGGTTACAACCCGGATGATACGAACGTAACGACGCATCCCCAGTCGCCGGCGGACAGCCCCGGCGCGGGCAAGTGGAGCCTCGACGCCGAGGGAATCGCGCGCACACCGAATGGCTGGTACGTCAGCGATGAGTACGGTCCGTTCATTTACCACTTCAGTGACAATGGCGTTCTGCTGGACGTGCTCGTGCCGCCGATGGCGTTGATTCCGAAGAGCGGCCCGGCGTATCCACGCGAAAATAATTTCGGCGTGATCATTCCGCAGGTGCCGACGAATGACTCCGGTAGATATGTGAACCGCGGGCTTGAAGGACTCTCTGCCACGCCCGACGGAAAGAAGCTTGTGACTATCTTGCAATCGCCGTGCATCCAGGATGGTGAAAATCGCAATCCAAGCCGCAACACGCGCATCCTCATCTTCGATGTCGACCGAACGTCACCCACCTACAACGAGCCAATCGCGGAGTACATTTATGTATGCACACTGAATGCTGCCGAGGCGCGCAACCGTCACACACCTATCAGTGAAATCCTTGCGCTGAGTGACACTCGATTCCTCGTGCTGGAACGCGACAGCCGCGGTCGCGGCGGCGATCCCGGCCCCATTCTATATAAGAAGGTAGTCCTGGCCGATGTGAGCGCTGCTTCCAACATAATCAACACTGGCTACGACCTCGAGAAGGGCGCGCCGGGACAACTGTCGCTGCCGCGCGCGACTCTGCCAACGAACATCGTGGCGGCAGCGCGCAAAGACCTGGTCGATATCGCTGACGCAAAGCAATTGGCGAAATTCGGCCTCAACGTGAAAACGAATTGGGACAACAACACGATCTGCGAAAAATGGGAAGGGCTTGGCGTGATTCCGTTGAATGATCCGGCGGCGCCGAACGATTATCTGCTCATTGTCGGCAACGACAACGACTTCAAAGCGCCGTTGGTCTATCACAATGGCCAGGTCGTCGGCACGAACGAGGTTACGATTGATAATTTGCTGCTTGCCTTCCGGGTGGGCGAAGACCATATCCCGCCTCAAATTGTCTGCCCCGGTCCAACTACGCTTGCGGCGAACAGCAACTGCATGGCCGCGGTGGATCTTCGCTCGCGAGTTACGGGGACCGACAACAGCGCCGAGCCGGTCACCATCCTTCAAACTCCGGCTCCGGGTACGCTCCTGCCGCTGGGCACTCACACTATCACGTTTGTCGGTCAGGACGCCGTGGGTAATCGCAGCGAGCCATGCACGGCGATGGTGAGCGTGACCGATCAGACGCCGCCGACGATTGTCAATGTGACGCCAAATCCGAAGGAGATTTCTGGAGCTCCGTACGTTCGTGTGCCGGTGACCTTATCGGTCGGGGCGTTGGATAATTGCGATTCGAGTCCGCAATCGCACATTATCCGAGTTACGAGCAATCGGCCCCTGGGCAACTCCGAGGATGAGGACGACCAGGGTGAAGACCACGGCCGCGCGTCGTCGGATTGGCAAATCACTGGACCTCTCACAGTCACGCTTCGCCCCATCCGATCTGAGCCACAACGCGTTTACTTCATTACGGTGGAGACGACCGATGATGCCGGGAACACGTCGACGGCTGTAACAACAGTAACCGTGAAGAGCAAGCAGTCAATCCCGCCCGGTTTCCTTACAAGTGTCAAACCGTACGCGCTGCCGGTCGGCTCCGACTACACGATCATTCCGTTGATCAGCACCGGGGATCGTGTTCCACGCACCGGCCAGCCCGGACTGGAATATCAGATGGTCGGAATTCCGGATGGCCTTGGCGCGCATCGCAATGCCGATGGAACGATCAGCGTTTATATGAATCACGAGATGCTCAATCTCGCGCGCAGCGAGCCTCGTTTCAGTGCACCCTTGGATCGCGGTGCCCTGGTATCGAAATTAATTCTCGCTGCGGACGGCTCGGTACTGTCTGGCGATCGCGCATATCAAAATGTGTTTGTCGACAATGCTCTCGTTGGGCTTGCGCCGACGATTTCCAATTCGACTCCGGCATTTTCGCGCTTTTGCTCCGGCAACCTTGTTTGGCAGGAAGCGGGTTTCGATCGGCCGGTATATTTCTGCGGGGAGGAAACGGCGGGCACGAACACGTTTGACGGGCAGGGTGGCAGTCTCGCCGCGATCTTCGACAACGAACTTCACGTTCTCGCGAAAGCGCCGCACATCAACTGGGAGAACGCTGTTGTGCGGCCTCAATCTGGTCCGCTCACAGTCATGATGTGCCTCGAGGACGGCCCGGAAGGACCCGATTCACAACTGCTGATGTACGTGGGCGTGAAAGACCGACGCGCGGGCGCCTCAGCGCTGCGCCGCAATGGTCTTGATAATGGCCAACTCTTCGTCTTCGTCGCCGAAAGCCAGACGCGCAGCAATGAAGTCGTGTTTCAGACGGGCAATCTTCGGGGACATTGGGAACTGATTCCAGATGCGGCCAGTTTGAACGACGTGGAATTGGACGAAGCAGAAAAGGCTGCAGGCGCCTTCGGCTTCATCCGCATTGAGGACGGCGCGTTCAGTCCACAGAATCCGAATGAATTCCACTTTGTTACGACAGGCGGCGCACCGGGGAATTTACTCGGACGCTTGTATCGCCTGAGTCTTAACCGCGACAACATTCTGGGGACGGCGACGCTGACCGTTGTCTATAACGCTGATCAGGTGATCGCTGCTGGAGGCGACATTGCCGTGAGCCCCGACAATGTTGGAACGAGCGAGAGCTTCGTGATGGTGTGCGAAGATGGGACTGCGCCGAGCCGGGCAGTAATGGGCAGCAAGGGGCGGCAGGGAAATATCTGGCGCTTCGATTTGCGCAATAATTATAGCGCGCAAAATGTGGCGACCCTGGCTCGTTCGGGCCGCGACGGAACACCCACCGGGCCGGGAGTCTGGGAAACCAGTGGGATCATTCCGATGACCTCGCTAATCGGGCAGGACATCTGGCTGTTCGATGTCCAGGCGCATCCGCCGTCGGCAGCGCCGGGCCGCAACACCGTCGAAGACGGCCAGTTGCTGATGATGATCCGCAACCGCTAAGCCGCTTCCTAGATTCATCCGCACAGCGATAATCGTCGCTGTGCGGATTTTGTTTTGCCGAGAGGTTACGCGACCGTCACGCAGGGGCAGCGATATAAACTGGCCTCGACCGACGCTCCATAAGCCGTTCTCTACGACTCTGACTTTACGTACGGTCTTGACCCTATTTGCAACCCTGGCCGCAAGGTGCATGGGTACATTCGGAGGTTGTTTCAATCCACACGCGGATGAATGGATATGATCACAAGGCGGCAAAAAGGATCAGGAAAGAGCAAACGACCGCGGAAGCGCTATTGGTCTGCTGATGTGACGCAGCACAGCAATGCGCTTGATCTCGAGTCAAAAGTTTTCAGCTCTGCTAATCCGCGTCGAATCGCTGTGTCGTTGAAGCGATCCGCCGAAGCCAGCCGGAGACGCAAGGGCTCATCCTATCAATCCGCCATGTCGATGCTGAATTTCTACATCAACCGCGCGGGGTCCACCCTCTCCGCCAAACAAAAAGGAGTTCTGGAGCGGACCAAACCCGAACTCCGCAAAGCTTTTGGACGCAACACAGCCAAACAATCAACCATCAACAAAAAGAAATCATGACCACACAGACACAAGAAAAACCTCGTGACGCAAAAAAGAGCCAGACTCCTGCCAGCGTCGTCTGGTTTGAAATCCCCGCGGACAACGTCGAACGCGCGAAGAAATTCTACGGCGCACTGTTCGGTTGGAAGATCGAAAAGCTTCCGGAGGCTGTAGTGGATGACTATTGGCACATCGACACCGGCGGCGCAGAAAACTCACCCGACGGCGCACTGATGAGGCGGATGCACCCGCAGCAACCCATCACTAACTATGTCCTGGTTCCGTCGGTAGACGAAGCAGCGGCAAAGGTCGAGAAACTCGGGGGCAAAATCATGAAGCCCAAAACGGAAGTTCCCGGCATGGGCCGGTTTGTCATTTGCCGGGACACTGAAAATAACGAATTCGCTCTTTGGGAAACGGACATGGATTCGCAATAGCGCGAGGGTATTGTCATTCTTCAGCACGATCCTGGCTGTACTCTTCGCTTGACCTTGCACTGCGGTGCAGGGTTTATCCATAAGCCTGGATGTATGGTCGACCCAAGATCAACGGCCTCGGCATCGGCAAGGTCGCAAGTCTTGCTGGCGTCTCGCTGACGACAGTCCGGTTCTACGAACGGGCGAACATCGTTCGGCCCGTGGGACGCTCCGCGGCCAATTACCGCGTTTATTCTCCGGATGCAGTGGCGCGCATCCGGTTTACGCGTCGCGCCCAGCAGCTTGGGTTCACACTGCGCGAGGTGATGGAGTTGCTCGCTCTGCGATCGAACGGCGGAAGCAATTGCAAAAGCGTTCGGGCCAATGCCAGGGCGAAGATCGATGACATCAAGGCTCGCATTCTGTCGCTGAAGCGCATCCAGGCGAAGACGCCGTTGTCCGAGACGAAGGCCGCCACGCTGCGAGATTCGATAGCAGGCACGCTCAAGGAACGATTCACCGGTTCGGAAGAACGAGCTTCGCGCACCCAGGAACAGGAACGCGACGATTTCCTGGAGAAAGCTGCCGGTTATTTGAACGAAACCGAACTGCGCTCATTGCGCGACGCGATGAACTCCGGTTTACGCCCGCTCCCAGGTGAGAGTTGAATGAGTGAAGCGCGGAGCGTTCAAAAAGCAAATTCCTCTCAGTGATACAGGCGAGAATGACCAAAACCGCTTCTAAGATCCGTTTCAGAGCGAAACTCTTCCGGCCGGTGGCGACCGCGAAGGCCGGCTCCTGGATCTTTCTTACCCTGCCAAAGGACGCCAGTGCGAAGCTCCCCTCGCGGGGCATGGCGACGGTCGAAGGGACCATCAATGGCTTTCCCTTTCGAGCCACGCTCGAGCCAGACGGCCAAAGAAGCCACTGGCTCAGAGTGAACCGGAAGATGCGCGAAGCTGCGGGCGCAGAAGCAGGGGATGTCGTCACACTGGAGATCGCGCCGTTGGGAGAGGAACCGGAACCGAGGGTGCCGGCAGATCTGCGGAAGGCTCTCGCGGCCGCCCCGAAAGCGCGGGCGTTGTGGTCGGACATTACGCCCATCGCGCGCAGAGATTGGATCCACTGGATCACCTCCGCCAAGCGGCCAGAGACTCGCGCGCGTCGGGTCGATAATGCCTGCGCGATGCTTACTGCCGGAAAGCGACGCGTTTGCTGCTTCGATCGGTCTGGGTTCTACAGTAAAAGCTTCAGCTCTCCTAAAGCGGCGCCTTAGATGAATATCAGTTTGTCGTGGGATCGCGTAAAAAATGTCCTCAACTAACGTAGCGTTGCCGTAGCCTGCAAAGCCTCGCGAAGGCAAACACCAGTGAACCCGCGCCGGTTGCTTTCATTCGGTTGAAGACTGAAAGGTTTCGGCCCTCGTGAATCACCGTCACTGAATCGTTACATTCCCGCCGCATATCTGTAATCTGGTGGCTCCAACCTTATCTCGTGACGGCATTCTCTCTGCGTTTAACGCTTGTAGTGTTGTTGTGTGCTGTTTCGGCCAGGTCAGCCGATAATTCCCCGGGGACGCCGCGCCCTACCTCGTTGAATGACACACGTTCAACCCTGGAAAAGTGGGTCGAGACCCGGCAGTTGATTTCCAAGACGCGGAGCGACTGGCAATCGGACAAGGAGATGCTGGAACAGAGCATCCAGCTTTTCGAGCGCGAGCTGAAGGGCGTCGAGGAGCAGATGACGAAGCTGAGCACCAACAGTTCTCAGGCGGACAAGGAGCGGACGCAGGCAGACGCGCAACTTAAAGCAGCGACGGAGAGTCTCGATCAGGCGAAGCAATTCGCCATGGGTTTTGAAGGTCAAATCAACAAGCTGGCTCCGCAGCTTCCGAAACCGCTCCAGGAGATTCTTAAGCCGTTGCTGGCCCGGCTGCCGAATGACGCAGCGAACACAAAGATGCTGGCTACAGAGCGGGCGCAGGCGATCGTCGGTATCCTCAACGAGTTGGACAAGTTCAACAACGCGGTGACGATTTTCAGCGAGAAACGGAAGAACGACAAGGGAGAGGAGGTCGCGGTCGAGACAGTTTACGTGGGTTTAGGGGCGGCTTATTTCGTCAGTGACGCGGGCGATTTTGCGGGCACCGGGACGCCGGGGGCAACCGGCTGGGATTGGACGGTGAAACCTGAATTGGCGTCGGCCGTGAAGGAAGTGTTGCGCACTTATCGCAACGAACGGCCTCCGAGATTCATCTCTCTGCCAGCAACCATCAAATGAGAACTTTTTCTTGTTATAAAATGTTCCGAGTACAGCGACAGGAAGATTTGAATTCCAAAGCGGCACGGGAGTGCCGCACTCCACGACACTGTCGCGCATTTGTGATTACTGCTGCTTTTGTTGCGCTGGCGTGGGTTGCGCGAGGGCAGGATTTGGAGAGTCTCGCGTCGGGAGCGTCGAGCGATCTGCAAAAATCGTTGAGCGACCTCGCTGCGGTGAGACAACAGATTGAGACCGAGCGCCTGCCTCTAGCGAAGCGCCTGACCGAACTGGAACAGAAACTCGCGGAGCGCAAGGCGGAGTATGCGAAAGCGCAGCGCTTTGCCGAGAACCAGCTTGTCGAACTCAATGCGCTCAAGACCGAAGCGAAGCAACGCAGCGAAGAGGTCAAATATGTCGACTCGCTGTTGAGCGAGTACGCGCGCGCCTTTCGATCACGGCTGAACTTTATTGAAGAGCCGCAGCATAGGGCGATGTTCGAGGCGGTGGAAAAAGCGGCCGTGGCGCCCGACCTGTCGCCTGCGCAAAGATTTTCCCAACGGTCTGTCCTCCTTGCTACCGCTCTGAAGCGCGCTGAAGAAAGTCTCGGTGGAATGCTGCTCGACGGCAAGGCGCTGGACAAGCAAGGGCGGGTGCAGCAGGGAAAGGTGGCGATGTTCGGTCCGGTCGCGATGTTCGCGAGTTCATCAGGACAAAGTGCGGGCCTTTTGCAACAGGAGTTGAACAAACCCGAGCCGACCGTATTTGCAATCGATCCCAAAGTGGATGAAGGCTGCCGCACTTTAGTAACGACCGGCAGCGGTCAACTTGCCCTCGACGCGACTTTGGGCAATGCGTTCAAAGTTGCCGCTCTGAAGGAAAGCTTGTACGACCGCCTCGCGGCGGGCGGGTTGATCATGATTCCGTTGCTCGGCCTGGGCGCCGGGGCGCTGCTCGTTGCCCTGGTGAAGTGGTTCCAGTTGGCGCGGATCCGTCTGGCGAGCGAAGCCGATCTGCAACGGGTCCTGCGCCATCTCGAAAATCGACATCCGGACAAAGCCCTCGAACACGCGCGCAGTATTTCGGGTCCCGCCGGCAATCTGCTCGCGACCGCGGTCGAACACTCCGATGAGAAGAAAGAATACATCGAGGAAGTGCTTTACGAAAAGATGCTCGGCGCGCGCATGAAGCTGGAGCGCGGCCTGGCATTTCTGGCCCTTTCAGCCACGACCGGCCCGCTGCTCGGGCTTCTCGGCACGGTGATGGGCATGATCGCAACTTTCAAGTTGATTTCCAGCTTCGGCAGCGGCGACCCGAAGCAGCTCGCCGCCGGAATTTCCGAAGCGCTCATCTGCACGGCCACGGGCATGGCGGTCGCGATTCCGTCACTATTGTTTCATGCCTTTCTCAGCCGGAAAGCCAAAGGGATCATCGGCAGCATGGAGCAGACTGCGGTCGGCTTTATCAACGGTCTGCCGGAGGAAACGACCGAGTTCTCCGTCCATAACCGAATGCAACAAGGAACCATATGAACACGCATGATGCACTACAGCAGCTGTTACACACCTGGAGCAATGGAGGCTGGGTCATGGCGGCCCTTGCCCTGCTGGCGTTGATCACTTATGCGACTGCGGCTCGCCTCCTGATGTTTCTTTATCACCGGGGGTTGACCCGAATGTCCGATGCGGACTTGCGCCGCTACGTTGCAGATCCGGCCAATGCGCCGAAGCAAATTCGCGAGCTGATCCGCTACACGCAGGACGAAGTCCATTCACTGAAAGACATTGAAGGACGTTTCCGCGAAGTGGAAGCCGCGAAGGTACCTGAAGTGGACCGTCGTCTGGCTTTTGTCAACGTCATGGTTATCTCGGCGCCCCTCTTTGGTCTGCTCGGAACCGTCCTTGGAATGCTGCTCACGTTCAGAGCCATCGGCATTGGCGGAAGTTCGACCTCCGATATCATTGCTAAAGGCATCAGCGAAGCGCTCGTCGCGACGCAAAGCGGGATGATGGTGGCGATTCCGGGCATGCTACTGGCCTATGTCGCGAAGAGGTGGCGCAACGAATATGTTGCATTTCTGGCGCGGCTCGAAGGGATTGCACTGCGCTATTTCCGCCCGCAATTCCATGGCATGACACGCCACATCACCCGAAGCGAAGCTGGCCTGCCGCCCACGAACGGCGCGGCATCTCAACCAGTAACGCGGCCTGCACTTGCTGAACCTGTGCCGGCATGAGATTTCGACGCACCCTTTCCGAGCGCGAGGAACCGATCGAGCTGAATCTCATTCCGCTCATCGACGTGATCATGTTTCTGCTCATCTTCTTCATCTCGACGACCAGTTTCATCGAGGAACCCGGCGTTGAAACGGATAAGCCCAAAGCCGTGACGGCGCACCAGTTGGAGAAGAACAGCATTATTTTTGCGGTGACGCCGGATGGGAAAATTGCTTACGCCGGGAAGGAGATTGGTCTTGGCGGAGTGAGGCCGATGGTGAAGCGGCTCTGCGCGAAGGAGCCGTTGCCGGTGGTGATCGAAGCCGACGATCAATCGATGTCCGGCCTGATGATTCGCATCATCGATGAAGCCAAACTTGGTGGCGCCAAGGACGTAAACCTCGCGACAGGAAAGAGCTAATGAAATTGCGCCGCAGTCTTTCTGAGCCGGAGGACCCGATCGAGCTGAACCTGATCCCGCTTATCGACGTGATCATGTTCCTGCTCATCTTCTTCATTTCAACGACCAGCTTCATGGACCAGCCCGGTATAGCGGTGGACAAGCCGCAGTCGGGTGGCGCAAGCCAGGGGGAAAATAAAAGCATCATCTTTGCCGTGACCAGCGACGGCAGGATCAACCACAACGGCAAGGAGATCAGCCTCGACGGAGTTGGGGCAACGGTCAAACGCCTCTGCGCCGAGGAGCGTTTGCCGGTGATTATAGAAGTCAACCAGAAGGCCCGCTCCGGCGTAGTGATCCGCGTGATCGACAAAGCCAAGCAGGGTGGCGCCAAAGACGTGAGCCTTGCAAATGACAAGACGTAGCTTTTTATCACCGCCAGATGCGCAAGGTTTATCAAAATAAAAGGGATTTGCTGGGGCTGCCGATCGCCGTAACCATCGGAGTGGGGATGGCGGCAACGATTTTTTGCATCATTCCCTTTTCCCACATGGTCAACAAACCCAGCCGCGTCCTCGAACTCCGCAAAAGCAGCGCGGTTGATTTGCCGCCGCCGGTCGAAGACAAGGCGCCACCGCCGCCTCCCGAACCCGACAAACCGCCGGAGGCGCCGCCGGAGCCCAAACTCGCGGATGCGCAGCAGCAGATTCCGTTGAGCGCGGACTTGGAAGTAGCCATGGGATCGGGTGGCGCGCTGGCTGGCTTCGGAGAAATCCGCGCGCTGACAGCGGCACAGACGATTCAGGATGAGACGTTCGACGCGTCGGAACTGGAGAAGAAACCCGAAGCAGTCTCGCAGGTCGCGCCAGCGTATCCGGCTGAGTTGCGCAAGGCGAAGATTGACGGGGTGGTGACCGTTCTGTTCGTCGTGAGCGAGGAAGGACGTGTTGAAGACGCGCGGATTGAGAACGCCTCGCGTCCGGAGTTTGAGAAGCCCGCGCTCGACGCTATTCGCAAATGGCGCTTTCGCCCGGGGGTCAAAGACGGCCAACCGGTGCGCACTTATAGCCGTATCCCGATGCGTTTTCGCGTCGCATCCGGTTAGCAAGTGGGAATTTTACATGCGAACCAACAACCCTATGACGCACCCTATCCTTAAGTCAGCGCTGTTGTTCCTGTTGCTGGGCACGGCGGCGGCCGTAGCTCGCGATTCGAAAGCGCCGGCGACAAATTCGGCGCCCACGACGTTTGCGCCGCTGCCTCAAAATCACGCGCTGGCTTCGATCTGGAATGACCCCGACTTCACTCGCCGATTGATCGGCAGTTATGGCTTTGCGTCCGACGCCGAGCCGCGCATGACGCCCGAGGAGCAGGTGTTTTATCGGGAAAAGGTGGTGCCGGTTTTGGCGAACGATCCGAAGAAGGCGATTCCGGCGCTGCAGGGAGCGATCAAGCCGGGCGCAAGCGCCGTGTTTGATTTTACGCTGGGGAATATCTATTTCCAAAACGAAGACCTGACCAATGCGGTGAAATATTTTGAAGCGGCACTCGCCAAATTTCCCGATTACAAGCGCGCACAGAAGAACCTGGCGTTTGCGCTGGTTCGCGATGGTAAGTACGACGCGGCCATCAAACCATTGACGCGTACGATTTCGCTGGGCGGCGCGGATGGCAAGGTCTTCGGCTTGCTTGGTTTTGCTTACATGAACCAGAACCGTTACGCCTCCGCGGAGGCAGCGTATCGAGAGGCACTCGCGTTCGAGCCGGACAACGTGGATTTCAAACTTGGCGCGGTGAAATGTGCGATCGGGACGTCGAATTATGATCATGCTCTCGCGCTGCTCGACGAACTCCTCAAGCTGTATCCGGAACGGGACAATCTTTGGACGTTACAAGCGAATATTTATATCCAAAAGGAGCAGCCGGCCAAAGCGGCGATCAGCCTCGAGATGTTGCGCCGTCTCGGGAAGGCAACATCGCAAAATTTATATTTGCTCGGGGACCTTTATATGTCGCAGGAGGCACGCGACCTCGCTCTGACTTCGTACCTCGAAGCGATAGAGAAGGACGCCGGCCAGAATATTTCGAAGGCGCTGCGTCCGGTGCAAATTCTCGTGAGTCGCGGCGCGTGGGACGAAGCGCGTCAATTATTTGCGAAAATTCGCGGGGCAGGCGCGGCGCTGAGCAGGGACGACGAGTTGAAGCTTCTGAAGTTCGAGTCGAAGGTTGCGCTGGCGACCGGCGGGGGCACTGAGGCGATTAAAGTTTTGGAGCAGATCATCGAACGCAATCCGCTGGACGGCGAAGCGCTGCTGCTCGCGGGGGATTACTACGCGAAGAACGGCGAGCGCGAGAAGGCCGAGTTTCGTTATGACACAGCGGGCAAGCTCGCGGGGTTCGAAGCGGACGCGTTTGTGAAACACGCTCAGTTGTTGGTCCAGTCGCAAAAATATGCGCAGGCGACCGAACTTCTTCGCAAGGCGCAGAAAGTCAAACCGCGGGACAACGTCGAGCGTTATTTGGAAAAGGTGGAACAACTCGCACGGGCCGGACGGTCGTGAGAGGCGCATCGTGACACGCGTGTAATCGCTGCTCATGAGAGGCCAACCCGCAACCCAAGGCTCGCGGTATGGCCTCGGGTGGCTTCGAACCTGGCTGTTTGTCGCAATATTTCTCGCGAGCAAGGCGCTGATTCATGCGCAGGACAGCGGCAGCGTCTCCGGTATTGTCGTGAATACCTGGAATGGGTCTCCGCTGCTCGGAGTGGTTGTCACCGTTCGTGGAACAACCCTTGCCGCTCAGACTGATGAGCATGGCCGGTATCAATTGAAAGGCGTTCCGCCGGGCGACCAGGTGTTGCGGTTTTCCAAATCCGGATTCGCTGCCGCGGTCGTTACCGATGTGCGGGTGCTCGCCGGACAGAGCACGACCGTAAATGGCAATCTTCGGCCCGAGTTCTACGAGATGGAGGAATATGAAGTGACGGCGGAGGAATTCGGCAGTCAAACCGAGAAAATTATCTTCGAGCGGCAACAGGCGGGCTCATTGGTGGATGCCGTCGGGTCTGAACAATTTTCGAGACTGGGCGCTGGCGATGCGGGACAAATTGTTTCGCGTGTGACAGGTGTTTCCGTTGTAGGCGGAAAATACGTGGTCGTGCGCGGCTTGTCCGACCGTTACACGCGCACCTTGCTCAACGGCGTGGAGGTGCCGAGCGCCGATCCCTACAAGCTTTCGCCCCAACTGGATTTGTTTCCGTCCGCGATGATTGACAGCGTCTCGGTCAGCAAAACTTTTGCTCCCGACCAGCCGGGGGGCACGGGCGGCGGCATGATCGACATCGTTACGAAATCCTTCCCTGAAAAACCGTTTGCGAAAGTCTCATTTGGTACGAGTTACAACCCTAATTCGAACCTGAAGAATGATTTCCTCGCTGACCCCGGAAGTCGCATGCAGATGCTGGCGTTTCCTTCGCAGCCGGCGATGATCGGTTCGGATCTGTTCGGATTGACAGAAGCGCCTAACCGCCCCGGGCCGTCCAGTTCGGGTGAGACGATCAACCGTGCCAACACGCGGCGACAGCAGGCCAACGAAGTAGCCGGGCTGCTGCAAGAGCTGGGCACGGCCAATTTCGCCGGCGCGGAGCGAGGTTCACCGTTGAATTCCAGTTTCGTGGCTTCAGCGGGCGACACCACGCCGCTGTTCGGACACAACCTGGGTGTGTTTGGCGGGTTGAACTACAGGCGTGAATTCAAGGCGCTTGATGAGGCGATCGTTAATCGTTATAGCCCTGAGGGGAGGCCCACCCGGCTGGGTATGGAGCAGCGTGGGAATATTGACACCGATTACGGCGCCAACGCCAACCTCGGTTACCAATTATGGGAAGGCTCGGAAGTGGGTTTCAATTTCATGCTTGCTCACAGCACGGACGAAGAGGCGCGACGCGAGACCTCCAGTTTCGTGGAAGGCCGGGAGGACTCGCTGGAGCGATGGCAGCTTCACTACACGGATCGGCAGATTTTGAACTATCAGTTGAATGGACATCATGTATTTCCTTTCCTGCTGGATTCAAAGCTGAACTGGGTGGTGGCATTGGCAAATACCACCCAAAAGGAACCGGACCAGCGGTTCATGAATTACTTTTTGTCGCCGGCGGGCCAGCCGCAATTCGGTGACGCGGCGACGCCCTTTCCACAGTTTCCTTCGCGCTATTTTCGGGATATCAATGAGGACGGCTTCAACTATCGGGTGGACTGGACGCTGCCGCTCGCGTTTATCTCGGACGACAGCAAGTTCAAGACCGGTTATTTTAGCAGCAGCAATTCGCGTGACTTTCGCGAACAATTCTTCTCCTATAATTTCCCTCAGGGTTTTGATCCGAACAATCCCAACACGTATCTCAATAACCCGGCCTATCTTCAATACATTGCCACACACGTCGGCAACGTCGGCAATGTCGGGCGCACCAACTTCAGTTTCCTTCGTGAGATTGCTGACACCTTTTCCCACCCCTATACCGCCTCATTGGATGTCAATGCGGTATATGCCATGGCGGATGTAGAGGCGCTGTCGTGGCTGCGCGTGATCGGGGGCGCGCGACTTGAGAGCACGTTGCTGGATTTGGATGCCCACCGCGACGGCACCGCCAGGATTGATCAGACGGACCTGCTGCCCGCGGCGAGCCTGGTCGTGTCGTTGCGAACGAATACTGACTTGCGCTTGAGCTATGGGGAAACGGTCTCGCGTCCAAGCTACCGGGAACTGGCCCCCATTCAGAGTTACCTCCCTGACCTGGGCGTCACCGCCCTGGGTAACACCGACCTGGAGATGGTTTCGATCAGGAGTTATGACTTGCGTCTGGAATGGTTTCCTGGACCGGGTGATGTAATCAGTGCAGGCATTTTCTATAAGGAACTCGAGCGTCCTATCGAACTTATCAGCCGCACAGCCGGAGATGAGCAGGTTACCTGGGAGAACCGGACCAATGGTCTCTCCAAATTAATGGGGGTTGAATTTGAAGCTCGAAAATCGATGGAATTCCTTTGGTCCGGACTCAGGGGGCTTTCTCTCGCCGCGAATGTTACGCTCATTAAGTCCAGCACCAGGTTATCCGACACCGAAGTGACCAATAAGCGACGTGTTGATCCATCCGCCGATACGAGCCGGCCGCTTTACGACCAATCGCCCTATATCATCAATGCGGATCTGACTTACGATCATCCGACCTGGGGCACCTCATTGACCGTCGGCGCCAATTTGACAGGCGAACGTATCGTGCTGGCCAAAACCATTGGGCCGGACATTTATGAACATCCGCCCATCAGCCTCGATGCCGCTATCAGCCAGCGATTCTGGAAACATTGGACCCTCCGGTTCGGCGTGCGCAACATTTTGGATTATGAATACCGGTATACCTACGGGCGTGACTACAGTGGAAATATTTTCCAGAGCTACAAACGCGGTCGCACTTATGGCCTTACCGTAAGCGCGGAATTTTGATCATCCGTTTTCGGCCAAAGTCACTCGTTTGTCACTTGGCCGCAATCTGTTCGCAACCTGTTTGTTCCAGTATGCGCCCCGTATCAAACCTTAAAGACTTAATGCGAGCTATGACAACCAATTCATTATTGCGCAAACATCTTACAGTCGCGCTGCTTTATCTCGGTCTGGTCCTGGCGGGAACGGTTCACGCAGCCACCATCAATGTTCCGCAACAGTTGACCGGGACGATCAACTGGTATCGAACGAATATTTACATGCTCAATGGCGCGGTGTTCGTGATGAACAATGCGGTGTTGAATATCGAAGCGGGCACGGTCATCAAAGGCCACAACCTCGGAGGCCAGGGCACCAACGTGGCAGCCCTCTACGTCACTCGTGGGGGTAAAATTTATGCCGAGGGCACGCCCCAGAACCCGATCATTTTCACGGCGGACGTGGACGACACGACCCTGCCGGACGACGTGGACCTCTACGCGCGCGGGCTGTGGGGTGGGGTGGTGATTTTCGGCAGGGCGGTTTTGAACGGTGCCGTGGATGCGGACGGCAATGCGGCCAGTCCTAAGTATGAGGTGTATGAAGGGTTGCAGCCTCTCACTTTGGGGGGCCAGCAAGTGTTCCAGTTTGGCGGCAACGATGACGACGACAACTCGGGAGTGCTGCGTTATGTGTCGATCCGGCACGGCGGCGCGGTGCTGGCGCCGAACAAGGAAATCAACGGTCTGTCCATGGGTGCGGTGGGGCGAGGGACGACCATCGAATTTGTCGAGGCCTATGCCATCGCCGACGACGGCTTCGAATTCTTCGGTGGGACGGTCAATACGAAGTATCTGGTCAGTGCATTCAACGACGATGACAGCTTCGACACGGACATGGGCTATCGCGGGACGAACCAGTTCTGGTTTGCGATCCAGCCGCCGGACAAGCGGAATTACGGGATGGAGATGAACAACCATCCCAACGAGCTGTCGCAGGTCAGTCAGATGCTGCCGGCGGCGGACTTCAAGGTGTATAACCTGACGATCATCGGCTCAGGCTCGGTGAACAATACCAACGTCAACGGCGGTGCGAATCATGCGCTGGCCCTGCGTCCGTGGGTGGGGCCGAAGATTTATAATGCCATCTTCACCGACTTCAACGGCCAGGGCGTGTTTATAGACACGCAGAACGGGGTGACGGCGACGCAGGCCGTGACAGGCGGGTATGCGCAGCTCCACAATACGCTGTGGTGGGACTTCACCGCTGGCTCCGGCGCGACGAACATCAGCAACACGATCACCAACCTGGGTCGCAACACTGTGGCGACGAACTACTGGAGTGATGCCAGTCTGAGCAACCAGATTGTCAATCCGATGCTGACGAGCATCAGTCGGACGAACGACGGCAGCAAATATCTTGACCCCCGCCCCGCCCCCGGCAGTCCGGCCTATTCCGGTGCAGCGAGCACGCCAACTTCACTTATTGCCGCCAACTATCAGGGCGCTTTCGGTCCGGGCCGCAGCGATTGGGCCTCTGATTGGACTGCGCTAAGCGAATATGGAATCATTCGCGGCGCCGGTGGCATCAACCCGCTGAACATTGCGGGTCCGGTACCCCCCAATCGGCCCACGCTTGGCGTTGTACATAATGGCGCCAACCTGGACATCACATTCCCCACGCAAACCGGATTCAACTACCAACTCCAATCCACCACGGATTTGTCCGCCAGCCCGATCGATTGGCAACCGGACGGCAGCGCTGTCCCTGGCACTGGATCGTCAGTGACGATCAGCCGTGCCGTTGGCGGTTCGGGACCAAAGATTTTCCGCGTAGTGATCCCGTGACGTGACGCGGGCAAGGGAGAGGCTTTACGGCTCTCCCTTGTTCTCACTTTGTCCCTCCTCGACCAGGAAGGACGCAGCAGGCCTTTGGAAAAACTCTCTGTGTGCCAAAGGCCTGCTTTCTTTTCATCCACCGGTCGCGGCTTGACCCGGAACACTGGAACCGATTTGCTCTACGCGCCCGAAGCATGAGCGCCGATCGACAAACCCTCGACGAACTGCGTATCGACCGCGCTGCTGCGCCCCGCAGCAGGCGACCGGTTGCGATCGTGCTGGTTGTGTTGACGATCGTGATCGCGGCCGTTGGCGCGGTTTGGTGGTTCAGCCGGACGAAGGCTGTTCTCGTGCGGACTGTCCTTGTGCAGCAGCCGACTTCCGGCAGCGACCGAACGCTGCTCAATGCGTCCGGATATGTGACAGCGCGCCGAGAATCGACGGTTTCATCCAAGGTCACCGGCAAGGTGATCGAAGTGCTGGTGGAAGAGGGGATGAAAGTCGAGGCTGGGCAGGTGCTGGCGCGAATCGATTCAATCAACGTCGAGAAGAGTCTTCATTTGGCGGAAGCGCACGTCGAATCCACGCGCAGGGCTCTCGACGAGACCAGGGCGAGTCTCGAACAGGCCGAGCGCGAGTTGCGCCGCATATCACAACTCGCCGCCAACGACGTTGCCAGCAAGTCAGAGCTCGATCGCGCCGAATCCGAAGCGCGCGTGCTGAAAGCACGATTGGCACGGCAGGAAGCCGACGTGACGGCGCAGGAGCGCGAAGTTGCGCTATGGAAACAACAGCTCGACGACACGATTATCCGCGCCCCGTTCAGCGGGATTGTCACTTCAAAAAATGCGCAGCCCGGGGAAATGATCTCGCCGATGTCCGCCGGCGGTTTCACGCGCACGGGCATCTGCACGATCGTCGATATGAGTTCCCTGGAGGTGGAGGTGGACGTCAGCGAGAGCTACATCAATCGTGTGCAGCCGCGCCAACCGGTCGAGGCGACGCTCGATTCCTATCCGGATTGGCATATACCTGCGAAAGTGATCGCGATCATTCCGACCGCCGATCGCCAGAAAGCGACCGTGAAAGTGCGTGTGGGATTTGAAAAGCTCGATCCCCGCATTCTTCCGCATATGAGCGTGAAGGTCGCCTTTCAGACTGCGGGAGGTGAGGGCAAGGTCGCACAACCGGTTCGAATTCCGAAAGCGGCTGTTCGCCAGCGAGACGGTCGTGACATCGTCTGGATTATGCGCGACGGAAAGGCAGAACGTCGCGCGGTAACGGTCGGCACGACCCACGATAATGAAGTTGTTATCGCCGCGGGCTTGAATGGCGGCGAAAGACTGGTAATCGATGGCGCAGACAATTTGGCTGATGGCGCTCGAGTGACTGAAGGGAAATGATGAATACAAACAACGTTCTGGTTCGCGTATCGAACGTGAACAAAGTTTTTCACCGTGGATCGGAAGAGATTCACGTCCTGTCGGGTCTTCATCTTGAAGTCCCCAAAGGCGAGTTCCTCGCACTGATGGGTCCCTCGGGTTCGGGCAAATCCACGCTCCTGAATTTGATTGGCGGCCTGGATCGAGCCACGCGCGGCTCGGTCGAAGTGGGTGGGGCTCGGATCGACGAAATGTCCGACCGCGGACTGGCCGCATGGCGGGCGCGCCATGTCGGGCTCGTGTTTCAATTCTACAATCTGTTGCCGGTGCTGACGGCAGAGCGGAATATCGAGTTGCCTCTGCTGTTGACCCACCTTTCGAAATCAGAGCGGCGCAAGCACGTTGAAACGGCGCTCAAAGTCGTCGGTCTCACGCATCGAAGTAAACATTATCCGCGCCAGCTCTCAGGCGGCGAACAGCAACGCACGGGAATTGCCCGCGCGATCGTCACCGACCCGACGCTGCTTCTTTGCGACGAACCAACGGGCGACCTCGATCGCAAATCGGGTGACGAGATTCTCGGCCTCTTGCAGGCCCTTAATCGTGAGCAAGGCAAAACAATTGTTATGGTCACCCATGATCCGCACGCCTCGGCCCGCGCAAGCCGAATTGTGTATTTAAATAAGGGGCAACTGTTCTCCGAAAAGCCCCAGGATTAATGGACGCGTCATTATGAGATTTCTTTCTCTCATCTGGAGTAACCTGAAGCGCAAGAAGTTGCGCACCTCCTTGACGCTGCTTTCGATCTTCGTGGCTTTTGTTCTTTTCGGCCTCTTGTGCACCATTAACGAGGCCTTTACCGGCGGTATCAGTGTCGCGGGCGCGGACCGGCTGATCGTGCGCCACAAGGTGTCGCTGATTATGACGCTTCCTGTGACATATGGACGTCGCATGGAGCAGGTTTCCGGTGTTGCTTCGGCGGTTCATTTGACATGGTTTAATGGAATTTACAAAAACGAGCCGAAGAATTTCTTCGGCAGCTTCCCGACTGATCCGGAACCGTTCCTGGCGCTCTACCCCGAAATCCTGCTGCCGGAAGACCGGAAGCAGGCCTGGTTAAAGACTCGGACCGGCGCGATTGTAGGTCGCCAGCTCGTGGAGCGCTTTAAGTGGAAGATTGGCGACCGCATTCCGCTCGTCTCGCCTATTTGGCCGCGGCAGGGCGACGGCGCATGGGAGTTTGAGATCGTCGGTATCTACGATGGCGCCAAGAAAGCGACTGACACCTCCGGCTTCTATTTCCGGTACGATTACTTCGACGAGGGTCGCTCTTACGGGAAAGGGTTGGTGGGCTGGTATGGCGTGCGCGTGAAGGACCCGGCTCAGGCGGCGGATGTCGCGAAAGCTATCGATAACGAATTCGCCAATTCACCCTACGAAACGAAGGCTGAACCGGAAGGCGCCTTTGTGCAAGGCTTTGCGCAACAGATTGGCGACATCGGGACAATCCTCATCGCGATCCTGAGCGCGGTGTTTTTTACAATCCTGCTTGTGGCGGGGAACACGATGGCGCAATCCGTGCGCGAGCGAACGGAGGAATTGGGCGTGCTGAAAGCGATGGGCTTCACCAACGAGCTTGTGTTGGCGCTGGTGCTCCTTGAGTCATGCGCCATCGCCCTCGTTGGCGGGTTGACCGGCCTCGCAATCGCATGGCTCATCGCTTCGCGCGGCAGTCCGGTTCCGAACATGCTGCCCGTGTTTTATTTGCCAGTACGATATTTGTTCATCGGCGCCGGGCTCGTGCTTGGACTCGGTCTCATTGCCGGCATTCTTCCCGCCGTTCAGGCGATGCGTCTTCAGATTGCGCACGCTTTAAGGAGAAACGCGTAAACTGCCTATGTTCAATTGGCTCTCGCAAATCGTCGCGGTCACACTTTTCAACGTGCGGACAATACCTGAACGCAAAGGCGCGGCTTTCACGGCCGCAGTCGGTATTTCCGGCGTCGTTGCAGTCTTTGTCGGCGTGCTCTCGATTGCCGAAGGGTTCCGCGCCGCCATGCGGGTTTCCGGCGCTGACGATGTCGCGGTTGTTTTGCGCAGCAGCGCGGACAATGAAATGACCAGCGGCCTTTCCCGCGAAGAGACCCGCCTCATCGCCGATGCGCCGGGGATCGCGCGGACGGCCGACGGCCCGCTCGCATCGGCAGAGCTGTTCGTGATTATCAATCTCCCGAAGCGGTCTACCGGCAGCGACGCCAACGTGCCATTCCGCGGCGTGGGACAGGCCTCGATGAAAGTCAGGGGTGACGTTCGAATCACTGAGGGCCGGAGCTTCGACTCCGGACGCAATGAAGTCATCGTTGGGGCAGGGGCGGCGCGAGCTTTCAGCGGGCTGGAAGTAGGCAGGAAAATTCGCATCGGCCAGACTGAATGGGACGTGGTGGGCACATTCGTGGGCGGTGGCGGCGCGGCGGAATCTGAAATCTGGACTGATGCCGCAGTTCTGCAACCCGCATATCATCGTGGAGATTCCTTCCAATCAGTCTACGCGAAGCTGGTTTCTGTGTCTGCGTTTCAGCAATTCAAGGATTCCTTGACAACAAATCCGCAACTCAAGGTGAAAGCGCTCCGCCAGAGTGAGTTCCTGTCGGAGCAGTCGAGCATGCTAACCACGTTTATCGAGAAAATCGGCGTGTTTATCGCAGCGATGATGGCGCTGGGCGCGCTCTTTGGCGCTTTGAACACGATGTACAGCGCCGTTGCTGCGCGCACTCGTGAGATCGCCACCTTGCGCGCCCTCGGCTTCGGTTCCACTCCGGTGATTCTTTCCGTAATGTTTGAATCGTTGACCCTGGCGCTAATCGGCGGCGTTGCAGGCGCCGCAGCCGCTTACTTTGCTTTTGACGGCTTCAAGGCGGCGACAATCAACTGGCAAACGTTCAGCCAGATCGCATTTGCTTTCAGTGTCACGCCGCAGCTTCTTGCCAACGCGATTATCTTGACGGTCGTTCTTGGGCTGCTTGGCGGACTGTTCCCGGCGATCCGTGCGGCGCGGTTGCCCATTGCCGCGGCCCTGCGCGAAACCTGATCACGGCGAAAACAGATCCAGGTCACCGTTTAATCTCTGCTTGAGCCGCGCAATGCCTTCGTGGTCCTTGGCTTTGGCAGCCTTTTTGACCACGCGCGCATAGTGGAGG